>Ga0123357_10012933_pt1 | contig 10786 bp, 8 predicted proteins | sample TergutEmb28metaG_FD_89873 | JGI IMG/M metagenome (GOLD analysis project Ga0123357, IMG submission 89873) | Embiratermes neotenicus P4 segment gut microbial communities from Petit-Saut dam, French Guiana - Emb289 P4 | ecosystem: Host-associated > Arthropoda: Insects > Digestive system > Gut ...
CAGATACAACCCATGAAGTAACTCTACGAATTAGTCGCAAGCTCCTGAGGATGGATGTATTAACGTCCGAAACATGTTGAGCACTGAATAAAGTAATAATAAAACAAGTGGCATCAAGTTGGTGTCTCTTTACTCAACTATCAAGATGATGCACGGTCCAATAAACATAAGATTTCCTAGATAAGATGTTTCGCCAACACAACTCAACGAGTTGTGTTGACGGCATTTTATTTCCCCTGTCATTATATTTAATAAGACGGGATAAGAAACGTAAAAATTGTAAGTAATTAGATAGAATAGCTTAACAAAAATGCGGCAGCATCTAGACATGTTTTCGATAAATAGAACGCAAGTCACAACCAAGAGAAACAGTTAACACCACAAGAAACTTGACGACAGAGCCCCAAAACTTACTCTTTATCACACACCATAGGGTACACAGTGATGTCAATATGAGGCATGCGGTCGTGAGTTTGGAACATGTTGCAGCCTAATCCATTGTGGGTGCAGGAAGACAAAATAAGAAATCATGTCCTCTCATTCATGTTCATGGCTGGAGACCTAAACAGTCATCAGAATGTTCGAATATTCATGAGCTGCTTGATTACGTCACGGACATACAGTAGCCATGTTAGTTTCTTTAACATGATGATTAACATGCGAACTGCAGGTGGCTGAACAGCTAACAGTATTCTTCATGTTTGCTGGGTGTCTTAAAACACTTGTTATGGTCACCTTCCTTACCATTCGTGGATTATAAGCAGAGTCTGATTTTCAAGCTACCAAGTAAATTATACTCTAACTTACAAACGGTAGGGACGCAGAAAGTGATTCCGGTTTGTCACAGTTCCTTGTTTTTTTTTATTTACCGTGTGACTACTAGGGGTTTTATTGTTTTGATGTAATGATTACATATTTACTTTAAAGTCAACAGATGTGTCTTTAAATGAAGCCTAAAATGTCAAGTACCATTTGATGGGAATATGGTAGCTATATCTACCATTTACAATAAATGTTAGATCACATACAATACATAACAAAATGGCAGTTATTTGTAAGTGCTTTTCGCAAAACGGAATACTTGAAGCAGAATCCTGTTATGAATCTGATGGCTACTAATCTGGTAAACAAATTAAAATGAGACCGAAATTTCATTTACGTTTTCGCAAGAACACGGCACTGTATTACACACTATCCGAGAAATGCTAATTCGTGTGTGGTACAATTTTCTTTTTGACTTTTAGTGAAAATTCCTGTGAACGGGTTATTAATGTTTCTCAAATATTACGAATCGTTTGGCAGGAAAGTTTAAAAACACAGACCTTCTTAAGTTTATAAGATGCCCATGTGTTTGCTAATATCGTGTTAAAAGGCATTAGAGTAAGATTTGTGTCGTTGTTTATATTCATTCTGCTAGCGCCATTTGCATTTCTGTTACGGCAGATTATAGAACTGTAACTGCAAAGAAAAAGAACAAAAAAGACAGTTTAAGGGTGAGTTTCGTTTATAATGCAGCTGTGCGCCGACATCTTCTGTAGTAATGAGATCATAACCTCCTCCAAGAAGATACGGGAGGGTAAGGGAAGAAAAAGTGGTCGTGAAAATGTTAAACGACAGCTGATGCAACATCTGACACCAAATTTGTACTAGTAACTTGAACCGTAGGGTAGTGGAGACAGTAATCACTTCCTTCAAGAAGTTCAGAATAGCTACCAGGAGAACCGAAGCTGTCGTAACCGTCATTTTGTCGCGTGATTCGAAAACTTCGTCTCTTTGCAGTGTATAGAGCAACCGCTTGAAGTACAGCTCTACAGAACGCCTTTTCTGGAATTCCAAGTAGGACTTACAACACTGTATCCCGACGTATAATGTGCAGGTTTTTACTGCCAAATACCGTTCCAATAATTTACTGCACATTGCACTTTCAGTTATGCATTTTATTAAAAGCGTTTTATTTTACCCTGTATTGCTGAATCCGTCAATCATACGAGTACGGTCGTCTTTTGCTTTTCCTCGAGGTTAGTCCAATACCCCAGCGAAAAGCGAAAGTCCGCGAATAATTGACACCCCCACCCCCAAAGCAATGTTATGATTATTTTTAGCGTTTTTATTTTCTTTGCAGAAACATTGCGCCGGGGACCCGCTTCTTCTTCTTCTTCTTCTTCTTCTTCTTCTTCTTCTTCTTTTTCTTCTTCTTCTTCTTCTTCTTCTTCTTCTTCTTCTCTCTTTCCCCCCCCCCTTTCTTACCTTCAACTCCTTGAACATTATGGAGTGTGGTTCGAAGACCGGTTTGATTTGTCTAACAATTTTGATCGTCCTGTCCGTTAGAGGGACCAAGTGATACATCTGTATTCTTAAGGGGGGGGGGGGGCGTGAATTTACGAATCCGCTAGGTACGAACCCACGAATAACAAGAGATGACTGTGCAATGAATGGGCTGTAACAGTTCTAACTTTAAAGCAAATATTTTTAAGATTACCTTAGTTGTAGCAATATATGAACTGAGTGCCCTAAATTTCACATTTTACTTCTTTCTTTCTGAAAGGTCAGGTCAACTTGACCTCTTTTATCACTGCGATTCGTAAGAAAATGCCATTCCAGTTTTGCAAGAAAACGCCCAGTGATTAGTCCTTTCAGAGAAGCAATAGCCTTTTCTAAATCAACTCCTAAAGGAAGTCATTCCAGGGTGAAATGAATACACGTCCCCCAGCCATACGTAATGGGACGTACTGTAGTAAATTCTGGTTCTCTTCGCCAGTACTTCTCAGACACAAACACGCTCCACTGTACTGGCGCTCAGTTACTCTACGATTGTCATTCAAGTATCCTCTCCCCTCCCCCTTCTCACTTCCACCGTCTAACCTTCCTGGTACTAATTTCCTCTTCATAAACTTCCAAAAGGCGCGTACAATTTTAACTTGCCACTTGCCCCGCATTTACATGCAACATGCTCCATTGCCAGGGTAAACGAAGCAATGCAAACAGGGCCGTGTTTCTGATTATGGTTGCTCGTAGTTAAAGTTGGGGTTTGATCTGGGTAGGACTTAAATTTATTTTCAGAGAACAGGATTTCATTACCTGAAATCATGTTTATGATGTTACATAAGAACCGGTGACAAGATTCGCTCGTGTAATTTGATTGTAGCTGATGCAGGTGGTCACGTGCAGTCTTATTCCTCTCCGAACTGAACTTTATGTAGCAAAATTTTATATTTCATGTTAATCCACGAGTTATTGAGGTCACGAGTGCTGTATTTGTAACATGCTTTGTTAATGGCTTGAAATAGTGGATTCGTCTATGCGGTAGTACCATTAGTTTGTATTTCCATTTGTTAGATGGAAATTTGCCTCCTTTAGGCGCGTTTGCAAAACTGCGAAAAGCGACTGTTAGCTTCGTCATGTCTGCCTGTCTCTCCTCATGGAACAACTTGCCTCCCACTGGACGAATTTTTATGAGATTTCATATTTGAGAATTTTCCGAAAATCTGACGCGAGAATTGAAGTTTCGTTTAAATCTGACGATAATGACGGGCACTTATATGAAGGCCACTAATCATTTTTGATCATATCTCGCTGAGCTCTTCTTAGAATGAGAAAAGTAAGTTGTAGAGAAAAATCACACATTGTATGTTCAGTGACTAATTTTTTTTTTTCGAAAATCGTGCCGTTTATGAGATAATGTGGAAAAACGTTGCATAGCCGGGCAAGTCACAGATGACAATATGGTGCATGCGCATTGCATGCTGGGTACATGTACACACTAAGAATATGTAATACTTACTGATTTTCCACTGCAACAGTGGTTACACGAACCCGCCTTAGTGTTCCGTTATGCCTACGTTTCCTCTTTTGTTTGTTCGTATGTCGAGTTCCCCCCATTTAGTCTGTCCCATCGTACGTGTACAAAATCCATACTTGTGTTTATTTAAGCCGTCTATCACATTTCACATAGCAAAACGAGAGAGGGAATTACAGCTGCTTGATAATTCAGCTTTTTCAATTGTTAGACGACGCTGTGCCAGGTTGTATACAACAGGTCCCAATGGAGTAGTGTGCACACTTTCTTCGGTTCTGAAAGTTCCGGCTTCGATTCCTGACCCAGATGGCCGTATACGCTAATATTTATTTTTGTACTTGTCAGACTGTCCAGGAAATGCTGCTGTGTTACCTATAGATGGGCCTAGCTCCCTTGCTTTCAATCCAGTGTTAAATTCATCTTTGCCATTCATCCTCTCATATCGCCCTGCTTGCCGAAGAAGTGGGGAGAGGGGTTGTTAAATAAAATAAGAAGCACACCGGCCTCTTTATTAGGCCCAATGTCATATCGCTCATGAAACCGTCATTTTTGGTAAACCACACAATTCGTGAAGCTGAGATTCCCACGTTGCTAGACAGTTTGGTACAAACACGCCTTCTGTCAAAATGTTGTGTCCCCAAAAAATTGCTTGTTGTTGTATGTGCGTTGGAACATAGCATGCTTCAGTGTTGGTTTGTTAATGGTATGTCAAGTTTTTCTGTCATCTGTAAGACTGCTTATCAATGGGTTATGACAAATTGCTGTTTCGTGAGCCATATATCCTAATTTTAACAAAAGTCTTCAGACAGAAATGTAGAACTTATTCAATTTACTTGCTTGCCTCATGAGTCGGTCATGGTGAAAACTCAGTCGTTTGGTTTTAACGACCGCTTATTATTCCCGTTCGCATAGTCGCGAAAGTGGCTTACTACATTCGTCCATTTACCTGTCCGTCTCTGTCCCTTTGACATTCCGTACATATCAGCAGGGCTCCACTGAACGGGTTTCCGTAAAAATTAACATTGTGGACTTCTATGAAAATATGTCGAGAAATTCGAAATTTGGGTCTAATGAGGCAATTTACATGAAGGCCTAAATACGTTATAGTGTTACCAGCTGTATCAACCGTATATTATCGAATCTAATCCGCACCCGTATCTAATCCGCAGTAGTTTTTGCCGATTTCTTAAACGAAAAAAAAAGTTCGTTCGCTGTTCTAGTCCACACCTTTCCTTCAATCGCCCCTTGCCTACAGGGCAGCCTGATTGACGATTGACGATTCAGTTATGAGTGACGACGGCGAGTCTGGTGAATAATAAATTATAAATATTATATAATATTATAAATAAATAAAATAATAAATTATTGTATTGTATTCTTACGGCACGTACAGCGGCTCTATAATTTTTCCAAAATCCAGCTCACGACCGCGAATCTAATCCGCATCTGATTTTTTTAGCCCTCTGAAACTGTAAAAAGGTTGCGGATTAGATTCGAGAATGTACGGTAAATAGCCATAAAGGCGCTCTCTTCGAATGAATTGTCAGGCTGTTCGTCCGTCCGTCTGTCTGTCCGCTTGTCCACGTATATCAGAGTGTCTGCCACTGGACGGATGTGTGTGAAATTTGACTCTGGAGACATTATGAAAATCTGTCAAGAAATTCCAAACTTGTTTAAAGTCGAGTAGAAACTTCGGGTACTTTTACGCGGGGACGTAAACAGGTTTTGTTATTGCCATACATGAGCTCTCTTCTAGAGAAATAGTATTAGACCGTTATATAGCCAAGGAAATGTAAACATTACACGAACCCGTTACAATTTTACGTTATACTACATTGCCTATCCGGCTTGAAATGTTTGCTGTGTTAACCACAAAGTTTATTTAACTTCAGTTTGGAAAATTGCGTGTAGAAGCAACTGTAGCCTTAGTTATTGTCCTGACATCAGTATATTTACAAATCTTGAAGAAAACCACGTGTGATTCTTTCCAGGATATCTGATTCCAGAACCGAACTTAAATTCACATTTTTCCCTACGAAATTCGTATTCCACTCTTGGACATTACAACCTGCTGTACGGAATGATGATAATTACCTTCAAGCAGAGATACGTAATCGAAGCTTCCGAAGTACAAAACGGAAGCTGTGACCGCAACAATGAGATGTCGTACAGATACCTAACCTAACCTGTCCAGCCCATCACTGTGACTGAAGTCCAGATTTCTTATTTAAAAATTGCATGATCGGACAGTACTACGTGTCTGGATTCTTCCTCTTGTTCTGTTGAATTATATCAGAATTTTTGCAGGTTATGTGTGTGCATTTGGAATTTATTGTTTAACCTTTCAATCATAATTGTAATGTGTCGTTTCTGTATTTCTTAGACTATTTCATATACTTTTACTATGCCAAGTTTTAAAATTCCGTAATGAGGGCCACTGACGAGTCATGCATAGAATTCGACCTGCTCTGAGTGTTTTCCATTGTCTGTTTTAATTACTGTCGCTGAGGATATGCCATTTTTATACCATGGCATGCACACAGACAAACATTATTTTATTTTATATAAGGAAGTTATGAGGCACAATATAGTACACTGCTGTCCTCTAATATTTTACTATAACGGGGCCTGACTAATTGTAGTGAAATGCTGGTGTTGGCCGCGCAGTTTAACCTTTTTAGGTGGTCTGAAATCTTCATTTTGTCCTTACAAATGTATTTACGAGATTTTTGTTATTACTTAAACAACAGTCATCTGTTGCTCTTTAGTATGCAGAAGACTCACGTTTACCTTGAAGCGGGAAATGAATGATATCCGTCATTATACGATGAAATTCGTGATTCAGAATTTAATGAAATTCGTGATTCAGAAGTTAAACCTCCCACGACCTTACGCCACCCAAATCCTGGTATTATGCAGTTCTGCTGTAATCACAGTTGTGTCCACGTCGCCTGTATATTCTTTGTAGATAAAGGTACTGAAGTTGTCTGTTTCATCTACTGAGTCCTGCAGATTTTCTTAACAGGTTTCTAGGCACTGTTTACAATAGACGCTCGTCTAAGCGAAGCAGTGCCAGAATTAACTTTATGGTTTACTCCATATTTGAAAGGCTGATATTTAATCGGCCACTTAAGAAATTATCTACACTGAAGTCGCCAGAATATTAACGCATTCACAAACATCAGAAATTGAAACATATATTCTGTCAGTTTAATCCGTAACCCATCTTCAGTCACTTTTTTCGAAGATTTGTTTCGAAGGCGAAAAATTCCTCCTCATTGACGATTAAGTTTTCCATAGAATATATGTCTGACAAAATTGACCTTAACTCTTGGTATGGAAGAAATGTATGACGAAAGATAATGAAAATGGATGTATGAAAATTTGCGACTTGAGGAATTTCCGTAGGAAAAGATTTATGTCATATCATAGTGACACTGTATGTCCTTGAAGGTGGGTACGAACGATTCTTTTTACCCTGTAAAGGACAGGATGGCTTGAGCTGGATCGCTTCTGACCTTTGTTCTGGAGGAGACCCGTTAGAAATTCTGCCGACACACCAGCAAAGCCGAAGACGATTTTTCGTACTCCGGAACAGTTTCTGCGATAGTACCTGAAGGTTGCCCAAAACTGCTTCCAATCACATTCTTTCAAATTTATTACTCTCTAAGTTGAAGTCATTGCATGCTATATAGCGCGAATTATTGACAATTTTGTTAAATAAACTACAGTTACAACTATCGATATATCAAGTCTGAGTTTCTCATAAAGGCGACTGAGGACAAAGACTGCTGTCATGTGACGCACGTAGTCGTGTAGAAATTTGCCAACGCTTCGGAGGAAGTACAAATTTTAGTAAAGAATTTGGTACGTGTAGGCGATGTTGGATTACATTGTTATATTCGGTTTATATCTTTTTGAATCTGTTCGTTTCCGCAAGAACAGAATATGGATAACCAAACCGTATAGACTTTGTGCTGCACGGATAAACTGAATCGTGAAGTGGAAGTTTCTCAGCGCTGAGAAGAGGCATAACTGTGATTTGTTTTTAATTGACATGTTTAACTTCAAAGGCCTCGCCATAGTTAACTGAGCTTATTTCCTCTGTCGTTGCTCGTTCTGGTGGTTGGCAAGCAGGAAAGTGGTCCGGACGTCACCGTGAGTAGCGACAGGCCTTGGCCTGCTGTGTTCAGTATGTTCAGGGGACAGCGCCTTGCATTGCACATAGTGTTTTCACCCTTTATGTACATTACTATCTGCTTTAACATTAAAATACTTCGTAGTCAGGTCACACAACGTCATTACGTGTTTTGTGTGACTCCAATATTGAAATGTAGTTAATTTCCTGGACACCACTGAACAGTTGATCTTTTGGTGCAGAAACATTATGTTGCTCAATGAGGTATTAACTGTATCCTTAAATATTATTTAGATAAAATTCAGGATTTAAAGGGTTAAAATCTATCCAAATATCTGCTGTTTGTTTTAGAATGGGACCAAAATTACTTTGTTATTTGCCATTTCTGACAGACATAGACTTTTATTTACTGCAGATGCACAAAGCTTTTATCTCCATAGACAATGAAGTTCAGTTTGAGCTTTATCAAAGATTGAGTTGTTAATCTGTGCAAAAAAGTCAAATTCTCGTATATTATTTTAGGTCACTGTTTTCCCTAAGTACTGAATGTAAAGAACGCTAAGGAGTAATGACACGAATTTTACTATTGTCCTTTATGTGAATTATTTTATTTCCCACTTAGTAGCTCTGATTATAACGCTAAATGATCCATAAGTGTTGTATTGGAAGCATCTGGAAAGCAACGGCCATAGACTGATTGAGATCCTATCACGATATATCCTGGAGCGACAAAGACAGAACACAAGAAGCCTGAGTTATGTAGCTGATCATTCGTACAAGATTTGAACCAAGAATCTCCAGAATACACGAGTATTGCGATAGAACGCCTAAAATTTAAAGGGTGGCACACATAGTAATACTGCCATAGCTCAAAACACTAGAACTTCACAGCACGGTTGCTTGAAGTTTAGAACATGTATTCAGACCCTCTATTAGCTACGAACACAACACCTAGCTGAAGAACACCTACCGATGTGACCTTATTGCATTAAGTTAACGGCAACTTCTATATCCAAATTGTGCAGCAAAACGTTTTGTAATCCCATTATTCAGGTGGATGACGTTTGTAGAGTATTCACATACTGTCCCTCCTTGTATACGAAACTTTAAGTTCTTAAATAATACCCATTTCTGTCATGAATGACGCCCTTGTCGCTTTTAAGAACCAAATTCTAATGTGTATTTGTATATGAGATATTTAGCGTCAAGATAGATTGCACATGAGTGTTGCAGTTAGTGCTGACGCATGACTACGGTCGTCTTGGAAACGGCGCCATGTAGTTTTTAGATACGCTTCAGCCTTTCGGAGGATCGCGCTGTCCCCATAGTCACCGAATAAGAGGCACACTGAAATTTCGTAGAACGGGTCTGTCTAACTTGTGCCCCCTCAAGGGAAATAATTGCGACCTGCGGTCACCTAAATATTTGCAATAATATAGTTTAACAAAAGTGGGCCGGGTAGCTCAGTTGCTATAGCGACTGACTATGGGCTGGACGGTCCAGGATCGAATCCCGGTGGGGACGAGATTTTCCGCCCGTCCAGACCGGCCCTGGGGCCCACCCAGCCTCCTGTAAAATGGGTACCGGGTCTTTCTCGGGGGTAAAGTGCGGCCGGGGTGTGCTGCTGACCACTCACCCTTCTAGTGCCGCGGTCATGCAAGAGTAGAGCTATACCTCTACCCACTCTCTGGGCCACACTGGTCCTGTAACGGGATCACTTTACCTTACAGTTTAACAAATATAATATAACAGGTCTGCAGAATATAACATGGCAACGTTATTAGCAGATGTTTAGAAACTATAACATATCACACAGCACACAATAAACCAGCCATTCTTTGTGTTTTACCGAGTTTAGTACGGCGTACTTCCTTGTAATTCAGTCGTACGCTTAACGTATTATTGTTTGTAAATAACGGCCTTCTGTTGAATTCAGTTCCCCTCCTCCCCCTTGCGATATATTTATTCACAAATGCGGCCCTCATGCGAGTCTGTAACGAATTATGTGGCCCTCCTTTGGGTTGAAGTTGGCCAGCCCTCTCGTGGAACTCGTGGTCTTGACACTCGCCTCACATCTTCCCATGCAAGAGGGGCAAAAGTTTGAGCCCTTCTAGGAATGCTACATTGTTGTTGAACGCAAAATTTGTAACCGCAACGTAATGAGCCACTGAGAGGTTTAGTGCAGCTTACATCTTCTCGGCTTACTGTTAAGGCCAGTTTTAATGTTACTTTATTTTATTAATGTAGGTTATATTGTAGGTTATCGGTGTATAGGCTGTGAAGATAAATTTTTTTCTTGTTTGTGGCGCAATTTACGATATTGTAATGTTGAGGGTCCCCGCTGCTTGCAGAGTAACTTCCTTCATGAAGACTGAAAAAGGAGATTAATCCGAAATTTTGGCATTTTCCACTTAAATACATGATGTCACAGTCACAGCCCAGAAGGCAGTAATCTTCAGGTAGCTAAGTCTTTTCTTTTGTGAGGTTTTGCAACCTAAAATTGTCATTAAATCAGTATATTTATGTTCTCTTGTTTTCCTGTGTGCGTGCTACATGCTTTGCCTGATATCCTTGTTCATGGTGCCGAAACATAAATGTAAAACGGATTCATGAAATCAAAACTATCAGTACGAGCATCTAACTCAGAAGGCGTAAAGTAGTTAACCGTTTAAACACAGTGACTACTGTACATCACACTAGATTGAAAATTTAACATTTAACGTCTCTGCATTTTGTTCTTAAGCTTTCGCCGTGTTGTAAATGTAATTTATTCCTTTTTGGGTAATTCCCCGGCGTCTGAGATTTAATTGCCGACGTTTCGGAACTCACTATCGGTTCCATCTTCATAGGCA
>Ga0123357_10012935_pt1 | contig 10785 bp, 14 predicted proteins | sample TergutEmb28metaG_FD_89873 | JGI IMG/M metagenome (GOLD analysis project Ga0123357, IMG submission 89873) | Embiratermes neotenicus P4 segment gut microbial communities from Petit-Saut dam, French Guiana - Emb289 P4 | ecosystem: Host-associated > Arthropoda: Insects > Digestive system > Gut ...
AACGCATGCGCCGCAGCCCGGAGGGTTTGGACGGCCACAGGGTGCGCTCGGCCATGCCGGTCGCCTCAACGATGGCCGCGCGGATGCGCGCCGACTTGCCCTGGCCGTTGATGATTTGGGCCACTGCCGCGCGCGAAACGCCCAGCGCATCGGCAATGGCCGACGGCGTGGTGCCCTTCATGCGTATTTGAGCTTTGATAAGTTCCGGGTGCATGTTCTCTGGTACCCTTTCCGTAAAAATCTGCTGATGTGACGCATCATAGGGTAGTTTTTTACCCTAGTCAATATACATGGGGTATTTTTTGTGTCAACCATAGGAATCCGTCTGCGCGAAGAGCGCGAGCGCCTGGGCATGAGCCAGCCGGAATTCGCCGGGTGGGTCAACGTGACCAAAAAGACCTTGTTCTCGTGGGAGAGCGGGAAGACGGCGCCAGACTGCTTTCAGCTAGCCGCGTTTGCCACAGCCGGGGTGGATGTGCTCTTCGTCTTGACCGGCGTCGCCTTGGATGCGCACGCCCGACTGGCAGTGCTGCAAGCAACGATTGAGCGTGTGCACCAAGAGGGCGGCGACCTTGACGCGGTGCGGGCTACCGCGCGGGCTGCCGACGATGCCGAGGCGGCTATCCGCGCCGCCCAGACGGCTGACCGCAAAGGCTTCTTATCGTTGGCGCGGGCATGGCCCGGCCTCTCGCCGGCCAACAGACAAGCGATCCTGTCTCTCGCGCAGGCGGCAAGCCACAGCCCGCCCGCGTCCATGCTGAACACCGGCGCCAACGCGGTGCAGGTGGGCCACGCCGGCGGCGATGTGACGGTGGGCCAGGCGGCAACCAAGCAGCCCAGAAAGCGTTAGCCGCCGGGCAGCAGGCAAGAACGAACAACATCAGGAGACCTATGCGCGAACTTTCAACGCCCAATTCCGCCCCAGCGCAGATGCACAACAGCGGCCGCAACACGGTCCAGGTCGGCAGCGCCGGCGGCAATGTCACCGTGATCAACCACCACCACTACCACCTGGATGGCCTGGCGACGCAGGCGTGCAAGCAGGCGGTGCGCCACGCGCTGAATTTGATGCGCGGGCTTGAAGATCGGCAGGCCCGGGATGACGCACAAGGAAGTTGAAAACACGTTCCAGGTAGGGCCGGCGCGCGTGATGGTCAGCGGTAGGGACGTGAACCCAATGCTGACCGAGGAATACCAGCTCGACCGCCAGGCCACGGCGCTCAAGCGCGCGGGCGACTGGGACGGCGCCATCGCCGCGCTGCGCCGCCGCAAGGCGATTCTGGGCGCGGAGTGGGGTGACGACAAGCTGGCCAAATACCTGCAGCGTGCCGGGCGTTTTGATGAGGCGATGGCCGAAATCCAGTGGCTGCTGGACAACAGCCAGGCTTGGATGCAAGCCCTTTACAGGAGCCACACCGTCAGCTTGCAGCAGGCGCAGCGCGCGCGGCATTGCGCTGACGTGCACGGCGCGGCGTCCCTGATCTGCAAGCGCGAGGGCCGCGCCGATTTGCAGGCCGAGCATGACGGGCTGGCCGAGCGGTACAGATTGATTTCCCAGCGGCTGGAGCCGCTCGCACACGAAGAAATGAACCGCGCGCACGAAGAGCGCGTTGCGCGCCAGCAGCTTGCGGCGCGCACGTTCACCACGTACACGTTTGATGTTCCAGAGCCGGGGCCGGCCTCAAACGTTTTCGAGCCCTTGCGCGCGCGGGTGCAGCAGCGCATTGACGAAGCGCCCGAGTTTTTCCAGGCCGCGCGGCATTCGCCGTTCGACCCCTTGAGCCACCTGCGCGAGGGCGATATCGACGGCGCGCGGCAGGTGATGCAGCGCCTGGCGTACATGGTGTACGAAGACCGGGACAAGCACCCCGAGCAAACGGCGCAGTTCACCCGGCTGATGTGCCTGTTCGTCGAGATCGACCCGCTCTTCAAGGCGGGCGTGGCGGCGGCGCTGCCCATCATCGCCAAGTCGCCCGGCATCCGGCAAACGGAGCTTTACCCGTCGATGAACATGGATGTAGAGGTGTGCCGCTACGTGCTGTACTTTGCGCACGAAACGGGCCGCATCCGGCGGGTCAAGAAGGGCAGCACCTATCAGGTGTATTTGCCGCAGGCGGCGCCGTGAACAACGATCACTTTTTCAAGCCCAAGGACACCCCATGAAAACCCAAACCAAGACCCTGCTCGCCGCCGCCCTGCTGGCCCTTGCCGCGCCCGCCTGGGCCATGAACAAGTGCACCGGCCCCGACGGCAAGGTCTCGTTCCAAGACGCGCCGTGCGAGTCCGCGCACAAGGCCGAGAATTACGACCCGCACCCGGCCAGCGGCCGCGCCGACGCGCAGGCGGCGCAAAAGGCCCAGGCCAGCCTGGACAAAATGAAAAACGACAGCGAGATGAACGCCGCCATTGCGCGCGGCGAGCCGCTTATCGGCATGACCCGCGCGCAGCTCGACCAGGCCATGGGCGCGCCGACCAAGATCAACGCCGACAATATCGAGGGCGTGCGCCACGACCAGATCATCTATGAGCGCCCCGACGCCACCTGGTACGTGTACACCACCGACGGCGTGGTCAAGTCCATTCAGCACAACCCTGGCGCGCCCATTGGCGGCGGCAAGCGCCAGACGGCGCAGCGCTGCCCGACGGCGCACGAGATCAGGGACGCCGAAATATCGGCGGGCAGCATCAAGCTCAGCGACGAGGAGAAGGTGCAGCGCCAAAAAGAAATCGCGGCCATGCGCGCCTGCGGCAGGTAAGGTTCGCGCACCAGCCCGCCCCCCAACAATTGAAGCCCTTCATTTAGCCCCCGCGCGGCCCGCCCCTGACACTGACAGCCCAATGGCCGTCCCTGTCAGGAGCAAACCGTGCAAAAACTGATCGACCTGTTCGCCCAATGGCGCATGAAGGGCTGGCTGCTGGCCGCGCTGGCGCTGGCGCTGCTGGTGTGGCTGATGGCGCCGCAGCAACTGCCCGTCAGCCTGTACAAGCTGAGCCTGGTGGCCATGGCCGCCGTGGCGGGCTACTGGATTGACCGCAGCTTGTTCCCTTACGCGCGGCCTGACTGCTTTCTGGCGCCCGATGACGCCGAAACGGTAGAGCTGCAGCCGGGCGACGTGCCTGGTGAATGCGGCGCCGTGATTGAAGTCGCGCCTGACGCGCAGCCCATCCTGCTGGCCGCCGCCATGCTGCGCCGCGCCGTGATCGTGGCGGCGACCATGCTGGCCGTGGGCCTGGGGGCGTGATGCCCATGTGCGCCGACGGCCTGTTCGCGCTCGTGTGCCTGGCGGCGCTTGCGGGCCTGATTTTTCTGCCGGACAAGTTGTTGCGGTGGTGGGGCATGGGGTTTGTGTTCGTGTTCCTGCTGTTCGCCTCGGTTGCCCCCGCCCGCGCCCAAGTTCCGGCGCAAGCCGCCCGCTACCGCCTGCTGCTGTTGCGCGAGGCGCAGGGCCAGTGGGGGCTGAATGCGCCGGTGGCCGCGCTGGCCGCGCAGGCGCACCAGGAGAGCGGCTGGCGCGCCGATGCCGTCAGCCGCGTGGGGGCGCAGGGCCTGGCGCAGTTCATGCCGGCCACGGCGCGCTGGTGGTGCGATTTCACCGGCGTGGCCCCGGCCGACTGCCTGCCGCAGAACCCAGCCTGGGCGCTGCGCGCCATGGTGGGCTATGACCGATATTTGTTCCAGCGCGCCCCGGCGCGCATGTCCGATTACGACCGCTTTTGGCTGGCGCTGCGCGGCTACAACGGCGGCCAGGCCAACTGGCAGGCGGAGGCACGCAGTACGGGGCTGCGCGAGCCTACGCGCCAGCAGATTGACGCGGCCTGCGGCAAGGCGCGGCGCTCGCCAGTGCACTGCGCCGAGAACCTGGGCTACCCGCGCCGCATTTTGACCGTGCTTCAGCCGCGCTACGCAAGCTGGGGCGTGGTGTGGGAGCCGCAGCGATGAAGATGAGCGCGTGGCTTTGGCTGCTGACCAAGGCGCTTGGTTTTTCGGCGATCGTCGGCGCGCTGGCGCTGAGTGTGCATGCCTTCCAGGAGCATTTGCGCGAGCAGGGCCGCGTCGAGGTGCGCGAGCAATGGCTCAAGGCCGACAACGCGCGCCAGGCGCAAGAGCGCGCCGCGTTGATTGCCATGCAACAGGCCGAGCGCGCCAACGAGCAGCGCATGGCCATTGCCAAAGAGGAGAAAGACCGTGAACAGATTCAGCGTGAACAGGCTTTGCGCGATCGCGCTGCCGCTGCTGACCGCGCTGTTGCCGGGCTGCGCCGCGCCGTTGCCAGGCTCAACGCCGACAGCGTGTCCCGACGTGCCGAAAGCGCGTGTCCCGCTGCCGGACGCGAGGCTGATGAAGCGGCCACGGCCCGAGAGCTACTCGGCGCGTGTGCAAGCCGATATAGCGAGCTGGGCGCAAGAGCTGGAGCGCTCGCCGCGCAAGTGACGGGACTTCAAGACCACATTGTCGTGGCGCAACCCGAGGCGGCCGCGCTGCTGGAACCCGAGGAGCAATGATGCTGTCAAAAATCGATTCCGAGTTGCTGAGTTTCGGCGGCGCGATGCTGGGTGTGTTCAGCACGATCCTGGTCGCCGCGGCAAAAATCATCGCCAGGCAGTTCGAGCAGCGGCTGGAAGAGCGCTTTCGGCAATTGCAGGCGTCCCGCGACGACGAGGCCAAAAGCCTGTTGCAGCTCGAGCGGCAGTTCATGGAGGCGCGCGCCGATCTGCCGATGCGCTACGTGATGCGCGACGACTACATCCGCGGTCAATCGCTGGTCGAGGCCAAGCTGGATGGCCTGGCGACCAAGATCGACAACATCCAGTTGCACGCGGCACTGAGCAACAAGGGGGGCCAATGAGCACCATGATCGACGAGGCGCGCATCCGGCGCGAGGCATTGCGCTGGCTGATTATTTTGACTCTCAACAACGCGCGGCCCATCGGCGCGTATGAGGGGCCGATTCTGTACGTGGCGCAGGCCGAATACCCGGACGCCACGCCGCACGAGCTGCGCCGCGAGCTGGACTATCTGCACGAGCGCGAGCTGCTGGAGCTGGACAAGCAGCCCTCCGGCCGCTGGTTTGCCTCGCTCACGCGCCACGGCGTTGACGTGGCTGAGTACACGGTCGATTGCGATCCCGGCATCGCGCGGCCAGCAAAGTATTGGTGATGGGCCGCAAGAGCAGCATCAGCCGCCTGCAGCCGCAGGTCAAAGCCCACATCGAGGCGCGGCTGGCCGCGGGCGCGCACACACTGGACGAGCTGATTGCCGATCTGCGCGAGCGCTTCCCCACCGAGGCGCACGCGGGCGATCTGCCCAGCCGCAGCGCTGTGCACCGCTATGGCCAGAAGCTCGACCGGCGCCTCGCGGCCATCCGCGCCAGCACCGAGGCGGCCAAGCTCATCCGCGAGCAGGCCGGCGACGACAAGGACGCCCGCAGCGAGGCGCTGACGGCGCTGGTGCAAACCGAGCTGTTCGAGGCCATCCTGGCGCTGCAAGAAGCCGACGACCCCGACGCCGACCCCGGCGAGCGCGTGGGCATGCTCAGCGCCGCCGCCAAGAACATTGCCACGCTCACGCGCAGCAGCGTGAACCTGAAAAAGTTTCAGGCCGAAGTCGAAGAGGCCACGCGCCAGAAGTTGCTGCAAGAGCAGCGCGCCAAACTGGACGAGCTGGGCAGCAAGGGCGGCGTCACGCCTGAAACGCAGGCGGCCATCCGGCAGGCGCTGGGGATCACGTGATGCAATCCAGAGGCCGCGCCAAGATCATCCCCGCCGACCCGCAGGCCATTTTTTTGCCCTACCAGTCGGCTTGGATCAAGGACGACGCGCGCCTGAAGCTCATGGAAAAGGGCCGCCAGATCGGCCTGTCCTGGTGTACCGCCTACAAGTGCGACGAGCGCACCGCCGCCCAAGGCGCGCGGCATGACCAGTGGGTATCCAGCCGCGATGATTTGCAGGCACGCCTGTTCATCGAAGACTGCAAGACCTGGGCGGGCATCATGAACCTGGCGGCCAAGGACTTGGGCGAGGTGGTGATCGACCCCAAGGACAAGATCACCGCCTACGTGCTGCAATTTGCCAGCGGCAAGCGTATCCACTCCATGAGCAGCAACCCCGACGCGCAGGCAGGCAAGCGCGGCGGGCGGGTGCTCGATGAATTTGCGCTGCACCCCGATCCGCGCAAGCTCTGGAGCATTGCCTACCCGGGCATCACTTGGGGCGGCAATCTGGAAGTGATTTCCACGCACCGGGGCAGCAACAACTTTTTCAACCAGTTGGTGCGCGAAGCGCGCGAGCACGGCAACCCCAAGAGCCTCAGCCTGCACCGCGTGACCTTGCAGGACGCCCTGGATCAAGGCTTTTTGTTCAAGCTCCAGCAAATGCTGCCCGCCGACGACGAGCGGCAGGCGATGGACGAAGCGGCTTATTTCGACTTCATCCGCAAGGGCTGCGCCGACGAGGAATCATTCCAGCAGGAATACCTGTGCAACCCCGCTGACGATGACGCGGCGTTCCTGGAATACGACCTGATTGCCGGCTGCGAATACCCTGCCGGAACGGCCTGGCAGGATTGCGCAAGCGGGCGCCTATATGCGGGCATCGACATAGGGCGCACACATGACTTGACGGTACTGTGGGTGCTCGAACAACTGGGCAGCGTACTCTACACCCGGCACGTGCAGGCGCTGCGCAACATGCGCAAGGGCGAGCAGGAGGCCATTCTGTGGCCCTGGATCGAAAAATGCGACCGCGTTTGCATCGACGCCACGGGCCTGGGCATCGGCTGGGCCGACGACGCGCAGGACAAATTCGGCGCGCACCGGGTCGAGGGCGTCACCTTCACCGCCCGCGTCAAGGAAGAGTTGGCCTATCCGGTGCGCGGCGCGATGGAAGACCGGGCGCTGCGCATCCCCTACGACCCGAAGATTCGCGCCGACCTGCGCCAACTGACCAAGAGCGTAAGCAGCGCCGGCAATGTGCGTTTCAGCGCCGAGCGCACCGAAGGCGGCCACGCCGACCACTTCTGGGCGCTGGCGCTGGCGCGGCACGCGGCCGAGCGCCCCTCGGCCCCCATCGAATACACCAGCAGCGGCCCGCGCGAAGCGGCGCTGGACACCAGCGGGTTCCTCCATGGCTAAGAAGCAATCTCCCGACAAGCCCATCCTGAATTCCGAGGTCGCCAACAGGCTGATCGACCCCTTCGAGGTCAACTACCTGGGCGTGCTGCGCGGCAACGATCCGCTGCTGCTCGAGCGCGGCGGCGGCGGCAGCAGCGCCTGGGACGCCTACCGCGACTTGAAGCGCGACGGCAAGGTCTTTGCCGGCCTGCAAAAACGCAAGCTCGCCGTCATCGGCCGGCCCTGGCAGGTCGAGCCCGTGAGCGAAGGCGGCCAGGCCGACGCGCAGACCGTGGCCGACATGCTCAAGCGCATGAACTTCGACGCCGCCTGCTCGGAGCTGATGGACGCGCTCATCTACGGCTGGGTGCCCGCCGAAGTGGTGTGGACGCTGCAAGACGGCCTCATCGTCCCCGAACGCCTCATCGCCCGCCGCCAGCGCCGCTTTGTGTACGTGCAGGACACGGCGGAAATGCCGCCCGAGCTGCGCCTGCTGGTGCAGGGCGACATGACGCGCGGCATCCCGCTGCCGGGGCGCAAGTTCCTCGCGCACCGCGTCAACCCCGACGACGACAACCCCTACGGCACGGGCCTGGGCCTGCAACTGTATTGGCCGGTCTATTTCAAGCGCAAGGGCATCGTCAGTTGGAACAAGCTCAACGACCGCTTCGGCGCGCCCACGCCTTGGGGCCAATACCCCGCCAGCGCCGACAAGAAGGCGCAGAACACCCTGTTCGACGCCCTGCGCGCCTTGAGCAACGACGGCGTGGTGATGACCCCCGAGGGCATGGACATCACCCTGCTCGAAAGCAAGCTCACCGGCTCCATCACCACCCAGCAGGCGCTTGTTGAATATATGGACGACTGGATTAGCGAGGTGCTGCTCGGCCAGTCCCCGCGCGGCGCTTCCGGCGGCGCGCTGGCCGCCGCCAGCGTCGAGCGCGAGCAGGTGCGCATCGAACTCAGCCAGGCCGACAGCGACCTGCTCAGCGAAACGCTCAACAACACCCTGATTCGCTGGATATGCGAATTCAACGGCCTGGCCCCGTGCATGGTCTACCGCGTCATCAAGGCCGACGAAGACCTCAAGACCGCCAGCGAAACCGATGTCAACGTCGCCAGCATGGGCTTCCGGCTCAGCATCGACGGCGTGAAAGCCAAGTACGGCGAGCACTGGCAAGAAGCGCCGCCCCCCGCGCCCAGTGCCAGCGGCGCCGCGCCGGCCAACTTTGCCGAGGGCGTACCCGCCGCCGGGCCGCCCCAAGGCGGGCACAGCCCCCTCGGGGGGCAGCGAACCACGCGCAGCGGGGAGCGTGGGGGCAACGATCTCACCGCAGCCGACATCCTGGCCAGCCAGTTGGGCGATGCCGGCGATCTGGTGCTGGCCGACTGGATGGGCCGCATCAAGACGATGGCCGACGCCGCCGGCAGCCCCGAAGAGCTGCGCGCCAGCATCGAAGCCGCCTGGGCCGCGCTGCCCGCCGGGCAGTTGGCCCGGCTGATCCAGCTGGCCCTGACCGCCGCCACCCTGGCCGGCCTGTACGACGCGCAGAACGACTCCGCGCAAGGCTGAAAACATGGCCGACACCCCGCAGCCAACCCCGCAAGACGGGCTGACGGCCTCCACCGCAGGCGTAATCCAGCAGTTTGAGCAGCAAATCGCCTTCTTTCGCGCCAAACTCAATCTGCCCAGCCAGCGCTGGGACGACATTCAGCGCAGCGCCCACGACCGCGCCTTCATCGTCGCCGGCGCCCAAAAAGCCGACCTGCTGGCCGATCTGCGCCGGGCGGTGGACCAGTCCATTCGCGGCGGCAGCCTCCAGCAATTCCGCCAGGACTTCGATGCCGCCGTCAAGCGCTCCGGCTGGACGGGCTGGACAGGCGAAGGCTCCGAAGCCGGCCGCGCCTGGCGCACCCGCGTCATCTACCAAACCAACATGGCCACCAGCTACGCCGCCGGCCGCTGGCAGCAGTTGCACGACCCGGCCCTGCTGGCCGCGCGCCCGTACTGGCGCTACATCCACAGCGACGCCGTACAACACCCCCGGCCCGAGCACCTGGCCTGGAACGGCCTGACCCTGCCGCACGACCACCCCTTCTGGCAAACCCACTTCCCGCCCAACGGCTGGGGCTGCCAGTGCCGCGTCATGGCCGTGCGCGAGCCGCGCGAAGGCGACCCCACCGACCCGCCCGCCGGCTGGAACGCCACCGACCCAAAAACCGGCGCGCCGCCCGGCATCGACAAGGGCTGGAACTACGCGCCGGGGGCCAACACCGAAACGCCGCTGCAAGACCTGATCGATCGAAAGCTCATCAGCCTGGACGCACCGATCGGCGCCGCAATGCACGAGGAGCTTGCGCCGGTTTTGCTGCAAGAAAAACTCAAGGCGTTCGGCGCGTTTGTGGATGACGCGCTGGTTGACAGAAGGCAACGCGGCAAGAGCATGGTGGTGGGCGCGCTCAAGACCAATTGGGTTGCGGCGGCGCAAGAGCGCGGCATTCAGCCCGTGACCGCCGAGATCGTCGTGCGCGACCAGGACGTGATTCACACGTTTCGCAGCGGCAAGGACAACCAGCTACCCTTGGACTGGTATCGGCAGTTGCCGCTGCATCTGCAAAGCCCGCAGGCCACGCTGCTGGATACCACACACGACGAGCCGGCTTTTTTGCTGGTGTTTGACACTGAAAGCCAAGCCAAGAAGCTTGTTGTGCAGGTCAACTACCACGTCAAAAAACTGGGAACATTCAACGTGCTGGATACGGGCCGACAGATTCAGGAAATTGAATCCATCAGAGGCCAGATCGGCCACGGCTACGAACTGGTGGACGGCCAGTTGTGATGAAAAAAGCGCCGCCGCGCGGGGTTGGACTCGAACCAACATCAGCATCCCGCAACCACAAGGACTGCGGGCTGCCCCCTTGCCCATCGGGGTACACCGCGCAAGCGACAAGACCATTGTAAAAGGAGCCAGCCCCATGTTGCAAGTAACCCTCAGCGGTGACCGCCAGGTGCTCCAAGTCCTCGGCGAAATGATTGCCAAGCTGGACAACCCGCGTCCTTTGTTGGAAAGCATCGGCGAGGAAATGGTAGATCGCACCATTCGGCGCTTCGACACCCTCATCGCGCCCGACGGCACGCCCTGGGCCGCCAACGCCGAATCAAACTTCGACCAATACTTGAGCCGCTTGGCCAACTCCCGCAAGAAAAACGGCTCCCTCAGAAAGCAGGCCCAAGCGCCCAAGGCAGGCAAAAAGCCCCTGACCGGCGAATCCGGGAAGCTGCGCAGAACCATCAACTACCAGCTCCACGGCAACAACACCGTCAGCATCGGTAGCCCTGCGGACTACGCCCCCTTCCAGCAGCACGGCACCCGCCCCCACACCATCGTGCCGAAAAACAAAAAGGCCCTGGCCTTCGGCGGCATCGTCGTGCGCAAAGTCAACCACCCCGGCAGCCCCGCCCGCCCCTTCCTGGGCTTCTCCGACGCCGACCAGTCCGACATCCGCGAGATCGTCCTCAGCTACCTGAAACCCTCCGAGTAGCCTATTGCCAAGATTGCAACGCCTTTGCAGATACCATCCCCCCACGTCCCGCCCCATCCCCCAAAATCCCCCAAATATCTCACCCCCCCGCCCACCCCTTATCTCACTCGTGTTCAAGAAGCCGTTCGGGCTG
>Ga0123357_10012936_pt1 | contig 10785 bp, 4 predicted proteins | sample TergutEmb28metaG_FD_89873 | JGI IMG/M metagenome (GOLD analysis project Ga0123357, IMG submission 89873) | Embiratermes neotenicus P4 segment gut microbial communities from Petit-Saut dam, French Guiana - Emb289 P4 | ecosystem: Host-associated > Arthropoda: Insects > Digestive system > Gut ...
ATGTGGTAATTCAACAGAATAATCACAAGCTCCTGATGATGGATTATATTAATGTCCGAAACATGTTGAGCACATAAGAAATAAAATAAAATAACAAGTGACATCAAGTTGGTCTTTTATTCTACAACTAATATAAATAAACGTTTTCTGGTCTCCCGTAACACGTACTGACAGGGATGTCTTGGGGAAATACTTCTGAACCTAATAAGGCACGTAATTTGATACGAATATTGTAACGTAATAGGGCCGTTTACGAATATATGTATTATAATGCCTAATGTTCTTGAACTGATGATATATGAAAGATATGTTCCAGTTTATGTCCAACGGAATACAACAATAAATAACAGTCTGTGTCATTTAATAACACCTTCAAAGATTTCGTGCCAGTTTCATCAATTTTCCGTCTTCACAACTCATTTCCCCAAAGTCTGTCTCACTTCTATAATTTCCTCGATCTTCCAGACACAAATTTTTCAAAGTGATGCTTTAGCGTAATTCTGTATGCTGTTCTCGTTTCCCCCATTCTGTTTTATTCTCCACACACCGTATCCTCTTATATTTCACTCTGTATGCAGCTGTTCATAAAACACTGAACAGACGTTATGTCATTCGCTGGCATAAAGGGTTAATAGTGAATATAATTCAGGCTGAGCTAAATGATTTATACTCCTCACCCAATATTGTACGGGTGATAAAATCGAAAAGAATGAGATCGGCTGGGCATGTAGCCCATATGGGTGAGGAGAGGGAGTGTATAGGATCTTGCTGAGGAAACCGGAGGGAAGTAGACCACTGGGGAGACCTAGGCATAGATGGGTGGATAATATTAGGATGGATCTGCAGGAGGTGGGATGTGGGTATATGGGCTGAATTGGGCTGGCCCAGAATGGAGACAGGTGGCGGACGCTTGTGAGTGCGGTAATGAGCCTTCGGGTTCCGTGAAATGCGGGGTATTTCTTGACTAGCTACAAACCAGTTAGCTTCTCAAGAAGGACTCTGCACCATGGGGCAAGTAAGTAAGTAAGTAAGTATAATCCAGGCTGAGGAATGTAAGCAGTGCGTTAAATGTAATTTAGATTTCTGTCTTATTGCCTAAGTACAAAATAACCACATGTTTTAGAGAGATTTTGGAGGCCTGAACGGAAACATATTTTGCGTAACTTGTAATAAAATAAAATTTCTGTTTTTGTAAAATGTAGGTATTTTAAACGGGCCACTTTTGTTGTTTTTTGCCAAATTGTGGACTGAAAACTCCCATCTGCGGAAGTTATGTAGGTGGAATGTGAGTTGAGGTCTTTGTAAAAGTAGCCTCTATTGGTGGTTTGATGTAACTTATATTTATGTACTTCCGGCCTAATATAACGTATTCTTTATGTACTTGTGGTGTAATGTAACATACTATTTACGCACCTGTAGCCAAACGTAATATATTATTTGTGCAGTTGTGGTGTGATTAACGTATTCCTGCAGGAACTCGTCAGCAAGGACAAAGCAAAACTGTAAATTTGACGTGTGACATCCCGTTGTGTTATTTAGTAACTCAATACACAAATTTGATATCAGTTTAACACTAAATTCTCTTATTGAATGCAATTTGTGTTTAGACTGATATAAACTTTGTATCTTCAGTTACAAAACTGTGTAATTAAAGTTTGTGTCTTCTGTTATAATTTGTAGGTACCAATGATCGTCCAGCAGTTTCTTACTGTGCCTGTCTGTCAAACTGCGCAATGTCAGATCCCACCAGACAGTACACTTTACAGTCGTCAGCTCGTGTCTCTTAGTAGGGTAAGGTTGCCTTCGGTGTAACTGCTAAGCCTTATCGACAATGTTATTTGTTTTCTGCTATGTGTTACTGGCAACTCCTTACTAGCTTAGAAGAGGAATGATGTGCAAATGGAATATTATTTCAGGAAATGAAGTATGTGAAGCCAGTTCGGTTGTTCTCATTAATCCCAAATATTTGTTTCATATTATTTTTGTCTCTGACTGCCTTACATATTATTTTTATATCTTGTTGCCTCTCTGTTTTATTCCTCTTTCTGTGCGTTTCGTCTTCGTCAAGTATAAACGTCACGTATTCTTCTCCAAGGGAGCTACGGAACAAAATACGTGACATGGTGGTTTATATTTGCTTTTATTAAAAGTCATGTAGTTTTGAGTTCACAGAATGTAGGCAGTCATGATGTAAAACGCCATCGGAAAAACTGTAAGTTAAAAATAAAGATACAAGAAGGGTAGAAATAGACATCAGAGAATGAAGTGTCTATCAAGAGAATGAAATTGGATTTCTGATCGATCAATACGCTATCTCAAAGTGTCAAGTTCAATGTAGAGTATGAAAGGTTTGTAAGAGGAGGGTAAAAGAAACAAAAATGTAAATTGGCACGCTGAAAAACGCTAACTAAATTTTTCGCGTTTCTTGCGAGAAACTTGCACAGTCAGCACATTGTTGGCTCGTCGTTCCCAAACTGTATTGAAACTTCTTGATATAAATTAGGCATAGTCTATGCGAATTAAGGAAGTTTTCCCTCACTTCGCAGAATCTTGAAGTGTGCAGTTAAACGTCGCGGAGTGTTCGTGAAGGACGCTAATATGTCCTATCGTGTGTCCGTAGTATACAGTATTACATTACATATGAAACACATCCAGTGTAGGCATGGTGCAGAGTTTCAAAATATTACGTCATGTTTATAGGTGTTTATAATTATCACTGGGCTTTAAAGGCTACAGAGGAACATGAAAGGTTATGAAGCCCTCTCAAAATAAAAATAAAAATCTTTTGCCTGGAAGAGGGAAAGGTAAGGGGGGTGTGGAGATATACTTCCACTCTTTCGTAACTTCGGTACTAGATGCAGGACAGTGGTGAGATTTACTAACCGGCCGCATTGCCCACCCCCCCCCCCGGTAAAACGGTTCCTGTACCTATTGAAGAGGAGGCTCCATGGGCCCCAGAGCAGGTCTGGGCCTTTTGGTGAGGACAAAGTATTCCTTCTCCAGCGGGAACCCAACCGTGGTTCCTCAATCGTCCATTCCGTTGTCTAGTTACCATATCATCTGAGCTAACCCTGTTCGGAAAGAGGAAGACATCTTTGTTATTGTTTGCTAAATTTACAGCGTTATTAATTTAAAATCGCTTGTTTTCTTATTAACCGCTACGATAAAATTATGTGGTTCCTATGAAACTGGTGCTTCGTATTTGAGCAGTTGCTCATTCAACCCTTACTGAAATACAGGGCGGCGTCTGTCTTTATGTCTTCAATTTCTAAAGACATTCTTACGAAATGACTCGTCACAATCAAACAAAAATCAATACAGATGTACCTTCGATGACAAGCGAGGGAAGTGTCCCCTTTGTGTAGCGAAGTTGCAAAATGGAATGGGTCTTCACACCGTTCGCCATTAACGCCACTGCCAGGACATGCAGTAGGTATCGAAGTATTCTCAGAGAAGCTGTTTTGTGTGAAATTTTTTGTGTTCTGTTACGCAAAATTTGTTAATATGTACGAAATTAAGTTCAGTTGTTTTTTAATTTCGATTAACCAAAACTGCCTTCCCAGGCAATCACTTCTGTTTTTTTTTAAGGTGTGGTATCCCCATCGTACTTCTAGAATGTGTAATAAAAGAAAAAATAATGAAAGGAAAAAGAAAATACCCATCTATGCACAACTCTTCTCTACCAATTGTAAATGGCAGCCTCATGTTTCGGCTATATAAAGTAACCATTCTCAGACTGTGAAAATCGAGAAGAATGAGTTAGGGAGGAGGACATATAGCGCGTATTTGGAAGAGGAGAGGCGTAGACAGGGTTTTGGTGGGGAAACCTGAGGGAAAGAGACCACTTGGGAGACCCAGGCGTAGATGGGACAATAATATTAAGATGGATCTTCAGGAAGTGTGATGTGAGTTTATGGACTGGATCGAGCTGGCTCATGATTGGGACAAGTAGCGAGAACTTGTGAATGCAGTAATGAACCTTCGGATTCTATAAAATGTGGAGAATTTCGTGACTAGTTGAAGACTGGTTAGCTTCTCAAGGAAGACTCTGCTTCATGGAGTAAGTTAATAAGTAAGTATTATAAGGCTGTGTATATGAGAAGATTAAAAGGGAAATTATATACCTGTAATTTACACGTACTTACGAATGATTAGTGGACGAGATACTTTTTCTGTTATTACATTACTTCTGTCTTGTAATTTTGTGTTTTATTTCTTTTTCTCCTGCTGGATGATAAAGTTGTTTGACAATGTAAAGAAAATTGGCTTGTCCTTTTGACATGTTCCAATGGTTGTGTTACTCCGCTGAATGTAATGGAGACGTGTAATATAGTAATATTATTTTATTTGACAAATATTGTTAGTCGCTTCCCGTCGGCTTGGTTATCTTGTACATACGCTCCAATACACCGTCTACTTCCCACGCTGCGTATCAGCTAGCGGATGAGTAATCTGCTAGTCATTACATGCATTTCGAATGATACGCAGAACGCAGCTGCTGCCGGTAATGTCATGTAAATTCGGACAAACTGCCTGTGCCTGAAGAGTTATCGAGCGACAGGTTCCACTCTAGACAGCAAGAGAACACGCAGAATATATGCGCGTGCTGCATCTACTTAAGAGAACTGCGGTTCCAAGGCTCTGCGAAACAGTTCATGATGCAAGACCGAATTTTATAAACTGGTAACTTCATGAAGTAAAGGTCAAGCATTCCTGTTACAGACCTTGAGTGGCCCAGAGGGTTCCAGGAAGTTAAGGTTCCCAGATTTCATGACAACGGCACAGGATGGTGGTAAGGTTGTCAGCCTTACGCACCGGCCGTCTTTGCACCCAGGAAATAATCCTGGTACTCATTTCTGATAGAGGCTGATTCGACCCCACGGCTATAGTGCGATCGGAAGGATTTTATATCAATAAAAAATTCCAATGACACCAGCTGGGATCGCACCAGCGACCTTCCGATTTGTAGCACAGCACCTAAACCCGTGTGCCACCGCGGTCACCAACTTCACGAAGTGCATGGTGGAAAAACAGAGTTTACAATCTTTTTTTCTGCGGTAGACACTGAACTCTTGAAATAACAGTTTCCTCAATTTAATTCACGAAGTGGAATTACATTAACGACATTTACCTTAGATGCGGCGCGTGTATGTGAGCCAAAGGAAAGAATTTCTAGTGCCTTCTTTAAATATGGTGGGTTAAACTCACTATTAACTGCAATATATTGAAGTTAAGAAAATAGACTCCGGCTGATGGTAAATCGGAATAGCAGCGATCGCTGCGCTGCTCGCCGTCTCGCGGAACGCTCTGAGTTTTTGAGCGTTACGATTTGCCCTGTAAAATAATATCGCTGTATTAGCAGTAATCCTCGACTTGTATTCGTGACCTACCAGGCTCGAATTTCGAGAAGTGTACCGCCTGTCGTTAAGGAGAATGTACTTGATTATTTACAGCTGAATGTTAGCGTAAAGGGACTTGCCTTGAAACACACTACGGATTCCAAATTCGTGCCTTGCTCACCGTTCAGTTTTTCCACTTTATTCGATTCTTCATAATTGCGGCAGGCAGAACTGACACTTTAAATAAAAGGATAATGAACTGTGTTGTGAGACCATTTTCTCAGTAAGGTGGTGATCCTGCCTCACTTGTACGTGTTATCTCAGACAACCCTTTCCGAATTTCGGGAGTTTGATGGGCTGCCACGATTTGGATTGTGGTTCTTTCCCCTAAGAGTGTTTTGCAGTTCATTAAAAAGCCTGGGGTTTCGACGGTGACTTTCTTGGGATCCGCAAACACGTTTCCTTCCCAAAAATAGTAAATTTTAATTGTATTTTAGACGCGTTCACAAAATTGCGAAAATAAACTACTAGATTCGTCATGTCTGTCCGTCCGCGTGAAACAAATCGGCTCCCACTGGACGGATTTAATGACGGAAGATTTTTGAGGATTTTTCGAAGATCTGTCGAGAGAATTCAAGCGTAATTACAATCTGACAAAAGTAAACAGCGACTTACCTGAAGACCGGTACACATTTTTTTTTTCATAATTTTCTTTCATTTCTTGTTAGAATGAGAAATGTAGAGAAAATCAAAATACACATTTCGTGTTCAGTAATTATTTTAAAAATTCGTACCCTTTATGCGAAAATGTGGAAAAATATTGTAGAGCCAGGCAGGCCACAGGTGACAACATGGTGCATGCGCATTGCATGCTGGATACCTAAGGCTACAAATACACACACTCAGGTTGCTTTTCCACTGTAACTGTCGTTGCACGAACGCGCCTCAATGTTGCGTTATACTTACATTGCCTCTCGTCTTAACCTTTTGACGCCTAACGACGACTATAGTGGTCGTACCGCACCGCTAACCTCTAAATATTGCATTTTATATATTTGTTCAACAAATATAGGTACTGAATATTTTAAACACGGTATATAGTCTCCATTTTTTCCTCTTCAAAATGCAGTTTGTTTCATAATTCTAACGTATTTGATTCCTGTATTATTCACATTTTATATACAGGATATTCTAAAATTAAAAAAAATAATCCCGGCGCAAAAAGTTTAATATTCTCCCCGTCTTTGTGCATTATCTGCGCTGGGCTTATTTGCAGCGTAAATCGCTACGAATATATTTTTAAATAAATATGCCTTAACATTTCATTTATTTCGATAAATATTTGCATTTTATAAGTTTCATTTTATTTTCTAACACACGAAGTACACTTCCGCTATACCGCGGTTTCTCCTATATTTATATTTACTCACAAGGGTTCCATAGGTCTTGAGACTTTGAAGACCACTGATCTACCTTGTTATGAAATATGCGTAAGTTAAGTCTTGATTGCATTTTAAAGCTCATAATTTTAAGTGACTAAATGATGTACCTCAGAACTTTTCAGTTGGCAGGAGCGGTTCCTAGTTTCAAATCTGAGTCAGGAGACCGGCCATCATGACTGGGGCTTGCGTGGTTTTCCTCGGCCTTTTAATGTAAATGCCGGGATAGTGGCTCGATTGAACGTACTACTGCCTCCTTTCCAATCCTGTCCAATTTATCATTCACTTATCGTACCATTCGATCACATATATTAACAACGACTGAGGAAGTCTTTCAATAAACCGTAAGAAAGCAAATAAAATATGAATAATAAATTACTCTGCATCTACTTTGGATCTTGGTTTATTTTTGCAACTCGTTTACTTTTGCTGCCTCTTACGGCTCCACAGAAGATAATCTGTATTTCGTTTTAGAATTCCGCAGTATAACATTCTTGTTGAAACCTTAAATTGACGCGTTAGGTGTAGTGAGATTTTCTAATATTCGATGTGGCGCAACTTTGCCGTTCAATTACTAGAGATGATAATTATACAGCCTGACTATGTGGCTGATAACGAGAAACTTTAGCCGTCCCTGAAGGATTTACTCACTGCTTGTTAATTTTAATTGATCAGTTTCATGTTTGCTGTGTAAATCAAATGAACACTAGGCAGTGCAATTTCATTAGCACTGTACGTCGATCGACAGAAGCGACAAATCAAATGGGAGGACGTGTTAATGACGCGGGATGAAGGCAGTCGAAAGGTCCACGGCAGTCCCCCAAGTGCTTAACCACGATCCCAGATTCCAGACCTGAAATATGTTTGTTATTGTCAGTGGCTAAAGCAGCGTTGTTTCACGGAACGGACTGGTCGTAAATTTGGTTATTGTGAAAACGCAATGCAGTAATTGCGGCTTTCGGCTGTGTTTTGATGCATTTGCCTAACAGTTTAATATCAGTATGTCCTAACAACAGAGCTATTATAAAAGCAGTTAATTTTTTTCCGACCTTTTTCCCCCTTTCCCTTGCTTCTCGTTATATTGTTTTCTTCCTGCGTCACTTTATTATTTCTTTAGACTTTTCTTCTTTCCTTTAAAATTCTTCCCGTAAAAACAGTTTTAGTATATTCAAGGGGACAGAAATACTAATTTTTTATTTTTTTGTGTTATTTAAATGTAACTTTGAAACTGAGATGCCGTTGCATTGTTGGGTGACTGATTGTTATATTGTTCATGTCTTTCCATTTTCTAGTCCCTTTAAGGAACGTAGAAATACCGTTTTATTTACACTTATTTAGTCGGCACGTCATGAGCAAGTATGGGGGTCTGGAGGTGTATCTCCACGCCTTCATAAGCTAGGAACTAGATCGTGATGAACAGTCAGTTCCAACACCCGGCCGCGGTATCTCTTCGACGACTGTCCCTGGTGAACAGAGGCTAGCAGATTGGGTAGGACACATTGTAGGCTTGGACGTTGTGAAGCAAGGAATATTCACTGTTCCACGAGAGTCATCACCGAAATATCAGCCACCCTCTTTTATGTCTGTATTTTCATGTACATAAATGATTTGTAGAAAGTCTTACTGTTGGCTCTGTTAAAATATGAGAAAGGAAATAAATATTTTACGACTGTTGCCATACGTTGAAGATTATCCAGGCACTATTGTAGGTTTCAGAACGACTTACTTCGTAGTGTGAAAGAGGTTAATAATGTTGTTTAAACTGCGTTTTTGTAGCGCCAAGGTAAATGGCTAGAACATCATGGATGGTGAGGTTATGTTCAGACGAGTTTTCATGGAAACCCGTCAGTTCTTTAAAATTATCAAAACAGGAATTCCCCACGTGGATGCTTTTAGCATAATACGTTTTGTGTTGTTAAGGTTGCGCCAAAATAATTAGAGAAAAAAGAAATATCGCATAATTTTTTAAGTACGTTAGTAGAAATATGGAATATGGTATGGTGTGTGTGAATATGATGCACGGAATATATGTATTTTTAATTATGGTTGCTTACGAAGAAACTGAGGAGCAAAACTTTGAAGCATTCTCCCAGTCGAGGCAAATACAGTGAGAGGAAGGCGGAGACTACAGTGGCCCGAGAATGATAGATTGTGAAGGGAAATGAAGAGAACATGAGGAATTAGTTCCATAGTGCATGGAGCGTTTACGTTATTTATTTCGTGCATTATGATGAAGTGAAAAACTCATTTAAAACCAACAAATGCACTATTCTATAATTTAGACGAGGTAATAACCTGAAACATGTAGGAGCCATGTAAATGATAGTTCACGTAAATTATGAAATAGTGCATTGGTTTGTATTATATGTGTTTTTTCACTACAGTGCTTAGGATTATCTGACAATTTGTCTTGCTCCTTCTACGAAAAATGGCTCTCGGAGAGTGATGAACGTAGCCTTATATAAGTTTATGTGGCAAGTTTCAACCTTTAACATGCCATGAAGTCCCAGAGGGAGAGAAGGGGTATTATTCTACCCGTTCTTAAATCTGGGCACTAGAAGTGTGCTGGTAGTCACCGTCATGTCCCCGGTGGCTTTATGCTCGAGGAAGAGACCCGGCATGCATTGTACAAGAGGTTGGCTAGCTTGGGCCTCAGGGTCGGTTTGGACGGTTACCGAAAATCTCTCCCATACCGGGGTTCGAGCCTTGAACCGTGTTTCTGGAAGTTGGATGAGTTCACTCGTGTTTGCTGGCCTATGTCAGAACGAAACTCTGAGGGCTAGTACGCTGACATGAACAATCGCACTGTGCAGCCATTGCTGTGAATATCCGACCGAAGCGATGGAAAAATTCAATATATTGTACTTTGGATTTATAAACTATTTATTTAAAGTCGCAAGTTTAATAATATTTTAGACATGGTTAAGAAGTGGCCTTTTTTTCAACGAAGATTCTATTTAATTTTCCACTGAGGAAATAAAAAACGTATAAGAAAATTCCTGCACTTTATTCTGTAGGACTAATGAAAGAGATCATTATTTGTTGTAATACTTTTTTGTAATATGGACACGAGCGTAATATATCCAAGTAAAAACCGCACAGACAAAGGGGCGGGTTTTCCAGATAAGGATTTTGTCACAAGAAAGCACTGAAGTACATAGACTAAACAGTAGGGAGGCAGCGAACTAGGATCAAAGGTACACCTTGTAGATGAAGTTGTTGCCGTGTATGCCGTGAAGGCATGCGGCAGAGTAAATTTATGGCGCCATTCCTTTTTAATCTCGACACTAGGTGGTGGTGATTAGTCAGCCTCACGTCCCGGCCACTTTACTCCTGGGGAAAGTCCCAAGTGCACATTGAATAGTAGACTTAGGGGAATCAACTGCAAAATAGGAGAAGGTGGACTGGGAATTAACATGAGAGAAGAAGAGTAAGCCTGGCAGGGGCAAAGGAAATGGAGGAGAAGGACGAAGAGGGCAATATGAGATTTAACTTATGTACGTAAACCAGAGAAGTCTGACTGTTATTTTTAGCAGCTTGACTGCTTCAGTGTGAAGAAAATCGTATCTCCACGAAGCGCCTCCATTTTTACTGTCAACGTTGTTACCGTTAGCGTGAATATTATTCTTCGCACCGCTTGTAATGAAAGAAAAGAATATATATGTGCTTGTCGTGAATACAAATTTTATCAACTGTTGAACGTCACTTCCTTATGTCATGCATATATATATATATATATATATATATATATGCATAACATAAAGTATTTTATTGGTTTTATTTCTTCGGCTTATGTGAAATGGTAGTTTCGGGCCAACGGCTATTCCCAAACATAAAATGCAGCCAATTTACGTAGGTGCTGTTTTGTTAATATTTTACCGCCAGTAACAACGATAACAGTGGGCCGGGTAGCTCAGTCGGTATAGCGACTGAGCTACGGGCTGGACGGTCCGGGATCGAATCCCGATGGAGACGAGATTTTCCGCCCGTCCAGACCGACCATGGGG
>Ga0123357_10012937_pt1 | contig 10784 bp, 9 predicted proteins | sample TergutEmb28metaG_FD_89873 | JGI IMG/M metagenome (GOLD analysis project Ga0123357, IMG submission 89873) | Embiratermes neotenicus P4 segment gut microbial communities from Petit-Saut dam, French Guiana - Emb289 P4 | ecosystem: Host-associated > Arthropoda: Insects > Digestive system > Gut ...
CTGCGCGTCGCGAGCTGAGCACGACCAACATCCGGGAGCGCGCCCGACGCCGCGCGCGGGGGTAAGGTGCGGGCCGTGGGTGACAGCGTGGTCGACCCCTGCCGAGTCCGGGGCCTGGGGCGCAACCAGGACGCCTTCGAGAAGTTCTCGGCGATGGTCGAGCTGCCGCTGCTGGTGATCACGGTCTTGTGGCTGCCGGTGTTGATCGTGCCGTTGCTGACTCCGATGCACGGTTCGGTCGCCGACTCCATGGCGGTGATCGACTACATGGTGTGGGCGCTGTTCGGCCTGGAATACCTGATCAAGCTCTACCTCGTGCCAGGTCGCTGGAAGTTCTTCCGCACCCATCTGCTCGACCTGCTGATCGTCGCGGTGCCGTTCTTCCGTCCGCTGCGGATCGGCCGCCTGGTCCGGCTGTCGCGATTGGTCCGTCTGGGGCGGGTCGGCATCGTGGCCGGTCGGGCGCTTGGCCGGGGCAAGTCGGCGATGACGCACAAGGGCCTGCATTTCGTGCTGCTCGCCGCCGTGATCATCGTGTTCGCGTGCGCGGCGGTGGTGACCGCGATGGAGCGCAGCGCTCCCGGGTCCAGCATCCACAACTTCGGCGAGGGCCTGTGGTGGGCCGTCGTCACGGTGGCCACCGTTGGCTACGGGGACCGCACTCCAACCACGCCCGTCGGGCAGGGCGTGGCGGTGTTCCTGATGATGGCCGGCATCGGCCTGCTCGGCGTGCTCACCGCGACCGTCGCCAGTTACTTCGTCGGCCAAGACATCGACAAGACCCAGATCGAGCGCGATGAGTGGCTCAAGGAGCTGGCCGCAGCCAAGGCCGAGCGGGACGGGCTTGCCGACCGGCTCGACCGGCTATCCGCGCAAATGGAGGAGTTGCTGCGTCGCGCGGCAGCCGATCCGGCCGCCGGTCCCGGCCCGCCGACGGTCGATGCCGTCCCGCCAGGGTCCGCCGCGCCGCAGACCTGATCTTTGGGCGTCGAACCGGTCTCGCCGCGTGGTGTGGATGGGTCGGCGCGATTTCGCGCTGGTGCAAGCGCAAGCGTCGATCGATGGCACAATGGGCGGCAACGAGAAGCGGCAGTTGAGTCATGGGAGGGATCGGCGCGATGACCCGTGCCCCGGAGCCCATCAGTGAGCTGTTGCCCGATTTGCTCGACCTTGATGCGCTGCTTCGTGGCGTGCCGCCGTTGCTGACTCCGGGTGATTGGGCCGAACCGCAGCTTTTCCCTGACCAAGCCGAGTTTGACGAATTCCTGGCCTGGGTGCGTCGCACGCGTGACCAGGACCTGCCCTGATCACCGGAGGCCGGTCGTGGCTCGGATAGTGCTGGACACCGATGTCTCATCATTGTTGTTCAAGGGCGCGCTGCCGCCGTCGTTGTTCGCGCGACTAGCCGGCCACCAATTGTTGCTCACCTGGGTCAGTTATGGAGAACTGAACCGCTGGCCAAACGCTCGCAGTTGGGGGAACCCACGGCGCGCCGCGTTGGACGCCTGGCTCGCCAGCAGGCCGGTGCTTCCCGGCACGACCGGGGTGGGCCGAAAGTGGGGTGAGATTGTCGCTCACGCCGATCGGCGTGGACGGCCCCGTCCGGTGAATGATTCGTGGATCGCCGCTTGTTGTCTGGCCTACGGCCTGCCGCTCGCGACACTCAACGTGGCTGACTTCCAAGACTTCGCTGACCACGAAGGGCTCCGACTCGTCACCGCCTGACCGACGGAGAGCCTGGCCGCTGAGCTGGTATCGCCGAACAGCTGTGGAGCTCTTGGTCCGGCTGGCTTGGTCCGGCCGGCCTGGGCGGGAGCGCTAGGCGGCCCCGCCGGCGCCCGCGGCGAGGGCTTCCCAGGCGGCGCGGACGTGGCGGGCCTGGGTCTGTGGCGAGCCGATGGCCATGCGCAGCGCGAACTGGCCGTTCACCGAGGTGTGTGTCAGGTACGCCTGGCCCGAGTCGTTGACCCGGTCCATCAGGGCGCGCGTCGCGTCGTCGCCGGCGCGCAGATGGAAGGTGACCAGCGCGAGCCGGTGCGGGGCGAGCAGCTCGAAGCGCTCGTCGGCGGCCACCCAGGAGGCGAACTGCTGGGCCAGCGCCACGTGCCCGCGGATGTGCTCGCGCAACCCCTCCGCGCCGTACCAGCGCAGCACCGCCCACAGCTTGAGCGCGCGGAACCGCCGGCCCAACTGCACATGCCAGTCGCGGTAGTCGATCACCGCGCCGGATTCGGTCGCGGCGTTGCGCAGATACTCCGGCAGGATCGACAGCGCCCCGACCAGCGCGGACCGGTCGGCCACCCAGAAGGTGTCGCAGTCGAAGTTGGTCAAAAGCCACTTGTGCGGGTTGGTGGCGAACGAGTCGACCAGCTCCAGCCCGTCGGTGAGCCAGGCGAACTCCGGGCAGACGGCGGCCACCCCGGCCCACGCGCCGTCCACGTGCGCCCAGGCCCCGTGCTCGTGGGCGATGGCGGCCAGCTCGCGCACCGGGTCGATCGCGCCGGTCCCGGTCGCCCCGATCGAGGCGACCACCAGCGCCGGGGTGATCCCGGCGGCCACGTCCGCTTCGATCAGCTCGCGCAGATGCTCGGGCCGCGCCGCGTGCTCGGCGTCGGTGGACAGCTTGCGCAGCGCGTCCGAGCCCAGCCCGGCCACCCGGCACGCCTTCTCCACCGACGAGTGGGTCTGCGCCGAGGTGTAGACGGCGAACCGCCCAGCCGCGACGCCCTCGCGCTCGGTGCGCCCGCCGCTGGCCCGGTGCAGCGCCGCCAGCACCGCGACCAGCGCCGCGTCCGACGCGCTGTGCTGGATCACTCCGCCACCGGGGCCGTCGGAGCGGAACGCGGTGGGCAGGCCCAGCAGCCGGGCGAACCAGTCCAGCACGTGCGTCTCTAGCTCGGTGGCCGCCGGCGAGGTGGCCCAGATCATGCCCTGCACGCCGAGCCCGGAGGCCAGCAGATCGCCCAGGATGGCCGGCCCGGAGGTGTTGGACGGGAAGAACGCGAAGAACGACGGGTGCTGCCAGTGCGTGATCCCCGGCATGATCACCTCGTCCAGGTCGCGCAGCACGTCCTCGAACGGCTCGCCGCGCTCGGGCGGCTCGGCCGGCAGCGCGGCGCGGATCTCGCCCGGCTTGACCTGCGAGAGCACCGGGAACGACTCGAGCCGGGAGTAGTAGTCGGCGATCCAGTCGATGGCGGCGTGCCCGTGCCGACGGAACTCCTCCGGGGTCATGTGTGCGGTCATGGCTGCGATTGTGGCACTGGCCGGGGTTGGGCGCGGCGCGCGTGTCCGGGCACGCAACCATCAGCACAACCGCCGTATCATACAAATGATGTATGATCAAGCTTGTCGTGCCAGCTTTCGTGCCGGCCCGCGTGCCTGTCTTGGTTCGGTCTTGGTTCGCTCTTCGGGAGGGACTCGTGTTCGTCGGTCGGAACGCCCCGTTGGCCGACCTGCGCGCGCACCTGGACGCGGCGCGCGCGTCCGGCCGAGGGCGGATGATCGCGATCCGGGGCCGGCGCCAGGTCGGTAAGTCGGCGGTGGTCGAGCGCTTCGCCGAGCTGTCGGGCTTGCCCTACGCCTTCGCCACCGGGGTGCAAGGGGCCTCGGGGCGCGATCAGCTGCAGGCCCTGGCGTCAGCGGCGCGGCAGTCGCGGGTGCCGCTGCTGGACGCCGACGCGCTGTTCGCCAGGGCTCCGGCGTCGTGGCGGGACGCGTTCGGCGCGCTGGAGCTGGTGGCCCGGCAGGGGCCGGTCATCGTGGTGCTCGACGAGTTCCCCTGGATGGCCCAAGCCGACCCGGCCCTGGAGTCGGTGTTGCAGGCGGCTTGGGATCGCGCCCTGGAGAAACTGCCCGTGCTCCTGATCCTCATCGGGTCGGACGTGACCATGATGGAGCGCCTGGCCAGCCACGGCCGACCGCTGTTCGGCCGGCTGCGACCGCTGGTGGTGGAGCCGCTGAACCTGGGCGAGGTCGCCGAGCTGTTCGCGGGATGGTCGGCGGCGCAGGTGGTCGACGCGCACCTCGTGGTCGGCGGCTTCCCCCGGTTGCTGACCGACCTCGCGGAGTCGTCGTCGGGCGTCGAAGCGTTCGTCCGGGCATCGCTGCGCGACCCGTTCAGCCCGCTGCTGGCCACCGGGCGGCTGATCATGGACGCCGAGTTCCCGAACCCGGTGATGGCGGCGCGGCTGCTGTCCGCGATCGGCGCGGACGACCGTGGGCATCCGCGGTTCACCGACCTGGTTCCGGAGGCGACCGATCCCGCCGAGCGCAAGGCGGCTGAGACGGCGACCACCAGGGCGCTCGCCCTGCTCAGCGGGCCGAAACGGTTGATCGAGCAGGAGACGCCGGCTTGGGCTCCGGCTACCTCGAGGCTGCGCCGCTACCGGGTCACCGACCCCTACCTGAGGTTCTGGTTCCGGTACGTGAACGGCTGGGCCGAGCTGGTCGAGCGCGGCCGCGCCGATCTGGCCATCGACCATTTCGACCGCGACTGGACCAGCTGGCGGGGCCGCGCGGTTGAGCCGCTGGCGCGCCAGAGCCTGCTGCGGCTGGCCGGGGCGCGGGAGGACCTGCGCGAGATCCGCCAGGTGTCGCCCTGGTGGAGCCGGGACGGCCAGACAGAAGTCGACGCGGTGGCGATGGACGCCGCCCGGAGCGTGCTGGTGGGGACCATCAAATGGCGCGCCAACCAGGGCGTCACCGCGCGCGACATGACCCAGCTGGCGCAGGCGCTGGCGCGGGTCCCGCGCGCCGACGGCGCGCGCCTGGCCGCGATTTGCCGCCAGGGCCGGCGCCCCGCCGGGGCCGACCTGGTGTTCACCGCCGAGGATCTGGTCGGCGCGTGGCGCTAGCAGGACGCGCGCTTAGCTGTCCGTTGAGGTGAGCGAGGCGGGGGCTCGTGGCGCTGGCAGGCCTTGCGTGTGGCTGTCCGTTGAGCCGAGCGAGGCGGGGGCTCGTGGCGCTGGCAGGCCTTGCGTGTGGCTGTCCGTTGAGCCGAGCGAGGCGGGGGATCGTGGCGCCAGCAGGACGCGTGCTTGGCCGTCCCTTGGGCTGGCGGGGTTGGGGACGCGCGATGCCGCCGGCGGCGCCGCCCGGGTTCCGTACCCTTGGCGGGGAACGAAGCGGGCAATGCGATCAGCGAGCCAGGAGGCGCCGTGCGGCTGACGGAGTTTTGGTCACGGATGAACGACCGGTTCGGGGCGGACTACGCGAGCAGCGTGGCCGCCGACTATCGGCTGTCGTCGCTGGGCGGCACCGTGAACGAGGCGCTGGCGAGCGGCGTGGACGCCAAAGATGTCTGGCGGGCGCTATGCGCCGAGTTCGACATGCCCGTCCATCCGGCCGAGCAGCCGGCGCGTCGGGCCGGCGGGGCGGCGCCGAGCCGCGCCCGTCGCGCCACCCGGCCGGCCCGCTGACCGCTTGACGGGTCGCGCCGGAGCGCCTGGCGCGTTCGTGGTGCCGCCTGGCGCGTTCGTGGTGCCGCCTGGCGGGTTCGTGGTGCCGCCTGGCGGGTCGCGGTGGTTTCGCGGGGTTGGGGCGGCGTTTCGCGGGGTTGGGGCCGCGGTTCGGCGTGTTGCGGCGGCTGGTACTTGACTCGAACGTCTGTTCGGATAATGCTGTAGTACGTGCGCGCGTCTCCACAACCTGGCGCCGAGGGCCGAAAAATGTCGGCGCTCGGATCTACGGTCTTGGTACAGCGTCGCTCAGCACGCTCGTCCGACCGCTCCGACCGCAGTAAGAGGTGGCTCGATGCCCGCAGCATATGACCGTGACAAGGCGCTGGACATCGCCTTGGCGCAGATCGACAAGCAGTTCGGCAAGGGTTCGGTGATGCGCCTCGGCGAGCGCGCCATCACGCCCATCGGGGTGATCCCGACCGGATCCATAGCCCTGGACATCGCCTTGGGCATCGGTGGCCTGCCGCGCGGCCGGGTGGTGGAGATCTACGGCCCGGAGAGCTCGGGCAAGACGACGGTCGCGTTGCACGCCGTGGCCAGCGCGCAGGCCGCCGGGGGCGTGGCGGCGTTCATCGACCCCGAGCACGCGCTCGATCCGGAGTACGCGCGGGCGCTGGGCGTGGACACCGACGCGCTGCTGGTCAGCCAACCGGACACCGGCGAGCAGGCGCTGGAGATCGCGGACATGCTGGTGCGCTCCGGCGCGCTGGACGTCATCGTGATCGACTCGGTGGCCGCGCTGGTGCCCCGGGCGGAGATCGAGGGGGAGATGGGCGACAACCACGTCGGCCTGCAGGCGCGGCTGATGAGCCAGGCGCTGCGCAAGATCACCGGCGCGCTGTCCAACTCCGGCACCACCGCGATCTTCATCAACCAGCTTCGCGACAAGATCGGTGTCATGTTCGGCTCGCCGGAGACGACCACCGGCGGCAAGGCGCTGAAGTTCTACGCCTCGATCCGGTTGGACGTGCGGCGCATTGAGACGCTCAAGGACGGTGGGGACGCGGTCGGCAACCGCACTCGGGTCAAGGTCGTGAAGAACAAGGTCGCCCCGCCGTTCAAGCAAGCCGAGTTCGACATCGTCTACGGCCGCGGCATCAGCCGGGAGGGCTCGCTTATCGACGTCGGCGTCGAGCAAGGCTTGATCAAGAAATCTGGCGCTTGGTACACCTACGACGGCGATCAGCTCGGCCAAGGCAAGGAGAACGTCCGCAACTTCCTGCGCGACAACCCCGACCTCGCTGACGAGATCGAGAAGAAGATCAAAGAGGCGCTGGGCATCGGCGCGCAGCTTGACAACGCTGACGCGATAGAGCCGCTGCCGGTGCCGGTCGACTTCTGACATGCACCTGGACTCGGCGGCGCGCGGCGGCGCGGGCGAGGCCACTCGGCCGAGCCGCCAGCCCGGCGGCGCGACGGGCAGCCCGCCGGGGGATCCCGAGACCGTGGCACGGGCCATCTGCCTGCGGTTGCTCGCCGCCAGCGCGCGCACCCGGGCCGAGCTAGCCGATCGGCTGCGTCGGAGGGGCGTGCCGGACGCGGTTGCCGGCACGGTGCTGGATCGGTTCGTCGAGGTCGGGTTGGTCGACGACGCGGCGCTGGCGTCCACGTACGCCGAGACTCAGTGCCGCGAGCGCGGGCTCGCCGGGCCGGCCGTCGCCGCGCGGCTGCGCCAGCGGGGGGTGGCCGATCAGACGATCCGCGACGCGCTGGCCGCGATCGGCCCGGACGCTGAGGAAGCCGCCGCCAGACGGTTGGTGCGCCACCGGCTGCCAGGGATGGCCGGCTTGAGCGAGGACGTCCGGGCGCGACGGCTGCTCGGGTTGCTGGCCCGGCGCGGCTACCCGGCCGAGCTGGCCAATCGGGTCGTCCGGGAGGAGGCCGGCGAGTTCCGCGGAGCCGACGACGGGTGCGAAATCGAGTTCGTGGAATCATTGTGAGCAAGGACACAATTCGTCTCGTTGTCCCGCCAGGCGCACGGCATCGCAACACGGTGCGACATAACTGAACGGCTCGGTCACTTGACCTGCAATGAAGCCGTTCCTAACCTCGAAGTACCAGGAGCACGTCTTAGCTGGGACCGTGGTCGGCGAGTCGCGGACATGTCCGTCGGATCGGCGCCCCGGGCCAGCCTGATATTGACATGTACGAACCACTCTAGAAAGGACACGAGACCTCACCCGAACGACCGGTCTCCGCTGAGGCTGGGAGGGCCACCCGCTCCTGTTCGTTGGAGTGGTCGGCCCGCCGGATTCTTCACCTCGAGCGGACGTGGGACCGGTCAGGGGACGGCTGTAACGCGTTCCTGGCACTAGACCGGCGTGGCCGGAGCTGATCCGGTCCGTCATGAGATACGGCTACGGAGGACGCGCGATGCAGGGTGTCTTGTACGCGGCAATTGGTGTGGTGTTCGTGCTCGGGCTCTATTTTGTTGACTCATACCGGCGTCGGGGCGCCGCTGCCCGGGGCGGCGCTGCCGGCGAGACGGGATCGGCGCTGGCCGACGGGGCGGAGGACAGCGCGCTGAGCGCGCAAGCCGAGGTGGCGCGCCGGGCCGCCGAGGCCGACGCCGCGGCGATCCGCCAGCTCGCGAAAGCCGAATCCGAAGGCCAGCTGCGCGCCGCTGACGCGGAGGCGCAGGCGATCCGCCGGGCCGCGGAGGCCGATGCGGAGAGCGCTCGCCGATCGGCGCGGACCTTGCGCGAGCAGGCGGACGCCGAGACGGCCACGCTGCTCGCGGGGGCCCGGCGCGAAGCCGAGGCCGAGGTGAACCGGCTGACCGAGGAGTTGCGCCGGACTGAGCGCGAGCTGGTCGCGCAGGCGGCGCAGCTGGAGGACGCCCAAGCGGAACTGGATGTGAACTCGGCGCGGGTCGCCGCCGAGTCCGCGGACCTCGACCGCGGGGTGCGCCAGCTCGAGCAACGGCTGGCCGAGCTATCCGAACGGGAGGCCGGTCTGGTCGAGCGGGAGGGTGAGATCGTCGTCCACGAGGCCGAACAGGTTCGCGCGTTGGAGCGTGTCGCGGGACTGTCCGCCGAGGAAGCGAAGGCTGAGCTGCTCGGCGCGGTTGAGGCCACCACCCGCCGGGAGGCCGCGACCCTCGTGCGTGCCATCGAGAACGAGGCGCGCGCTGAGGCCAATGAGCGGGCCCGGGCGATCGTGGTCGAGGCGGTGCAACGGGTCGCCAACGAGCAGACCAGCGAGACAGTGGTGAGCGTCCTGCAGCTGCCGTCCGAGGACATGAAGGGCCGCATCATCGGACGGGAGGGACGCAACATCCGCGCGTTCGAGTCGGTGACCGGGGTCAACGTGCTGATCGACGACACCCCCGAGGCGGTGCTGCTGTCCTGTTTTGACCCGGTGCGTCGCGAGGTCGGCCGGCTCACCCTGCAGAAACTGGTGCTGGATGGACGGATCCATCCGCAGCGCATCGAAGAGGCCTTCGAGCGGAGCAAGGCCGAGGTGGATGAGCTGTGCCTGCGCGCCGCGCGGGACGCGCTCGCCGAGGTCGGCGTCCACGGCCTGGACGAGGCGCTGATCCCCACCATCGGTCGGTTGAAGTACCGCACCAGCTATGGGCAGAACGTGCTGGCCCACCTGATCGAATCGGCGCACATCGCCGGAATCATGGCCGCCGAGCTGCGACTGGAACCGACGCTGATCAAGCGTTGCGCGTTCCTGCACGACATCGGCAAGGCGCTCACCCATGAGGTGGAGGGCAGCCACGCGATCATCGGCGCGGAGCTGCTGCGGCGCTACGGGGAGAGCGAGGCGGTCGCGCACGCCGTTGAGGCCCACCACAATGAGGTCGCGCCGCGCACCATTGAGGCGGTGCTCACCCAGGCCGCCGACACCTGCTCGGCGGCCCGTCCCGGTGCCCGTCGCGAATCGCTGGAGAGCTACGTCAAGCGGCTGTCGCGGATCGAGGAGATCGCCTCGGCGAAGATCGGCGTGGAGAAAGTGTTCGCCATGCAGTCCGGACGCGAGGTGCGGGTCATGGTGCAGCCGAGCGAGGTGGACGACCTCGCCGCGTCGATGATCGCCCGGGAGATCGCCAAACAGATCGAGGACGAGCTCACCTACCCGGGGCAGATCCGGGTCACCGTGGTGCGCGAGTCCCGCGTCACCGAGATCGCGCACTGACGGCATCGGCGCGCCAGTGGGAGGACCCAACATCAACGGACCCGGCAGCAACGGACCCAGCGTCAACCGCACCTATGAGATCCGCACCTACGGGTGCCAGATGAACGTGCACGACTCCGAGCGGATCGCCGGACTGCTCGAGGACGCCGGCTACGTGCGTGGCACGGGCGACGGCGTGGACCTGGTCGTGTTCAACACCTGCGCGGTGCGCGAGAACGCCGACAACCGCCTGTACGGGAACCTGGGCCACCTGTACCCGGTGAAACAGCGCCGGCCCGGCATGCAGATCGCGGTCGGCGGATGCCTGGCGCAGAAGGACCGAGACCGCGTCGTGGAGAAAGCGCCGTGGGTCGACGTCGTGTTCGGCACGCACAATCTCGCCGCGCTGCCGGTGCTGCTCGCGCGCGCCCGGCACAACAATGCGGCCCAGGTCGAGATCGTCGAGCAGCTGCAGACTTTTCCCTCCGAATTGCCGACGCGCCGTGAATCGGCGCACAGCGCTTGGGTCTCCATCGCGGTCGGCTGCGACAACACCTGCACCTACTGCATCGTGCCTTCGCTGCGCGGTAAACAGACCGATCGGCGACCCGCCGATGTGCTGGCCGAGGTCCGGGCGCTCGTCGCGCAAGGCGTCATCGAGATCACCTTGCTTGGGCAGAACGTCAATTCGTACGGCCGCTCCTTCGGCGACCCGTTCGCGTTCAGCAAGCTGTTGCGCGACTGCGGCGACATATCCGGATTGGAGCGGGTCCGCTTCACCAGCCCCCATCCACGCGATTTCACCGACGACGTCATCGACGCGATGGCGAGCGCTCCCAATGTGATGCCGCAGCTGCACATGCCGTTGCAATCCGGGTCGGACGAGGTGCTGCGCGCGATGCGCCGGTCCTACCGGTCGCGGAAATATCTGGAAATCATCGACAAGGTGCGCGCCGCTATCCCCGACGCGGCGATCACCACCGACATCATCGTCGGCTTCCCGGGCGAGACGGACGCCGATTTCGAGCAGACGCTTGATGTCGTGCGCGCCGCCCGGTTCGCCAGCGCGTTCACCTTCCAATACTCGCCCCGGCCGGGCACGCCGGCCGCGACGCGGGACGACCAGGTGCCCAAGGCGGTGGTGGGCGAGCGCTACGAGCGCCTGATCGCGACGCAGGAGGAACTGTCGCTTGCCGGCAA
>Ga0123357_10012939_pt1 | contig 10783 bp, 4 predicted proteins | sample TergutEmb28metaG_FD_89873 | JGI IMG/M metagenome (GOLD analysis project Ga0123357, IMG submission 89873) | Embiratermes neotenicus P4 segment gut microbial communities from Petit-Saut dam, French Guiana - Emb289 P4 | ecosystem: Host-associated > Arthropoda: Insects > Digestive system > Gut ...
GTCACTACACATCAAAAATGTACTTCTACAAAGTAATATCCAATATCCAAGCAATCAATAAAACATAATAACCCATATAAGCTTGATTCCAAAACTACAATATTAGTGCCATATGCAACATAGTAGACAGCAGGAAATTAAGTAACCATATGAGAAATGTAATTGAGACAACTGAGATGGGCAGGACATGTAGCTTGTATGGGGGAGAGGCGAGCCGTATACAGGGTTTTGGTGGGGAAACCTGAGGGAAAGAGACCACTCAGAAGACCCAGGCATAGATGGGAGGATAATATTAAGCTGGATCTTTAGGAAGTGGGATGGGGGGCATGGACTGGATAGATCTGGCTCAGGAGGTGGGCACTTGTAAATGCAGTAATGAACCTTCGGGTTCTGCAAAATGAGGAGAATTTCTTGACTAGCTGAAAACCATGTAGCTTCTCAAGAAGGACTCTGCTCCATGGCATAAGTAAGTAAGTATGAGAAATGTAGGGATGTCAGAACCCTTTATAATCTAAATTACATTTTTTACTTAAACATTTCAGATATTAACTTATTTTCACATGCATTACACATTGTTGGTGCAACCTGTAGATGCTTGGTAACACAAAAGGTTACATGGTGTGTAATAATGACACAAAGTTTGTGTCAGAGTATGTCAAATGTAGTATCATCCCTTTTGCTTCAGAGTTTGTACTTTCTGCTGTCCATTTCATACTTCAGTGATAGAACTTAACCATGTAACCTTTCATACACAAAAACTGAGTGGGCCACTTCCTTTTGTATCCTATCCAATTCATCAGTTACTAATCACCCTATCACTCTACACTACACATACTGATAACATGAATTACAGAATGTGCCCCTGATGGAACTGTGAATGAACAAATAAATGTGTCAGTACTTTCAAGCACCTGTGAATATTTCATTCAAAAATGTAAGGTGTTATATGATCTTCCATACAGTATTCCATTGTATATAATCATGTAAGAATATGGCCAGACAGTGATTTCTAGTGACATGACTTGCCTACTGAGCTGTTTATCAGCCAGTTTGTTTAGAACATTCTGGGGGGCACACATGCAGCTTGGATTAACATAAAATGTTGGTTCCTGTCTGAAACATTCCATAAAGTGACAGGTGATGCACAATGTGAAATGCTTGGACATCAAAGCTGTGGCTGCTTATTGTCTTATACTCTTTACTGCTGCTCATGTTATCACCTTTATCACATCCACAGCTCCTCCAATCACACCGGTGCTGCACTCTGGGTAGATGATGGTGACCTACTTGTTCTCCTGTCTTCCTCAGTAGATACATTAGTTTATCAAGATGATGGGGCATTGTGTACATGGGCACCAGTAGGGTGAGGTAATCCTGCTAATTGAGAGGGTGTGATTTGATGGATCAATATGAATAAGTGATTGGGTAAAGAACTTGGATTGTGTTAAAGTAGCTCGGGTAGACTGATGGATCATGAGACATTTCTCAGTAGGAATATGTATGACATCACACAATACCGTAGTGTACCAGTTTGTGACCTCCTGACAGTTAAAACACACAAATTACCATTGACGTTATATGTTGTATATTCTTGATAAACTTTATTTCTTGCACTTAAATGATAAAACTTTGAACATGGATTAGTGTCACTTGATAAACCTCATTGAATATGAAATATGGCTTGTTATCAATTTTTATCACCCTTGCCATTTACGTTTAACATTTGTATGTTATTTCCTTCAACTGGTAGGTAACAATTAAAACTCTCTCTATACTTACATTTAGTTATGAAGTATATGAAGTGTCCACAATACAAAATTATAAGTTTCTGAGTAATAATTTAGTTGTAAGAAGTCGGAAATAGTGGAGTCACATGTAACACATCCAGTCTGTCTGAAATCAAAACTGCAAGTAAGTCATTGTTCCAAAGCCATGCATTGTGTGAAACTGCCTAATCAGAAGTCTTGTAAAATTAACTGATATTCTCATTGACCACTTTTGAAACTTCCCCAAATTTTCGTAGATCAGAGTTTGAATATTTTTAAAGTTCTGATCTTTGATTGGATCCTTAATTTTCATTACTGTCCTCTATGGAAATCCCAGCCAAACCATTGTGCATCTAACACTTTTTAATTATGCCAAGTTAAGCTGGCTGTCTGTTAACTAACACTGAAAACAGTGTGTTTCCCAAAAGCCAAAAATGTAATAAAACACGTGTTCCTTCCTACAGAGGTGCTGTAAACACAGCAAGCATTCTGGCTTTTTGCCTATCTACTCTGCCACTGCCAAAATAAATGTCTTAAAGTATTTTAAAAGTTTTGATACCCCTTGTTTACATTCTAATTGTGCCTGTGATTGAATAATATAATGTATATGTTTGCTTGAGTAGCTTGAATTGATGTGCAGTGTCTTGTCTATCGGTCAGTTTGTGTGAAACTACTGAACACGTTTGTTGAATTTGGTGTAGTTTGATCTGGATTGAAAGTTGTCAGGCAAATTTAATTTTCATTTATATTGGTCCAGTCACTAGTAAGGTTGTGATGTGTAGAACTAAATGCTGAGACAACTAAGTACAATGAAACTTTGATTGTGATTCGTAATATAAAATATTGTCCATTTGGGTTATTGCTGTTCCTGCAGAAGCTGTGTAGCCTCCATTTATGTTTACAAGGTACTTTCATACCTTGTGTAATGCAGCTATTCGTCCTGCTGACCATTCTTCTATGTTTTGTTGGAAAACTGGCTTTCAAATATATTTAGAAAAATATGGAAACATGAATTAAGCATATAAATTCTTTAGGGTTCTGATGATTTTGGTATTATTGCTTTTATGAATACATTCTCATGTTTTGTTGGCTAGAAGAATCTGAAAAATTTCTGGTTATTTCATTATTAATACTGTGGCTCTCAACTTCAGAGGTATTGTTTTCATTGCTGCATAACTTTATCAATTGTAAGGTTGACAAAATCTATGGAACTGAAAACATGCAGTGGGTAGGTTACACACAAGAAATGAAGTGTTCCACTCTTTATCAACTGTGGTGCAATTTAACTTTCAAAAAATAAGTAATGGTTGTGGCGCCTTGTAAATGTATTAAATGGAAAATTTTTTATACAAATTTGAAAAAATGAACTTCCAGAGTGGCAGAACATTTTGCATGAGAAAGTTGTGTGTAATAAAATTTAACATTATTCTTTTGGGATCCTTACGTGGGAAAACTTCGTAGCTGGGAACTTTTTATCCAGGAAACGCTGTGTAGTATGATAAAATGTTTTAGTAATGAGTTTGTTGTCTGAGTGTTTAAGGATAGTATGCATGCTTGTAGGATAGACTAAAAAGTTAGGTTTAGGAGTGCAGTAATGATTTTGTTAATGAAAATTATCATTTATTCACAGCTTATGTTTACAATAAATTCAAGATATGATTGTAATGGAGACTCATGTTTTTTGTTTGCAGCAATACACAGTGACCAGTGATGTACAGCTTCAGTGTCGAGTATTGCTCTTACTGAGCCAGTTGGTGCAGCTGAGAGTCAACTATTGTCTACTTGATTCTGACCAGATCTTCATTGGCTTTGTATTGAAGCAGTTTGAATTCATCGAAGAAGGACAGATTCCGTATGTTTATGTTGCCATTTCTTTATAGTATAGTAACATTTCTTATTTGTGAAATTACAAAATATATATTTATTCTGAATATTTAATGTCAAGTTATTCATACCATAACTTATGTTAGAATGGGATTTCATTTAAAGACTTGGTCAGCTAACATCACCACTATTGCCACTTTGTTAACTCAGTTGAGTAAAGCTTATTTGTGCCTAGATAATTAAGAAAATATTTCCTTATTAGTGAACTGAGGCAGTAGGCATGTCTTATGTAGTTGTTCCATAATTGGACCTGCTGTTGCTTAAAAGATGGTTTTCTGTTTCATTTGATTCTTGTGGTTACAGCTGGCATAGCTGTGTATACCATTTGATTTTAGACATTAATGTGATTTTGAAGTATGTGAACTACTGTATAAAGTGTGACACATCAAAGTCCTTGTAAAACAACAGGGAATATTATGCTCGTTATGTTATTCCTTGAGGTCAAATTAAAAAGAAAATGTAAAATTCATATGCTATTGAGAATCACTGGGGAAACACCCAACATTTCTTGGGCAGTGAACCAGTGGAATGAATAATCAAAATTGTGCACGTTGGATGGCATGGTTGGTAGTGGTATGAAACACATTTGTGCAGATAACCTGTGATATTGGTAGCTAATTTTTTTTGTATACTCATAAAATTTCCTCAGCTTTCTCAGAATAACAAACTGGATGTAGAATTAACTGTAAGAGCCTGGGTTTCTTTTTCAGGCATGCTGAAGAACTGATACCCCAGATATTCCACTTCTTGGTACATCTCTCATATGAGAAACATCATTCCAAGTGTATTATTGGTGTGCCTAAGGTAATCCAATTATGTGATGGATTAATGGCAAGTGGACAGTCACCAGTCACACACTGTAAGTAGTGACCTTGTTAAGCCGAGCTGTCTGTATATAAACACATTCTTATTCTGTGACACATTTTTCATTCCTTATGTATCTGTATCTCTAAAATCGTAACTGATGTCATCATTATAAAATCCACTGCCATTACTTGATGTGAGTAGTTGATCATTAAATAACATATACATTGCAGAGCTGCAATTTACAACAGTTTTATGTTTGTTTAGGTATCCCAGCACTAGTTCCAGTAGTGGAAGATGTGTTTCTGGTTCGTGGTGCAAGTAGCACCAGCAGCTTTGATTTGAAGGAACTAGACACTCAACGAGAATTTCTGGTGTCAATGTTATTACGGTTGGTGGAATACCATCAGGTCAGTTCACTTTGAGACCCTCACCATAGGAGCAATTTTCCTGTGGAATGCACTCTGTGCCAAAAAGAATGTGAAAACAGAAAGGTACTCTCCAATGGCTGACACATTTTCCACACATATTCTTTGCAGTTTTACATATCTTACTGGTCCTGACTCTCATTTATTACAGATACTTATCTGTTGTAGTAGGTACAAATCTGTTGTTACAAAGCTGGGCATAATATAGTTATTAACCTACAAAAGTTATTCCTGTGTGCAAAATGGAGACATTCTGGGGAGTGGACATACATGCCTCCATGCATTCTTGACTGTGCTGACTGGTCAGCTTCATACTTCAGCTGCTTTACACCCACAGCAAGAGCTGTTAGTGTGCATTGAGTAGGATATTCGTGGGCCCCACAGCCAGTCTGGACACTTTGGAGAAGAGAAATCTATTGCCCTTTCTGGGAAATGAATTATATTTCTGTGGTTGTTCATCCTGTAGCCTAGCCACTGTGCTGACTGGGCTGTCGGAGTTCATCAGTTGTTTCTGTTCAGGGTCTAGAATTATTGTCTAATGTACTTGCTTTTTATTTGTTGTACTGAGAGCTGTTGCAAGTCACAGCTGTCAGGTTTAGTTACTGAAAGCTCTATTTAATATCATTCACCTGTTTTTTGACTGATGAGTTTTATGTTTTAAAGGTGGTAAGGTTAAGTCTGAACTCTGTGCAATGCTGGATTAATTTTGGATAATACTAGACGCAGATTAAATCACTCAACAACTGTTAGAATAGACCGTAATATCACACTTTATTAATAGCCATCCATCAGTTTGAGACTTGAAACCTGGGAATAGATGGTAAAGGTTATTCTTCATGTGTTCACTTTTTGTATTTTATGCAGAAAACGCATAAAATGGCATAACATTTATATTAAAATTTAGTAGTAATCCTTACATATTAAAGGCTAAGGGCCATTAATTTATCATTGTTTTTGTTAGAAAGTAGTTATGAATAGGAATGAAAAATGGTAGAGGTGAAAGTTATGTTTGAGTCAGTAATACAGTGACCAATTTTGTGAAAAATTCTTTCATTAGCACACCATGTGGTGCATATGGTTATTCTGCAATGTTCAGAATTTTTGTATAAATTTAGCTTCCTGGATTCAAACCATTTAGCTTTGGAATTTTTGATGAAGTTTATTTTTGATTTCCTATTGACTTGCCAGCTGGCCATGTGTCATACTTTTCATTAATATCAAATGTTTGTAATAGCCCTAGAATTGCGTATTGACAGGCACAAAGTATCTAAATATATGTGAATGTCTGTATGACTTTGACATGTAATTCACAGCATTCCATGCTGAGGGGTTCAAGCTACCTTATAACAGTGGCCTAACAACACAATAGATAAAAATTCCATATATGCATTTATGTATTTAAAGTATGATGATGATGATGATGATGATGGTAATTATGATGATGATGAAAAGAATGAGCACTTCTGGTTGGAACTCATAAAGCCTACCTTCCCATAGAAGAAATATTTAAACTCCAATCACACTTTTAATACTCTTACAAAGTGGAATCATGTACACATGTGTTGTTAAGATACATAGTCACTCTTTTTATATTGGAAATTATAAGAAAAGTGTGATTTTATTTATTGCTGGCATGGCCATGTAGAAAAACTCCACAGTTAATAATTTATGTTTTCCATTATTCTATCAGTGGCATTACAGTTGAGTACTGCGTTATTCTCAAGTGAAATAAGAGATGTCTCTGTGTTTTTCTCATCCAAGCAAATGTGGCTTTGGGTTTTTTGTATGTGATGGGGTTTGCTGAAGAAGAGCTTATGATGCCTCCTTTCCACTTCACAAGTTTACATGTGTGCCATGTTGCTGATTTCAGGAAAATGGAAGAGAATGATGTAAAGGGTTGGCTCTGGTGGAATACTCATTGTACTGTATTTTATAAAATATCAAGCAGCAGGTTCAAAGATGTAGTGGACACCCAGTTGTATGCATGTGCGTTAGCACATGTGCACGTGCAGATGCACTGCATGTTGATCTTATGTGCCTTCAGTTTGCCTTGTTAAGGAAAGAAAATAGTCTAAAAGCTCGGTTTGAAACTACAAGTCCTAATATGTAGAATTTTCAGTAATTTGTTTTACAGGTGGATAGAAATTCATTAAACAATTTTATTTTATTTTTCTTTATAACCATGAGAATTGTGTTGTGAAAGAATGAAGAAACATGACATACAGAACAGTTTGTAATGTCATCAAGTCATGTTGGACACATACCAACCCTTAATTTTATAGTGCATCACATATAAGTCAGTACTGAAGCATAGGTCTTGTATATTAGCTTCTTTGATATGTATTCATTTTATTCCTTAGTTCATGATTGTACCCTGAGCTCACAGTTCCTCAGTGTATGAATTGGTTATGTTTCAGCATAGCTGATATCTCATCACTTTCTTTTTCTTATGTCAATCAGATGAGTATGGTTGGCATTTTACTGTAAATTTATTTAGAATATTTTTTACCAGCATTTCACTGATTTTATATTGAGATGTTTGCGTATCTCTGATGTGCTAGACTTTTTTATGCCTTCATGAGATAGCCATTTTGAATCATGATGGTTGTGCCTGTTTGAGCATTGTAGTGGCACTTTTAGTCTGTCTAGGAGAATGCTGAGATAATTAGTACCAGCAGATGAGCTGTAATTGCTTTCTTCCATATCCTTGCCTACTCTGCATTTATGATTATCTTCCCATCATACTTGATGCTGTGTAACCTTTGTGTATTATAATTACCAATACTACACTCTCTGCAAGAATTGTTTTTTTATTTAGTTAAATATGAATAATCTCTTAGGTCTGTTATGAATATTTGTGAAACAGGTTCTTGAGCTACTGAGTGTGGTACTTAATGAGAGCCGGGAAAGTGATGAACGGTGGCGCCGTTGGTCACGTCAAGTAGTGGACACATTGCTCCCACTTCTGGCACAGGGGCGGGTGAGACTGGAGTCTAGGGAAGCTCAACACTCTTTACAACGTGTACTTACTTCTGTTGCTCCATGTATCCTAAGACCTGTTGATTCTCTTCTTCGTACTCTCTTCACCGAATCTCCACAAATGGTGAGTTATGTGGTTGTATGGATGTTTATTACATGCTACCTGAGCATTGAGTATCAACAAAGGACCATATCTTGAACCACTTCACATTCTTACAGCCCCTTTTACTGAAATTAATTTTAATATTATTGTACATAGCAGATTCAAATGTCTGTAATGTGTTTGGCTTCTGTTCAGGACATGCCATTTTCGTATCTCAGAAAAGGCACTAGCTACATTGACTCATACATGAGAAAGACCAACAAGATGCACACTTTTCTTTATAATTTATTTTACTTAAATTGTCCTCGACATGTTTCGAACAAGTAATTGTTCATCATAAGGAGGAGTTCTGTACAAGCAGCTTACAGTATTTCACCATACATCTTGAGAGGAGTCTAGTCATTGACATGATATGATATCATTCATATTGTGTCAGTGACTAGATTCCTCTTCAGATACATGGTGAGATACTGTAAGCTGCTTGTACAGAACTCCTTCTGAAGATCAACAATTACTTTTTCAAAACATGTCGAGGATAATTTAAGTGAAATAAAGTATGAAGAAAAGTGTCTATCTTGTTGATCTTTCTCACATATGTATATCACGATGTACAGTTCAGGGAACGTAAAGTTTACATTGACTCATTTTTCTCAGTCATGCCCACAGCCTCTTCATTTTCATTGTGCAGTGCACCCTTCACTCTTTGCGTCTGTTGCTACATATCGTTGCATTTGATACAGCAGTTTAAAATATGTGTAGGTGACAATACCAGTGATACATACTCTTCACAGCTACATATATTGGCCTTGTTGCGTGAAGCTTTCCAAACACAGTTCTGTTTGTTTTTCTTGTTAATCCTTTGAATGCTTCCTGTCTGGCCTATATAGCCCCTTTTTCTTTGATTGATGTGTTAGTAATGAGTTTTGAATGTAGAGCATGAAACTGTTGTTCTTGTGTCATTGTTTCCTCTTGGTTCAGTTTCAGATGGTTTTGCCACTGTGTTTGGTCGTTTGGTCCCTTTATTCTACAGCAGTTCTGCACACACACATGAAACAGCACATAAATTGTCATTAGTAGTTGCCTTTTGGAAAAACACTAGTAGTAGTTAGCATTTTCCAAGCATTTTTCATAATTAGAGAATTATATGTTGGGAAGAATGACCCCACATTCAGAACTTTTCTAATGAACCTTTTGTGTATTCAGTTGTTGGTACAAATGACAGAAGGTCACAGAATTGCCTATTAGCTTTACCCTCCCTACCTCTCTGCCTTTTCCTCTGTCTGCATGTAACAGTATGAGTATCAGTTTATATACATGAAATCTGACTGGAGTTTTGCTAAAATTTGTTAGTATGTTTCAGCTTTGGTTGAAACTGGGAAAAAGTACTGGAAAATTTACATCCCACTGTACATGTGCGTTTCATACATCTGCAGCATAACTCACATATAACTTGCTGTGTAACTGTTGGAATCAAATGGGTTTCAAATAAAAGTTTCAGATCATCGCTGTGGATCCTGAGGTCCACTGGACTTACCCCGCAACCCATGAGGGTTTTTGAACACACTGAACTTCTACTGTCCAATTAGAATAAAAGAAAATTTTTCAGTGATTTATTGAATTCTGCATGCACAATTAAATTTAGTAAACAATATTTAAGTTTTAACCTACAGCATGGAACCATGCTGTGTTGGAACTTTCAGAGAGTTAACAGTGGGAGGAGTAAGAAAGATGTGGGGTATTAAGCTGTAACATCCCCTGTTTGCATATAAGTGTGTTCTAACAATGGCTGGTACAAGTGTTTGCAGTCATAATTTTATGGAGTGGCATTCTGTGCGTTCATTAACAAAACTATTAGTCCTGGAACAGTTTCAGGCTCTTCGTTAATGCTCTTCCAGTCTTCAAAAGTAATGTAAGTTCTAAAATGAAATTGTAATTAATTATTATATGAATTTTCATTGAAATAATACTAATAATTAATAATTTTAGTCACTTAATGTTAAATTAATTTTCCTTGAAAAAATTGGAATTGTACTGTTAACAACTTGAGATCCATACAGGGTTTGCAGATTGTCAGGTTCCTCTTGTGCAGTGAAAGGTTGCTCTACATGTGTGGACAAAAATGACACACAGAGTGTTTGGCCAGAACTCTTTCTTCGTGAGTTACAACTTTTGAGATAATTAAGTGGAAGGGGTTGTATATGCCAGTGTTGTTACATTGTGCGTGTGTATCGAATGTTCACAGATACAGATATGCTGGTGTTTTACTTGTGTTATGTATTTGGTCTCAGCATAGCTCCACAGTGGCAGTGGAACGATGGTTGGGTATGGTCCTGTCCATGCTGTTACTTCTCATATGTCAGGGGAAAGAGGAAGTAGTTCTTGCGCGACTGGAAGATCTGGAACTATGCATGCCACCTCTAGGCTGTCTGTATGGGCCAGTTGAAAGACATGACCCTTTGAACGTGGCAGCCACTATACCCAAATGCAAGCAGTTACCACCAGAGCAAATAATGGCAAGGTGAGTTGTTGTTGTTGTTGTAGTTGTTGTTGTTTGTGTGTGTGTGTGTGGTTTTTTTTTTCTCTCTCTCTCCCTCTCTCTCCCCGGATTTGTATTCAGAAATCTTTCTGCAGTGTGTATAAGGAGAAAGGCTTATTGAATTTGTTTTTTCACAAAGTTGTTGTTTCCCCCCCCCCCCCCCCTCCCCCTCCCCCCAATTTCAAGACCGCGGGGGGAATTTTTTTTATATTGGCCCTTTGTGGGTTGGTTTTTAATTTTTTTTTTCCCATCCCTCCATGTTCTTTTGTGTGTTTTTTTAAAA
>Ga0123357_10012940_pt1 | contig 10783 bp, 7 predicted proteins | sample TergutEmb28metaG_FD_89873 | JGI IMG/M metagenome (GOLD analysis project Ga0123357, IMG submission 89873) | Embiratermes neotenicus P4 segment gut microbial communities from Petit-Saut dam, French Guiana - Emb289 P4 | ecosystem: Host-associated > Arthropoda: Insects > Digestive system > Gut ...
ATATTTTTGTTCCCCCCATAAAGGACAGAGGGGGGGGGGAGGTGAGAGGCCCGTTTTTTTTTTCCCCCGGCCCTGTGGGGGGGGGTGGGGGGTTTGTTCGGTTTTGGCCCCCCCCCCCCCCCCCCCCCGGGGGGGGAAGTAAACACCGGTACCCATTGAATAAGAGGCCCCATGATTCGTTCTACGTTGTTTCGCCACACTTTGCAAATTTCAAGAAGCCCCATGAACCGTTCTACGTTGTTTCGCTACACTTTGCAAATATCAGGGAGGTAACTCCAACCCTGAACAAGGTTTGTTGTATGAACTTCTCAAGGAGAACTCATCTCCATACACATAGTTATACAAGAATATTCACGTACGTAAGAAGCAAATATTATTTTAGTACAGGGGCTTTATAATCCGCGGTACGAAATAGGCATTAAAGTAAAAGCGATAAACGCAAATTAAATATAGGAGAAGGTTTTACAATTTCAAATGCCATGGAGCCATACCGCTGTGCAGAAAGCAGCTCGTCGATATAAATGAATGTGGACTACTTCTTACCAGGCAGCGCACTTCTGTGGCTGAAAAGTGGAAGCGAATTTAGCCCCACTTCTCAATAAATAACCTGAATAATGCTGCTCCTTAGGTGAATGGAGCCAGAAGCTCTAATCTGAAAGGTTAAGTTGTCTACCCAACAGAACTCAATGCCCCGCATTCTCCAGACATCCCGTTTTCCAATAATGCCAGTAACGGTAATGCTGCTAATTAGTTTAGCCCCTTGCACGCCACACCACATCCCCGTACTTTGCTGTTCCCTGAGAGAAAGAAATTATCAGCCTGCCGTGATCAGTTCTTACAGAAAAGCGAATGTTTAGCATAACACAGGCCAAATTCAGCCTGACATGAAGAAAACCCATTGCCTTCCAAATTAAGCTAACCGGGCAGAAACTAAAAATATTTCGTACAATCGCAACATATATTCCGAAAATTCGTTTGGAATGAAAATACTGAATGAGTAGCCATATGTAATTAATATAAAATAAATTAGAGTAAAAAAATCGTAAAGCTCGCTCTCATGCCGTCAATTTTCCGGCTTTACCGATATATCAGTCCATTACTAAAATTACCGAGTTAATTTTTTGAGCAAAATTTATTAAATACAATTTCTGCGTACATCAGATTTGCGAGACACGAGATTCTTACAAGCTGTGCTTTGAGAAATAAAGTATTCAGGGACATGACACCGTGAAATTTGCCAAGAGACTCAAATTTACAATAAATTAGTAGGATAACATCAATACATTCGTCACTACGTCATGTTTCCAACCGTTACACACGGCCCGTTTTCCATAATTACCTATCTTCTAGTCATATTAACGATCCATTACCTACTAATTGCACACACTTAGGAGCTACAGTTGGGTTCACAGCTATAGCCATCAAGTCCCAACCTAAAGAACAATTGGAGGAAGACTAGACTACAATAGGAGAGTGTATATTTATATTATGTTTATATTTCAAGAAAGTGTACGACTATGTGGGAGCAAAGTTTTGCATAACACTGTCACTGTGAACTAGTTTGGCTAACCGAAATATTATTATTATTATTATTATTATTCAGGCACTGGACTTTCTTTAATGGTTGAAAGTTATGGCCTTCTCAACGACGTCTTTCCATTTCCCTCGATCCTGGACGCAGGTTATCGAATTTTTAACCTTCATTTGGCAAATGTCCTGTTTGACGTTATCCTCCCATCGGTACTTGGGTCTTCCTTGTGATCTTCTGGTTAGAGGATTCCACTTAAATATCTTCTTGACTGTTCTGGTATCTGGCATTCTCTGTACGTGACCAAACCAGCTTAGTCTTTGAGCTTTAATATAATTGACTATATTTTTATGTTTTATCAGTTTATCTAATTCTTCGTTAGTTTTAATCCTCCATGTTTGATTTTCTTTCGCAGGTCCAAATATTCTTCTTAAAATTTTCCTCTCAAAGACCAGCAATTTCTGAATTGTGGTTTCTTTCAGCACCCATGTTTCTGAGGCGTGTGTCACTATTGGTCTTATGACAGTTCTGTATAATTTTAATTTCGAGCTCTTAGTGACTAATCTAATTTTGAAGAACTTTTGGTTTGCGTAGGCTAACTGAAATAAACTTAAATAAATCCTACAGTAAATTTCGTAATAGTTCCGTTTTTCTGAAGCAATTCCTTTCCGGAATGATCTAACAAAAGGAGACTCTTTATGTTTCTTTACCATAAACACTATTCAGGTTTTAGAGAAACAGAAGGAACGGCAGTTAGAACGGGACTCTACTTTCTACTTTATGCTGAAGGCATTGCTGTTATCTGTAAAAACACAAATGTCACAAACAAGGAAAAAGAAGTAGCTATATTAGAGGAAAGAAACAGGTCATTCCGGAAGCATGTGGAGACGAAAATGAATAGGGCGTATGTTCACATTTCCCAAATTAAACTTTAGAATAAAATTAACACTTAAGGATGATCAACCAATCCATTGTCCTATAAACAGAATAATCCAAATATTTTTTAACAACAGTAACAAATTAAAATACCAGTCAGGCTGAACAGAAGAACATACCACAATCGGAGAACTCCTGTTTTCATTCAGTTCTGAACCTTCCACAGACTACTTCCTACTCTGCAAACCTAAACATTGAAATATCTTTTAAGGCACAGGCGCAGGTAGATGGACAGAATTAAATAAAGAGAGTGGATGTGAACTGATTTCATCTGGCAAGATATAAGATCCAGTTTCGAAATCTTGTAAATACTGTACTAAATCCCGGGTTCTTGGAACTCCCGCAGTGTTAGTGATTACGTTGTTCGCAAGAAATAGTTACTGCAATAAGTCATTTGACTCATCAACGTGGTTATATATATATATATATATTTATTTATTTATATACAAGTACTCGAGTTGTCTAGAAAAAGAAACTAAGAAGGTCACAGAAACTGTAATTTGTATTTTTAACAGGTGCAGTAAAAAGGAAAAATTCAAAATATTAATAAACAAACCCTTAATTCAAAAGATGAAACGAAATAACCCATACATTACACTATATTTGTAATTACATGGGGGAAAAATACTTCAATAAGCAGGGACAAGGGGCAGTTTACAAATAATATTGGCGTATATGTGACTGGAATTTACAGTTAAATGGGCTCTTCACAACAAAATGGTTATATATTTTATATAAATTATATTACTAATTAAAATGTAATTCTATTACAGTCAGAAGCTTAACTGGAAAACAATACGGACCACTAGTTATTATTCAATTAAGTGTTAGTAAATACCGCGACTTCTAAACATACGAATTTCAATATGTGTTGTGCTTACTTTAGTATTAAATTTCAAAATTATATTATAAATTTAATAAAAAAAAATACCGCCTCAATATAACGTTTCAAAAGTTCATTAAGAATTTTGTTGTGCCTCCTCAACAGAGCCAATACACAGTTTGTCATAGGGGATTTAAAGCCCCGATGTAAACAGACAGAACAAATTTCTGCACTTTCCAACTGACAAATTATTTTTCCAGTATTTTAAAAGTGTTCGCTGCCTCACCACGTCCAATGTTTTTTCTACATAAATGCAACTCGCATTTTTGTTTACGGCCTTTTCAAGCGCCATGATATTCGCAATTTAGTCACACTGTGTCCTGTAGCTGACCTTTGGAACCAGGACTCCATACACAATTATGCTGAAATTGAAATGCTTTTTGCATGGCAAAAATTACCATAAAGTGACGCTGTGTTATTCGTAGCAAAGTCAACTGTTACGTCATTTATTGACAATAGCGTGTGTATTCACAATGCTTACACGCTGTATTCATATAATTTCTTTGTTTCGAAGCTTCAGAGTTGATCATAAAGGAAGGACTGTCCCTCAAAATAAGTCACAGACATGGTAATGTGGATGGATGATAAAATGTTGTGCTGACCAAACACCCCCTCCAAAAAAGGGGGGGGGTGATTGATACTTCCCACTAAAAGGGAAAGGAATGAAACACACAATGTGAAGAAAGCTGCCCACATATTTAATTAAGTGCGACGTCAGCAAAAAGTATAAATGAGTGTAAATTTCAATACCTACTCCAAAATGGAGGTTAGCTTCACGATGTACCTGATTTAACACCGCAATCCTTTGTAAGGCAGGTTGACGAAGCGGGTATTAAGTGGTGGCAAAAAATAATGTTTGTCTCCTCTCTGAGTGGAAATCCGATGATCCATCCCTTAAAAAGGAACTATACTTACTTACTTACTCCATGGTGCAGAGTCCTTCTTGAGAAGCTAACCCGTTTGCAGCTAGTCAAGAAATTCCCCGCATTTCACGGAACCTGAAGGTTCATTACCGCACTCACAAGCGTCCGCCACTAGTCTCTATCCTGGGCCAACCCAATCCAGTCCGTATAACCACATCCCACCTCCTGGAGATCCATCCTAATATTATCCACCCATTTACGCCTAGGTCTCTCCAGTGGTCTCCTTCCCTCCGGTTTCCCCACCAAGACCCTATGCACACCCCTCTCCTCGCCCATAAGAGCCACATGCTCAGCCCATCTCATTCTTCTCGATTTTATCACCCGCACAATATTGGGTGAGGAGTACAAGTTATTTAGCTCCTCGTTATGTAATCTCGTCCATCCCCCGTTACCTCGTCCCTCCTAGGTCCAAATATTCTCCTCAGCACCATGTTGAAAAGGAACTGTACCGACCGAAATACAGCGTTTCAGTTTTCTTAAAATACCACGTATTACAGGAACGTATGTCACTGCTGCTTCATAGACACGACTCAGTTACATACATGTTTAAATTTTCACAATGTGCTCTACTGCTGAATTGTTTATTGTTACATTTCTATGCCAGTGATTCTGAGAGCGGTCTATACGAAAAACTTCAGAGGATCTGGGGATACATCCTCCCATGATAGCTCTTAGTTTTTCAGAAATCCTAAATCATACGTAATATTACGTTCGTAAGAGAAAGGCGACACCACTTGAATAGCGCGATACAGAACCGGCACTGTCGCTGGACTACTGTATTTGTGAAGCGGCCTGCCGGGTAACGGGTTCAAAAAAAAGGGAACACAAAGACGTTTTTGAAATTATCTTTCACAACACATAGAGCCCAAAATAAGGTATGGTTCATTTCAAAACAACAAATACATTTCAACTTCGCTAAGCTTCAGTGTGCTCAATTAAACGTTCCCGTCAGTTTATAAAGCGTAATGGCATATCAACACATTTAATTTTTAGAATATCGCTCATGAAACAGCGATTTTTGTCACCCAAAAATAAACAATTTTACAGGAGACTGAAACAACTTGACAGATCCTTAGTAGACCAACTTAAGCATGTTACGTTCTCAGGAAAACACAAGGGCAAGCAATTTTTTGTGTACACAAAATTTTTACAGAAGTTGTGTTGGCAAACCAACTGTCTAGTAGTGCAGGAGTCTAAATATGACGAACTGCACGTGTTAAGAAAAATTGTTGTTTCATGAGCGATAGGCTTCTTAACCTTTTGGCGGCGGAATTATTTTTTTAAATTTTAGTGCACCCCGTATATAAAATGTGAATAAAACAGGAACCAAATACGTTAGAATTATGAAAAAATCTGCATTTTGAAGAGGAAAAAACGGACAGTATGTATCATGTTTAAAATATTCAGTTCCTGTATTTGTTGAATAAATATATAAAACGTAACCTTTAGAGGTTAGCGGTGCGGTACGACCACTATAGTGGTCGTTAGGCGTCAAAGGGTTAATGGTTTGGGAATCTGTCACGTTCGTTGCCCCCCTAAATCACAAGGAATTCGGAGCAGAAACAGCGTTTGAAAAATACTGCAGTAGGTCGGCATTAAGATTATGTGGGATTTTACTTACCTGTTGCTAAAATCAACGTTCTTAATGTTCACGTCATTTTATTTAAGGTTTCGTTGTAATAAGCAACAAAAAATCATGTGTCTACGTAACAAGCCAGTCAACCAAACAACTCCACTATACAGGATCTTTCAAAAGTTGGTAATTCCCCATTTGGTCAAAAAATCCCCACCTTTAAAAGGATATTAAAGAAGCATTACCAACATCACAAGGGTCCGCCACTCTCCCCATCTAGAGACAGTTTCACCCGATCCACGCCTAGGGTAATGTATCCACAGTTCCTTCTCCAGTACTTTCACTTTTCCGAAGGTATATAATTTTGCCCAAATTTTCTGCTCTTCATTTCTGCTCATACTACTTCACTGGTGGCTTTTTGTGATTACTATAATGTCATGAATGGAGAGAAGCTTCTGATTATTTGACTTACTATAAATTTCTCACGTAGGACTCTGGTGCACCCCTACTGCACGAATTGTCTTCATACATTTCTCATCTTCCCTTAGGTGCTAACTTCTCGCCACATTACAGCTTAATCTCTTCATCCTAAGAGTAATATCTGGCGACACATCCTATACGTAAAATATTAAAAATCACAAAATGCCAATATTATGTGTCTAAAACGCTTAAAGAACTCAACCAGTACTTTACCTTGCAAACGGGACTCTCCGCATTTGGCAATAAAACACTACAATTGAGGAAAGAAGAACACAGCTTTTATATTGGAGATGAGGATTAAAGAGAGAGACGGAAGCGCGGAATCAAAATTGAAAACTTCCACTAGCCATTGCTTATAGACCGCAGGAAACCACCAACCCTTCTCACTATACCTGTAAACCCCTACAGCTATACATCCGTCCATGTGAATCCCACCTCTCCCCGCCCCATTCCACTATAGACCCAATGGAGTCCTCTATTGTATTCCGGCAGCTCGTATTGCATTAGCAAGCTTAGGAGCCTCAGGCACAAATGTGTTCTCATCCGGAAAACACGAGGCCATTAGAACAAAAAAGTGGAGAGGGTGAAATCTATGTTGCACTCGTACGTGGAAATGGGGAAGGGGTTCGTACCCCACCCATAAACATCCCGTGGCTATCAAAAAAAAAAAAAAAGCTCAAATATATACGGAACATATCAACGCCGTGGTTGCAGTGTACGTGTGAAGAAGGGTCTGTATTAGCAAGAACTTTCTGTTCTGATACCGACTGCGTAAGAGTATATCGAAGTGATCCTTCCTTAGATTAAATTATTGTGTCTGTATGTTGTCAGAATGAAGGTGTAGGCCTATATTCAGAAATCGCAGGATACGGGCACTAATAAACTGATATGTAGGCGTGTCTTCATATAGGCAGTATAATGGTTCTTGTAACTAGAGGTGTGAACCTCTATTCAGATATCGCAGTATACCGGGGCTGATGACGTGCTATGTAGGTCTGTCTTCGTACACCATACTATAACGGTGCTAATAACCACAAACAGACAGCATGTCTTTTCTTGAGACGTCGCTAATCACACAGCTGGGCAAAATAATCTATTCTTTGCCTAACATGAAAGTTCACTGCCATGTCCATGACAGACTGCCACTCGGCTATCCTAAGCCAGAACAACTGAATTCACAATTTCATACTATATTTACTGAAGGTTCACATTATTCTTCAAGCTCCCATCTTCTTAGAAGAAAAATAACTTTAGAGACCTAGAAACAGATAGAAGGATGATAGCTAAATGTAACCTATCAAATGTGATTTACGTGAGGTGAAGAGTTCCAGGGGCGGGTCAGTGTAAACGTGGTACTGAAGCGCCGGGTGACTGAAAGATGGATAATTTTTGGAATAATTAAATAAATACTAGTGTCTCAGTTACCTTGCTGCATGTTTATAGACACACATTAACAATGCAGCAGCATTCTGCGTCTTACGAGAAAATGATAAATGTCACATATGAAAGATGTAATCACCATGTCTTGAACTGGTAGTAACATTGAGCACTTGCCAGAGAACTGCGGAACAAAATTCAAGTTCCAATTATGTTTTAAATATCAAGGAGCTTAATATCAGATAAGGGTGCGAAATGTTAACATAACGTACTTTCGCACGCAAACCAACAGCGCGTTAGAATTATTTCCGTGACTGTGCGCAGACCACAACAAATTTCGGTTCCGATGTTTTTCTCTGAGCCAGGCGTAATGGCTGTAATTTATTTCGAATGCGCCTTTTGCACATGGTACGACGCGTTAATAAACAGTTCACTCTAGCCAGTTTTACGTGATAGTGACTGGCTTGCGAGTTCTCAGTCTTCAGTCATTCCCTGTTCAGAAGTTTCTTCACTCCATGAAGGGGCATGAGGGAAACGGAATGTATGTCCAGACATTGTTGAACTCGGTAATAATTGAGGTGCGTGGTACGTTCCACACTTCGGCCGCTTTTCCGCCAAGGAAACAACTCCCAGTATTTAATGGATAGGAAGCTTCCGGGACCGCCCAAGGACGTTTGGACGTTTTCGAAAAGGGAAAAAAATTTCCCGCCCCTGCCGGGGTTTGAATAAAGTGTCGATCATCCAGCTGTCCTAGCCGTCTACATCGACTGATCTGCACTGCCTTTCAGACGTATGCTGCTGCTTGTCATATGCAATTATCTCCGGGAATCTCTTACTACATCACTCTTTGGTACACGTACCTCCCTTTACTATGCTCGTAAATGACCTTAGGATGTGTTCTTCATAAGTATCAATACCGTTCATAGTGTTGTTTGGGCAAAAATGCTTGATATAACTCGGCAAGCCAGCAATGAAAACTAGATGTCCCTGTATTCTCTGCATTCCGCAGTGTAAATATCCGTACTGGTTTCTGGTAGCGGAGTGTAGAATCAGATACTGCTCTCTTGTTTCGTGGAACCCGATCCGGAACGCATCTTTGCAGTAACCCAAGAACCAAATACAACATTCCGTGCCACTTGCTTTGAGCTCTGTTTGCTCTCCAATGGTGGGGGTTGTATTCCCGTTTAAACATCCCTAAATTCGGAGACTTTCTGGCTGAAAAACACTGAATTGTACAGTTGTTGAAACAAATTACAACACTGTGCAATCCCTCTCTTTTATGTACGTTTCAAAAACAATAATTTAAAACTTTTCACCATCCCTGCGAGTCACGGCGCAAAACAAATTCATCGACATAGAAAAAAATCCGTATGGCGGAAGAACAAATTTTTTATAATCTTGAATTGGGTTGGTAAAAATGCCTTGTTCTGCTCCCCATATCTACCATTAATTCTACCGATAATTTACCCATGGCGTTTACTTTAGCTTGTCAATATTCCCAAACGTTTTGATTCTTAGCGTGGAGATAAATTCTGCCTTAAATGATGTAACGCCCTTTAAGTGCAACAGTAGCAGACATGCTTCGGAGAAACTAGAAAAAATAGCATCACGGCACTTACATTACTTTTGCATGTAAATATCATAAGTATTGCTGCTACATATTTGACCTACACATATGATACTCGATCAGACGTTTTACGGATAAACAAGTGCTGTTGCCATGGCGCTGCATTTATAGTGCTTCGTCAAAACAATACAAAGCAGGAGTCGGCAAACTACGGTCTACGGGCCCCATCTGTCCCGCGGCTTCAATTTACCCGGCCCTCCAAAGATGTATCAGTCTTAGAAATCAATGATTTATTTCTTATAAGGTCATAGTGACGATTACACTGTTTTGGCATTCTTTTAACTCTTTACACTCTTGTAAGAATTACTAAATTTTTAAACTTACGTAAAATCTCGTTTCAGAACAGCCTTATCTGATGAAACTTTAAAATAGATGGTTGGGGATCACTAATTCTGAGCCCCAGTGAAGTGTAATTTTGTCTCAAAAAAAATTCATGTTTCCCAATAGTTCCCCCAAAATCTGATTGAATTTATTTTCTACAATACATATACTCCGATAATAAATAAATCTGTGCGGATGTTGTGTTCTGACCTTGTATACATCTTTGATTTTACCACGACCTTTCGGCCAGCAAATCCTAAAGTATTTACTTTCAGGTCCGTCTCTAAAAACTCTTGTCGACCCCTGGTATACAGTATCATCATCATCATTATCATCATCATCAAACTCTCAAGAAATTAAGCTTCATGTATCCTGTCGAGATCAATATGAAAATTCAAAAGTCTTTTTAATGATCGTCCTGGATTTCGGTTTCGTTTCCCAACTGGTTGACAGTATGGAGTAGGCACAGAATATTTCATATAAAATATTGTTTTTTAAAATTCTGCAAAGCAGTGTGTATATTTGAGTAATCATATTCCCGCGAACTTGGACAAGGAGTCAACGTGTGCTTATTAGTTCAGTCTCGTGTATTTAAAATCAACCCATAAATACTAACGTTGACATATGAAGCAAGATAAATTCTAGAGGCTTTACCTAATGATTGTACTCCAGAATTAGTTTGCTCCAGTCCGCATGACGAGAAGAAGCAAAAACAGCAAACACAGAAAATCGGTGTACAAACACACTACGATAATCCGTACGAGGACTCCAATGGCGCACATTTGCTAACGCCTGCTTGTAGTAAGAATTTTCCGCTATTCACAGTGCACTTCCCCAACAGCTAAGGGATAAAAACCCTTCAACCTTTGAAGACCAAAATTAATTTGCATTATATATAAAAGTTTCGTTCCTACCTCACAGGTAACAGAGACTATGTACGTTAGAAGACTAATCGGTGTTGTTTATGAAAACAAAAGCTGTATTTTAGGATCGTAAGAAGCACATATACGGTGTGTCCCAGGAGGAAAGGACCTAACTTTGGGAGAGTGTTCCTTAGGTCAAACTGTACCGATATAACCCAAAACACCTATATCCAAAGTTCAATGGTTACGGAGATATTGGCCAGAGAAGTTTG
>Ga0123357_10012941_pt1 | contig 10783 bp, 6 predicted proteins | sample TergutEmb28metaG_FD_89873 | JGI IMG/M metagenome (GOLD analysis project Ga0123357, IMG submission 89873) | Embiratermes neotenicus P4 segment gut microbial communities from Petit-Saut dam, French Guiana - Emb289 P4 | ecosystem: Host-associated > Arthropoda: Insects > Digestive system > Gut ...
GACATATTTATAATTTTTTTATAAATTTGTGGAGACGGATGGCTACGAATTGTTATTTGTTAAAAGAGAATTCAAGTAACCAGAAAACAAAATAAGGAATTATTTTCCATAAGAAGGATCATTCGCGGCATTACACACGTAAACACGTGAAACCTTTCCACTCTATTGCTTAATTTTAATGTGTGTCAAAGAAAATTAGCGCAAGAAAGCTACTGTAGGTAAAGGAAGCTTCATACTGTAGCTCCCTCAATGAATTGTAGGTTAACTGAGATATGGGCAGGAAAACCAAAGGACACTATTTGAATTCCCTTCAGGGACAAGAGAGTTTTTTCCTCTCCAAACCGTGCAGACCAAAAGTGAAAACCACCTAGCCCCTGAAGTCAAAGGTATTCTGCAGCTCTTTTCTTCGGGTAAAGTTTCTTGGTCGCGAAGCCGACCACCCACCTGTCTTCATAATGACAGTAGCTACACAGTACCATAATCGTGTGCAGAAAGAAATCATTACCTTTGTTTTCCTTTATATCACAAAGGTAAGTAAAGAAATATCTGGATATTTCAGGTCGATTTAAAGAGTTCAAACTACATTTTTTTATGTAGGCACGTAGAAACACAATCTATAATATTTCATCAGTCACTTTTACTGAAAAAAACTAATTTAAATTTTGCTGCAATATATTTGTATTATCGGAATAAATCCATGAACACAGCTCCTTCACAAGCTAATCTCAGCTATTCCACTAATTCTTGGCCATTTATAGAACCTGAAAATTTTCCATCTTATATATAAATATATATATATACACCCCGAGTTTCCTGAGACAGTAAAATCTTGTTTACACCCTCAGGAATACGTTTTAACTTTAGTGTTAACATCATCAATAAAAGGACTGGAAAACATAATTAGGCATTTCTTAATCAGCAAAATAGACGTAATAAATTTTAGAACGTATTTCGAAGAACAAAAAAGAAGTTTGACTGTACTGCACATGTAATTAACTGTAATTAAGCTTTATTTTAAGTTTCCGTCACAGTATCAATGAGATCTATGTTCTTATGGGATTTTACGCAACGCAGATTAGTATTTTGTTAGCTGTACTTGGGGACAAACTGGCGGCAAGTTGCGTTGCCTACAGAATACAGAAGGGAAAGAAGCTGTCGAAATGTTTCTTCACATCTGTTACAAGACCCAGACAACAGGCTACACAGGGATATGAAGACTTAAGTATGAGACTTTAAAAACTTCAGAGGCAGAAGCAAAACGCAAGACCACTGAATATTCAACAAACTGTATCCGAAATGATTCTTGTATTACGACCTTTACTGACAAAGAAATGTTATAAGACCGATAATATTCAGAAGACTTAGTGGAAACGGAACACGTCATTATGCTAATTCCATAAAGAGATAGCTTTAGACCTTTGAAGCCTGGTGTTTACTTTATGTAGTACAAAGTGGAGGGAAACGTTTTACATTCAGCCAAAGACCTGTATTTGTGAATTTTATGTTCATCTCAAAACAGATATTTTTCTTCTCCATACGCAGCTCTGGTTGGTTTTTATAACTCAGGCTGTGTGTGTATACGGGGCGGTACAAACTATATCTCTGAGTAAAATTCGAGGTTTTTAATTGTCTTTATATTTTGGATTTCAGTTCATCCTCTACAAATGTAATAATATGATGTTATTATAAAATATTTAAACACAAACCAATATTTCTCAGACGAAAGTGATGTTTTACCAATAGCAGATATTAAGAGGCCTTAAATATATAGACTTAAGTCATGAAAGATTATTACAGATCAATTTCTCTCGAAAGAAGACAAAACCAAAATTACGTCGTACGACGCACACCTAGCCACTGTTCCACAACACATTCCCACACAACATGATATGCTGCCACAACACCTCGTTTGCAAATACTAATTGAATTGTGAATACTGTAACATAAATTTAGCAAGGAACAAAGCTCCCTGATGATGATCTGACAAGATCGAAACATGTCGGAGTGTTTTAAAGTGTTTTAAAAGTGATTTATTTGAAAATATATGTGCATTCGTTGGTTCAGAAATTGAAGTGACTGAGTGGCAAGTTGTCTCTGTTTTTCTTCTCGTTTTGTTCTCGAAGAAACGAGTGTCCGTGAGAAAGGAAACAAAAATGTTCTGTATAGCTCTTACTTCTCTCATCTCACTACATACAACCTCTATCTTGTTGGACCTTAACATAAACACAGAAGATGGAATAAGAAGTTTGCTGTATAATTCTATCCCTTACACTTTCATATTCGGTTTTATTTAATGACACTGAGTGGAGATGCCCGATCCGTATTATACATCCTTCCGCTAGACACAGACCGCCGGTTCAGGATTCGCCATTGCTCTCACTCGCTAGGATTATATAGGGTCGGTAGTAAATAAATGAAAAATGGATATTACAATTTGATGGAAAGGTAATTTACTTGTATCGTATTCCACTGTATTTGCACTTGGCCTTTGAAAGTGCTCGATAAGTGCGCAATGTTGATTTATATATTTATATCGATTGCAATTATACAATAGATCGTCTAAATTGTAGCACTCTTAAAAATGCAAATTTGTAAATGTCGAGGCTTGTGAAGTTTTTTATTTATTTTCGTAGGTCAGGCACTTGAGAGCTTAGCATAACAATGGCTTAATACTGTGTGTTTTGCTAACGATTCGAATATGCACATGAATAGGGGTTGGAAGAGCGGGGTAAAATAATTGGAGGGAAGTTTTAACGTGACGTCACCCCCTAATTACAGGATTGTTTATGTCTATGCGATCAGCATGAAATAAGAAAGAAAACTTTACGTTGTGGAGCCTCAAGAGAAAGAAACGGGAAGGAAAATACCCTTCAACATGCAAGGCATCCATTATAATACAAAATACACAGGTATGTAGGAGCGTGTTCGTCGGTAGCGCAACGGTTGCTTGTACTGCTTCTTAAGGTTGCTTTAAAAGACTTTCGAAAGACTAGGAGTATGTATGAAGTAGAATGATGATCTTCTAGGTCTAAATACCGTGTAATGGAACGTGTTTATTTAGACGTTTAGGAAGAATATTGTAACAGACATATAAGTCCATAATTTGATTAACACACTTAAATCCCTGGACACTTAAAGATTTAACTAATTTTAAGATTTGGGAGAGGAACTGAAATAAATAAATAAACAGAGAGAAAAAGAGTTAATTAATTTTAAAAATATAGACGTCAGTTTCTCATAATTCAGTTCTTGTGATTCTTCTTATTTGTCCTTGAAAATACAACGAATAGGTTTGTGAAATGGTGGGTGGGGGAACGCCTCTTTAAAATCAGTATTTCATGGCCATATTCCAGTGTCGTCTAACACAGTGTAATTCCTCTGCCAAAACATCAATGATCAGCGACAGATTACGTGAATCAATCCCGGCTTTAAATATTTCCTAAACTTTTGTTTTGCATATTTTAAAAATTCATATTTCCTCGCCTGCCTCTACTCTTCGTTATTCGTTTAGGGAACTTTTATTAAAGTTTCCACGTCCCATGTACTCTCTTAACACGTTTTCTCCAAACAATCACGCTGAAGCAGTAAATCTTTCCACTTGGGTCCAGGAGGTGTGTGTTCATAACTCGCCCAGATACCGACAACTCTGTCTGACATACTTCGTTATTTATCTCGATGCCCTCAAATTTAATTTCACTAAATTATAGAAAATATAGGACACAATCTAATTTTCTCAAATATTTTTAAAGTCCGTGCACGGCCAATATACACCCTAACCCCCAACTGGTAACAGTGTTGTTAAACAAATCACACACACACACACATATATATATATATAATCATGACTTACAAATTAAATTTCTACTATGTTGAAGATATCGGAGCTCTAAAATTCTCTGATTCGATCTTGGCGTTACAACAATTTCTGAATCGTCTGTCGGACATTCATTTCACAAAGTTGCAGCGCGCTTGTCATGTGGTTGCTAAATTTCCTGAGTAAATCATGATTATCAGTAAAACTAGTAACTCTTAATGTAGATGTTTTGTTGTGAGTAATTTATGTAGCTAATTAGCTTATAATCAGATTAATACTGAAATTTATTCTCGACAAGTATTCCTTGCTTTTATTGTGACGTTGAAATATACAGAGTTCTTTAGTGTTTTGATGTCAGAGATTATGTGATTTTATCTTGCTAATGAATATTCAGTTTCAAGAAGAACCAAATCGCATCTCTGCAGGTAGCAAATTTGTATGCAATAATAAACGAAAGAGCCATAAATGGAAGGCTATGAGACTGGCACAATATGTAGCTGGCATGAGAGGGGTAAAATATGTGTACAAAAGTTTGGTCATAAATACATGGGTAAAATTTTCTAAAAATTTCTTGTGAAGAAAATACTTTATTAAAAATATCTTTAAAAATTATGAATGGGGTTTTGGAACTTTATTAAGCTAGGTCAGGATAGAATCCATTTGCAGTCGCTCGTGAAAAAAGTAGTGAATATTACAGTTTTTATAACATAAAGATGAAATTTTATTACCTGTCAGCCTGCTGTCTTGCTGAGGACGAGCCTGTGACATGATTATAGAGTTAAAAGCCTGACAACCTACCCCTCGTGTGGCAGACAGACAGAGGGAGAGAGAGATAGACATAGATGTGGTCCAGGACGAGCTAGAAAATGAAAAGAAATAAAATATATTAAAAGAATTATCAAAATTAATTGAAGAAAAACTGAGAAGAATAAATCGGCTCCCCTAAAATAACACACACACACACATACACAAAATGAGCAAGAATTAAGAAATTATCTACTAATATTTCTTTAGGTTAGAATTAATTTAGAGAAATTACAATAACACTGCTGAAACAGGTCTAGCAATGCCTAACTCGTGACGGCTGATGATGATGATGATGATGATGATGGTGATGAAGATGATGATGATGATAATGATGACGACGATGATGATAACATTGCTTGTTTAGTTGAAAGAGAGTATGAGTATATAAAAGAATGACACAACATCTGGCAGAAAATAAAGTTACTGTAACCAATATGTTGCCAAACGTTGCGAAAAGGAATTGAATTCTAGTGACAATAAATAAAGCCTCTCATTACTTGACTACGTCTGTAAAGCTACACTCCGAACAATCTGTACTATGTTTTTTTCCTATGGGGAAACAGCCCCTACTGGGTCAGGGCCTCGTCAATATGGAGGCTTCACGATCACACTCAGAAACACTACAATCGCTAGGACCCCTCCGGACGAGTGACCAGCCCGGAGCAGAAATCTGTACCTGACAAAAGACAACACTCGCAAGACTGAGACTTTTATGCCCCTAACGGAATTCGAACCCACAATCCCAGCAAGAGAAAGGTCGCAGACCAACGCTTCAGACCGAGGGACTATAGTAATCGGATTCGGAAAAATCTAATTGCATTAAATGTTTAGTTCAGTTAAGGAGCCGAAATATCGTAGTGTATTCCGCGCCTAGCCTAAGGACAGCAGGGTCCGGCGTCCTAATTCCTGTAGGGGTAAGCCTCCTATTCAAAGGTTACCGAGGTTTTGTCCTGAGTATAAAGGACTCGGTGTATGAAGTTAACATGTCACCTCAATTCAGTGCAGAGGTTGAGAATGTGTAGAACTACTCACCTGTTTGCCTTCATGGCATGGACAGTGTAAACTTTACTTTCTGCATTATAATTTACATGAAAATATAAGTTTTTCGATATGTGGCAGCCATCCATTTTTATATAAGTAACGAAGCTTTAGGTGAAACTTTTTGTTTCGCTTGTTAAGTTTTGAAGAGATTTATATCCTGAAGAAGGCGGCAACCCGTTTTGTAGAAGCGTTGCTACCAAACTATACGGTGTTAGGTACAATGAAGGTTTCGACCTGAAATATTGGACAGCCATTCTACGAAAGAAAGGTAATTTTATTCTGTCCTGGGACATGTGACTTGACTGAGACGGTTCATTTGACGGAGATAAGAGATAATCATGAATGATGATTCTGCGGGAGACAGGCGAGGTTCTCAATATACCATCACAGTGCGAGATGAAGGAAAATTTCTGGCTAACCATTCCAAGGCTTTGCAATGTACAAAAGAGCCAACCATATGAATGGCACAAACATCCGGTCATGACGAAGTGAGAGTCTCAAGTTAACAACATCTGTAGCATAGCAGAACGTGTCCTAGGATGAAGCACGCTTGAGTGAAGCACTGAGTTATTTACCTGTCGCTATTGGGGACAGTTAACCCCAGTACAAGGAAAGAGCTAAAGGACTAGGCAGTGAAGCTGTACTAACTAGGTGCAGCCCCGACAAACTTATGTCCTGCTCCTCGGACCTGCTAAACGAACGGTTATTGTTATTCTGTGTCAGGGGTGTACAGTCAGAACACGGTTATACTGATACGCTGTCTTCTCTTTTGGTTTGCTTTATTACACTGTTCAGCTGTGTGGAGGCAAGTATTGTAACGTAGATAGAGGCTAAATCGGAGTAAGTAGGAGAAATTTAGTATTCTGTTATCATATTTGGCGTAATAAAACAGAAACAAATGGGGTTAACGCGTCACGTAGCATGCATGGAACTCTTCTAACTCTCTCGTACGTGTCAACATCAACTTTTACCTGCTGGGGATAAGAATTATTTCACATCCAATTATAGTTCAAAAATCACTGTGAGCCATTTAAAGACAAAACTTTGTATGTGTGTTTACCAAAAACAAAAAGAGCCCTTGGTATTCTAAATTATATATTATAAACCTTAAATAATTTGTTACTCAGTGCTTGTAACAATCACGTGAAGAAACGATAAGACAGATTTCCTGCAAGTTTCCCTATTGAAATTTAATAACTACATAAATTCCGGTACAATTCCATTAATGTACGAGAAACAAAACAATTAGTACGTGAAGAAAGAACACCAACAAGATGCAACAATATAGATGATATATTGTCAATTGTAGATGTTGATTATTGACTACAGTCTCGACATGTTTCGGGCATCTTTATGCCCATCGTCAGGAGAAAAGACCACGTGTTACTGCATATGGAGTTTATTTGCTGGTAGTGTTGGATGTGGCAGGTTTCGGTACTGTGGTGCTACGTTGAGGGTGTGAGCACTGTGAAGGTTGCTGCTCGAGCAGCAACCTATATTGTTGCATCTTGTTGGTGTTCTTTCTTCACGCTTTGCTCACGATGCACGGTCACAGGGACATAAAAATTAATACGTATTTATGTGGAGGGATGTGCTCGATACCAGTATCAAGCACATCCTTCTACCTGCTAGACTGCTTACATAAATATATGAAAAACACACCTTACAAAACTGCAAGTAAAAATGGTCACCCTGAATATGAGCAAATGATGGTCGAAACACGAAGAAGACACCAAGAATTGAACTAAAACAATTTGAAAAGGCGCTTATTTGTTGGTTTACGTTACATAATAATATGTATTGACTTTCATTATAATTGTGAGCCTGTATAGTGCGTAGGCTGTCGGCGCAGATTCTGAAGAATCATTTTTCCAGTCCGTGCAGTAGAAGAAACTTTTCTCTACTCCAAATCGTCCTTATCAACTAAACAAGACCCAACCAGCTTCACATTAAATGGTATTAAGGGACTCCTTCACGGGTGGAAAAAGGAACCGGGGCCTAAAGCTCAAAGTTCACCTCCGTCTAGAGCCAAGGCTATGAATGGGTGGAGTTAAAACTCCATTCCCAATATAAGTTCATTACTTCCATAGAGAAAATTTGCCTTTAAGTTGGAACTGAAATTATATAAACGAACAGTTTTATGGAACCCTTTAGGTTACAAACTAAACTAAACCCAAATTTGATGTGTATTGGACCGTGCATCTTCTTGATAAATGTAGAATAAAATACAACTAGATGCCACTTACTACTTTGTTATGCTTATGTTAAGCTCAACATGTTTCGGACACCATTATGCCCATCATCAGGAGCTCACGACGATAGCGTTGGTTACCACATAGGCCGTCTGGTTCTCGAGTTGCTGCTGGTTGGAAGTTAAGTGCAGGCAGGCTAGTTGAGTGTCCGGACCAAAGGCTCTAACACGACTGTTTCAGCCATCGGTCCGGACACGCATCCATCCTGCCTGCACTTAACTTCCAACCAGCAGCAACTCGAGAACCAGACGACCTATGTGGTAACCAACGCTATCGTCGTGAGTTCCTGATGATGGGCATAATGGTGCCCGAAACATGTTGAACCTAACATAAGCATAATAAAGTAATAAGTGGCATCTAGTTGGATTTATTCTTCATTTATTTAAACTAAACACAAATGCGCTTTCTAAAGTCCTGCAGAAAATGCAGTCAGCTTTAAGAGGGAACGTATTTTTTGCAATCATCTAAATACGAAACACGTTTAAAGTTTCATGATGATATTTCGAGGGCCACTCACATACCACTGTTCAAAAACGAAGGTAAGCTGCACAGAAATTAGTAACATTGTTACTTTTCCAAGCGAAACTCCGACTCGTCCACATAATACTGCGTACTTCCAATTCATCTTATTCTTTGCCTAAACACTAAACATGTTAATGAGATTAAACTTGTTAGTGTTGTGAAAGTAGAGGGACTTCGTCCACAATTAGTTTATGCAACATGAAAAGCTGACGTTTTTCAAACCGCACGAGGACTGCGCTAGTGACTATGAAAGTGGTTGCATGAGATTACAACATTACCGAAATATGAATTATTTAAGAAGGTTGTATAATGCACCCTGAAGGCTGTCCATTACTCTAGACTCTTAATCACGCATAATTACGTTTAATATGTAATGCAAATATTTCTCTAACGTCTGTGTTTTTATTAATATTGGTGTTGAGAAAAACAGCTAATTATCAAAGTGGGAAGTGTTTTATCTAAAGACGCTGTAGAGTGCTAAGATGGTGGTAGCCGAACTGAAGAAAGTGGAACGTTGGTAGTATGATACTGACATGGGAAAGCCGTAGTATTAGAAAAAGTTCCCTTTCCAGTACCACTTTCCCTTTTGAAGATTCCAACACCACTGGCTTCAAATCGAACCTCGGACTCAACAGTGAGAAGCCATCGGAAATTATCAAATTAATTAATTTAGATGGCAGAAAAGAAAATTACATTTTAATTACAATACAGATATGTAAATTCCAAATCTAGCTAGTTAATATTTGTTTAAATATTAGTCATTTCAATAATGTAATGACTATGTGTTGTTGGAAAGACATGTACTAATAAAAGGTAAACTCAGCAAATCTGATATCAAACAATGTTAACACATGGAAACACATTTACCTAGAACGAACAAATATCAAATAGACCGGACAGCTACCCATACAGAGTGAAAAATACCAGTGTCGTTTATATGCAGTAAGTTCTCCTGCTAATGGGCACATTGTTTCCCGAAACATGTAGAGAAGTTGAAATAAGTGTACTAAGAAGTAGTGTGCACCTATTTGGCTTCATTTGAAAAAGGAACAAATACAAATTAATTAATTAATTAAGCATCGGCAAATACTCGCTGTTAATTTTGAGGGTTATAGAAAACACCGCGGTTGGCAAATTACAAAATTTTTATTGTTCTACTTGTTTTTAGATTATGGACACTTTATGCATCACACTAGAGGGTAAAACTGTGCTTCTTAGTGCATTATTGTCATTTTTGTTATAAACTTCCAAGACCCAGTCAAAGCAGCTTTCTTATATACTTCACAAAAACCGTGAAAGTTTGTTTCGCTGAAGGTCACAAGAGTCCACCGTTGAAATTTGAAAGACAGAAGAAGATATTGAGAGTTATGCACTGAAGCGTAGTGCACTACAGCACAAAGAACAAATTCTCTTCACATATTTTACTAGAAATTGCAGCCTTATGTTGAACGCCAGTATCTTGAATGGAATCGACCTTCTATATACCAGTGACGTCATTCGTATCACAGTTTCACTTACCAGCTTCGTATGTATCATCCGGAGAGTATGAAAGAAACTTGTTTCTTAAAAGATCCCTAATAATAAAAAGAACACGAAAGTTCATCGTCAATTGCATAAAATTTCTCTAGTGGCATTTGTCTTGAGCTAGTTTATTCTAGCCACCGATTCGATATTCCATTTCTTTAGAATGTGTTTTAATATTATCCTCCACTTTGTTTTTAGCCCTAAACTTTTATCTTTCTTTCAAGTTTTCCGAATGTATTACCAAGTAACCATCTACACTCACTGTCCTTGTTTACTTATAAACATCCCATTGTGTTTACTGCAGATGATATACAGGGGAAGTGCACCGTCAAACAACATTTTAATGACATATAAAAATGTGCTACCTGTTTCAGTTTATCGGAACCATCATCAGGCACAATTATTACAAAAGTTAAAAAAGTCACTCCATAAGCAATATGCAATTTCTTCGTTAATCTAATATATAATTATTTATTAAAATAATAAATTTCTGTATATCATATTTATAGCCTAATCAACTTCAATTTTTTTAAGTTTTCTTAAGCAATGAATATTTGAAATTTTCTTAGGCTATAAACATAAAATATATTTAAAATTTCAATAGATAATCACGTATAATACCTCACTAACGAAGAAACTGAACGTTGCATATTGACTTCTGTTGTTTTTAAGCTTTTGTAATAAAGGTGCCTGATGAAGAATCTGATGAACCAAAGCCGTGTAGCACATCGTTATATGACATTACTTGTTGTGGTTGACGACACGTTTCTTTTATTCCATTTCTCTTGCTTTTATTTACCTGATACTGTTTGGTGGCCGGGGC
>Ga0123357_10012942_pt1 | contig 10783 bp, 10 predicted proteins | sample TergutEmb28metaG_FD_89873 | JGI IMG/M metagenome (GOLD analysis project Ga0123357, IMG submission 89873) | Embiratermes neotenicus P4 segment gut microbial communities from Petit-Saut dam, French Guiana - Emb289 P4 | ecosystem: Host-associated > Arthropoda: Insects > Digestive system > Gut ...
TTCACTGTACATGTTTCGGGTGTCAACCACACCCATCATCAGGAGTACACAAAACTGTAACTACAGCTTCCGGTACTGGACATATTTTTTGTGCAGCTACCTTCCTCCAACGTGGCCAAGCTTGGCCGCGTTGGAGGGAGGTATCTGCACAAAAAATATGACCAGTACCGGAGGCTGTTGTTACAGTTTTGTGTACTCCTGATGATGGGTGTGGTTGACACCCGAAACAAGTAGAGTGAACTTGCAGAATAATAAATAGAATGCTTTCTGTTAAATCTCGTTGGACAATTATTAATACAGATCAGCGATGCACGGAACCATAAACATAAAAAAAACCCAATCAGTTAATGTTATATAGAACAAATTCGCTGTTTGTTCTGAGAGAAATACAAAACACACTAATACGTGTGGGCAAAATGTACAGTTTTTTAATGTTCAACCTGTTGGTGCATCAAGTAACCAGTAGGCTTTAAAAGATTAACGACACCCTTAGTTGCTAATATTACGTACCTTTGATGATATATGGACGGTAAATATGGAGCATTGGTGGAATATGAACAGAGGAAAACTGAAGTACTCAAGAACAAAACCTGTCCCTTTCCCACCACAAATCCGGCACAAGGACTAGTCCAGGTATGGAACTCGAGCCTCCGCAGTGAAAGGCCGGCGACCAACCGCCTGACCTATGGCACGGACCAAACCGTTATAGGTAGAAAGACAGCCCTGTTTGTACAGGATACTGTAATCAAGATCTTTAAGTGGAATTAAAATTAAAGGACTTCGCACGTACAGACAAGACCAGATCTGGCGTACAAGGAGCAAGACCTTTGAAGCAAGATACCTTGACAAACGGATTACGGAGTTCTGATTTTCCGATTAATGGGAAAATTTGGAAAGGAATTTAATTCTGACGAGTGTAAACCGGGAGGCCAGCATGACAAAATGCAGTAGGAACTTGGAATTACGAAACCACCGCAGTCCTTGCTTGAAGACAAACCAGAAATCCAGTGACGAAACACACAACCACTTGCAGCCAGCAGGTCGGAAGAAAAAAAAACCCCGCAAGGTAGCCTGGATATGTGTGCTGCAGCTTTATTTACAAATGGAATTACATGTCAGCAACACAGAAATACGCTTAATTCCGTGACTTAGAGTACACATATGTGACAGTCGTCATCCGTTGTCTTGGTCGGCATCAGCACATCATATAGTCTGTTGAAACAGTCCAGTCTGTGGAAGCCGAATAGACGCTGCTTGTAAACTGCACTCCACGGAATACCCTCTCATGACTAAAGCACGAAGGCAATCTACATCACAGTTAAAGAGTCAATTCCTGCCTCCAGGCAAACACACAGGGTCCACATTACACATACCCATAGGCTAATACTGTTTAGGGAAGGACTTCTATGCGTGATTTCAAGCTTCCGCCACGGTGTAAATGAGATCTTCGCTCTTCTGAGACGTTACGCGGCGTCGATTGATAGTCAGTTGTCAGCGTATCTTCAAGGGTAAAGCAGTGGACTCCTATACCTTGAAGATACGAACGACAGGCTGTCCCAGAAGGACTCCTTTACCCTGGAAGATAAGAATGATGGGCTGTCCCAAAAGGATTGCTTTACCTTTGAAGATAGGAAAGATAGGCTGTCCCGACACGCGGGTAACTGACTACCAATCAACGCTGCGTAACGTCTCAGAAGAGCGAAGACCTCAAAGAGACTGTTGTTTATAAGGAGACTCATATGAAACATGCTGCACACTGTATGGGGAAAACTGCAGAGTTGATTTATAACGTCGAGGTAGGTGGTGGGTGCAGTTATGGTGGTGCTTTATCGGTTTAAAAAGCTCTTTCTAACATATAAATCCAAATAATTTTAAGTTGGGACATCTCAGTTGTGTACTACAATCATATAAAATATGATAAAATAGTCAAACACAACTGTGAAAGTTTTATTAGCTAAGTAGTAGTTTTTTATTGGTGATGCTACTACTCAGCTAATAAAACTTCCACAGTTGTGTTTGACTAGTTTATCCTATTTTATATGTATGAATCCAAAATTGAATTCAAAATGGAAGTTAAAAATACGTAAGACAAGGAAGCAGACATGTTGCACTTGCAACTAGAAAAAGAAACATTAACAGACATGAATGTGGTTAGCTCGATTTTGACAGCTTTGTAACCATTAGACGAATTCTGTAGTTTTGATAAAATCTGAACCAAGCTGGACATGACAGTGGTAGAGCGTGAACATGAAACTGCACGTACACATATCCATTATGACCAGAATTCAAATTCAAAACACAAGGATTAAACTTCATGGCCATACCGAAAATCATGTAACATGTGCTAATTGAAGAAAAACATGTGTAGTGTGGAACGGCTTCGAAAATGGCACAAAATACATTTGCAGCCATGCTGATTACTTGTACATGTTTTATACACGTGAATACACAGAAACGTACTTCCACGTGTTTTATAATTACTGTATGTGAACTGAATGCACTCTCCCCCCTCTCGCCACCGGCTGATGCTCTAAGGTGAACAGCGCTGAGTGTCACCTCCACTAGTGGGAATGACAACATATTAGGGTTTGCTATTTATATACACTCTGATAGCAAGATGAAAATGCTTGGACAGCGTCACTGGTACCAACAGTACCGGACCCTGAACCAAAGATATCCCACATCCCGCTGTATAAACCATTCCCATGGTAAAACTTCCCGCAGGACATTTTAATTTACATCTTCGTGGTAATGTGCATTTAATTTCCAATATTCTGCATATGGTTGGCTTATACTGTCAAAAGATGGCAGGAGAGGTTCACTGTCACTGTTAATACATTAAAGACGTAAAAGCAATATGATTTTCTCGTTCGTAATACATAAAGTGTTAATAAGGTTGAAAGAAACAATAGTAAAATTACAGCCCGTGACCTAATCGCTCTGCCACGCGCCTGTGGACAGAACAGATAGACGGAATAAACTATTTACCAATTTTTAGGGCAGTGGTGATCATAATTGTTACTTGGCTTAATAATATATGACATTTCGCTCTCAAAGTTCACCCAGGGTTTCAATTAAATCCCCACAACAAAACATAAATTGTTCCCATGATTTTTAACGGTACATATTGCTACAGAAAACTCGATTTTGAGATGACTAAGACAACTTCACGTTACATAATAAGATCCGTAGATAAGGGCGTTCCACACAAATTTCCCAGTTTGTGCTCTATCTTACATTTTTAGACACCTGTTTTCTTTCAAATCAATGTCGATTCCCGTTACCAACACAGAACTGATTGCTGCAGTCTGACCAGTCAATTCTGTTATCCGTCAGCCTGGTTGGCAGTCTGATGTAGCTGATGGATGCCACAAATGGAGTTCAGACAGCCCCCTGCAAGTACACTGAATAAAAAACAAGGCAGAAAATTACACCTGAGTTAATTTAATAGAAACACGAACAAGATGTCGCAAAAGTAACAATTCCTCTCTGGTGCGCACACAGAATCTGTCACTGGGAGGGGGGGGGGTGACCCTGAGGCTATATATGATTTATGTTTGATTCTAAACATTACGTTATAAAAATCATGTCGTAAGTAAACTGTAATACAACACTGCTACTGCATTTACAGACATACAAATATAACCACATATTCCACGAATAACGCACCAAATTCGAATCACAGTGTCCAATCTTAGTTTTTTACTTTCATCTAAGAAATCCCAAGTTTCTCTTTTATTTTTATAAATTCAAAATGTGCTAGTCATTAACCGACTTCAGTGGCTCATTTCGGCTCAATGGTAAATCATGTAAAACGATTAATACCGCGTCTACAAATTCAATGTTTTTAAATTTCGATTTGGTGGGCTGCAGCACGATAGCCACCGTTCGCCCTTGGGTGCGCCCCCGATTCCTTTCAGATTCAAAGTACCAACACTGATGGGTTACAGGCCGTCTCACTGGGTCACATTTTGGAATGGAAAACCCCTATTTTCTAACAGCTAAATAAATATCACCTGCAAATTTTCACAATCTCCGGAATGCTGGCCTATCGGATGGAAAGCTCACTACGATGTCAATCTCACATTGCGGCGGCTCATCTCATTTTTCATAAAACAACGCTGTAATAACGGACTCGAGGTTATACAAACATTACATCTAATTTAATAAATAAAATCGTGGAGGCAACATGCTATATATGGAGAAAATACTGACATTCGGGTAATTAGAACTGTAGGAAATAGGAAGTTGAGCTTTTGAAATTTGCTCGCAACTCCTTATAACATCTTAATTTCTCTTGTTTGCTTTTTGTGTGCGTTGGCAGTCGCGTATTTGTGCAGTTCATAGCACCATACACCCATCAACAAACCAACTCCCAAAATGGAGGAACTAATACATCGTGCCGTGTTAGTTTAATATTTGTAAAACAAAAGGATTTTTTTACGACGCAGATAAACTTGCAAGGGCCGAGGCCAAGTGCTCCTCATACACTAACAAACAATCAATAAGCCTGTTTAAATAAAATATAAGTGATACAAAGACTCCTCTATTTATTGTGGTATTGATAAGAAAGGTGCGAAAATTTCTTCTGTATGTTTTCATTGCACTCTGAAATAAGAACGCACTAATTACGGCATCTCAAATGTGTTATACGTAAGAAATGCATAAATTTATCTTCGTGCGCACAAGATTCAAAATTTGGTGTGTAGCTTCTACACTAACAGTAGCCCTTGCTTAGCACAATATGAAATTTAACCTCATCGCAGTCCTCCAAAACGTACACAAATCTGTCTACAATACGAAATATGGGATTTACTAACGTCTAGAAATTGAAGTTTATTTTTTTTTTCAACATGTCTGTATGCAGCAACAAAATACGACACACAAGCCACGCTCTTTGCAGAACTCAACCGATGAACATGAAAAACGCAAACAGAACAAATGCATCGAAAACAAGTTGACCACTACGATGGTACTAGTTGGTGCCTTTACCAGTTATGAATGACGGACTCGAAAATGAAGGACAATAAACTGTCTTTTATTCGTAAACAAATAAGAAATATTCACAATAGGAAGTAAACGGATGCTCTACTAATACATATCTACTTAAATAATTGCAAAGAAAAAGAGCACAAATAATACCGCTCTAATGTATTATTTTGGGATGCTTCATTAACACGCACGAGTTCAATTAATTTTCGATTACGTTCTTTACACCGTTCCATATTCCAGACGTATTCCTTCCTACACACATACACACACATACACACACACACACACATACACACACACACACACACCGTATCACAGAAGGGAATAAAACTGTGAACGCTAAAGATGGCATCACAAATGATGTGCCAATGTGCGCATGCGCGAGTCACCCAACTTCCCCTTTAACTTGGTTTCATATGACTTCAATCATATGCCAAGCGTCTACGAATACAAAGACACAGGCCTAACGGTATTAAAACAATTAGATTTCAAAATACCGCTAGTCGTCCCGAAGAAAGCCTCTGTCACGTAGGGACGTAGTATAAGCCTGGAGCAGGACAAGAACCAATAAGCACGTGGTTCAGGTGGAAACACTAAGACTTTAGTATTATAATTCCTGGTGGCACTGCAACGCCATGTGGCGTCTCTGTTCCTCCCCTCGAAATCTCATGAATCCATCATTGCAATTTGGTAGTTTTATTTAGCTTCGGCAAACCCAGTTAACAGCCGAGTGTCGCAGGTGTTGCAATTCGCTGTAATGTTCACCTGAATTGCTAACTGCTACTCCAGCCGCTGCTGCATCGGTCAGATGCATCGGCAATGTTATGGTGATGACAAGCGGAAATAAGAACATTTGGGGGCCAAGGGAAGAAATATGGGCTCCACAGAATCGTTAAAGTACTTGCTGCTTAATCTGACTTAACGTTGTTACCGCTGGTAGCTGAGGAAACAGTGGTGGCGGGCGTCAAGATTACGAATTTGGAGTCTTCGTATCATCAGCATTTCCCTGCAGCGTTGTGAGACACAAAGATTTGTGACTCAAAGACACGCTTCCTTGAATATATGATGATTATTGTTTTGAACAATAAGAACCTATAAACATTACTGCCTTCTGGATATGATGCCGTTTATTCTGGTATTTACCAACGTCCTGCACCTTCAGTGTAAAAATATATTGGTAAATTTCTGTTATACTACACATACCAGCAGACATGCATCCAGTTACTGCCACGAGAATCTCAAGGTTAAAAAAATGCAAGTTGTCCATAAACGCGAAGAACAATCACTATTTTCACAGAATCTCGTACTTTTTTTTTCAGAACCTACCAAATACACGGGGACCGCGGTGGCACAGTGGTTAATGTGCTGTGCTACAAATCGGAAGGTCGCTGGTGCGATCCTAGCTGGTGTCATAAAATCCTTTCGATCGCACTATGGCCCTGGGGTCGACTCAGCCTCTAACAGAAATAAGTACCAGGAGCATTTCCTGGGGGTAAAGCCGGCCGGTGCGTAGGGATGACAACCTTACCACCATCCTGTGCCGTTGTCATGAAATCTGGGAACCTTAACTTCCTGGAACCCTCTGGGCCACTCCAAGCCTGTAAGGGGACTGCTTTACCTTTACCAAATACACACCATTTTCGTCTATGTTTGCGTCCTCACATTACTTTTAATATTGTCCGCCAGTGAGCAGACCTATCTTCAGGCGTACTACAAGAACAGAATCTTGCTGACATAATTAGTTCACATCATAAACACAGACAGAAGCGTATACTGTTTGCATTTTTAACGGAATGAATATAATGTGCATAAAAAACGATTTAAAAAGGAACGTTATAAATTTTAGTTGGGTCTGTATTTTGTGGCATGGACTGTACACAGACCAACGGAAGGAGCAGTACAAAGAGTTGTTTCGAGGCATTACATTAAGTTGACGAGGGTGGTTATTTTGACGCAATGGTTCCAACCTTCTTCCAGTACTCTGTGCTAGTTATGGGAACATCAGTCTTTGCGCCAATACAGGGCACGAATCAGGCTCTCGAACTGGGGTCCGGGGACGAGATCCGGGATAGCAACAGCATCTCTCGTACATACAAATCAACAAAGCAGGGAATGCAAGAGATCGGGCCCTAAAAACTGCCCTTCTCTAAGCTTGAAGGCATTAGACCTGACAGGGAAGGCGAGCAACCGTAAATGAAGTTAATTCAAATACATAAAGTACATTGGTAAAAATTATCTTACGTAAAAAATCCGACCAATGCACAAATATATGTTAATACCACTTTATTCACACTGTTACACTAAGGTGGTATTAACATATACTACTGCATTAGTCGGATTTTTAAGTAAATAATGCCATAAGTGCAAGGATATGAGCAAGATGAATTGGTAAGAATGTCACACTATTACAAAGAGGAGCAAGGTTACCAACATTACTTAATCTGTCAGGTTTTACAACCGAAATCTGTTTCCAAAATTCACTACATTGCATAGGTACTGGGGAAGAGTTTCTGGATGCCATTTGAAAAACCGTTCCCAATTATTTTTAATGACATGGGCCACCCCGGTCCACAACACATTTCGATCCATTAATCTGGGCGTTATCTTTCTTCAGGTTTAACTATTATGTATAGGGTCTTTCACCGACAGTTACCACTTAAATGCGACCGCTGTTTGGGTTACTAAGCAACAAAGCGTATGTGCCATGGAGATTATACTGTATACGTTAATTGTTTACGTCATAATTTATCAGAGAAGCCTCATGTGTTATCCCTCAACATTACGTGCCTTGTATTCTATACAGGCATAAATAAAAAAATAAATACATACAAAAATACGCAATGTACGTCTCCACTTAAGTGGTAACATTTCAGTGAAAGACTCGGTATGCTGTCCAACCAGCAAGCAAAGCAACCACATGCCTACGAAGAACGGGCACTTCTTAAGTAACACAAACACAGAATAAGTCACAGAGGCAATTACACGTTGACTCTTGGCACCAGACACCAACACTGACGGAAGTATAAACAGCCGAATGACTGTCTGTGATGCCAAATGCTGCAGCGGCAAGTTTAGATCCTGTCCTGATTTTCCGAGTTCACAACTACGAACAGAAATACCGACCGTACATACTCTATGTTTTTCGCAGACGTGTCGTCAGACAAAGTCTATCAAATACAGAGGAAGCGAGATTATATTAAAAGATGCAAATATTGCACGAAAAACAACTGTACAAAATGTCGTCATTCTCCAGTACGAATGGCGAACAGGCGTGTACTTTACATAAACATTACACAAGATTCGCTAAAGGGAACATAATGCGGTTAACAACGGCGGGCTGACATTCAACAGCACTATCATCATCATCATCATCATCATCATCATCATCAAAGGAAGAACAGGAAGGCAATGACTGACTAACATATGATTTCCACGAAGACAGCCCATGTCGGAAATGCTCATGCAAATAAACAAATAAATCGTGGTTGTGTACCATACTATTCTATGATCACTAGAATTCTGTAACAACCATAACTCTGTGATTAATCTTTGTCTTTGGAGAGGCCAGGCCTTGTCAGAAGACAGAATACGTGATGATAATTGGGGAACGGTCTGTTACGAATAAATGACAATTCAATTCCCACCACCACCACCACCACCACCAATGGTGCAACAACCCCCCATGGGCCAGGGTCTCCCCATTACCAAGGCTTCACGATCAAACTCAGTTTGACACATCATACTCTATAGGACTCCTCTGGACAAGTGATCAGCCCGTCACAGAGACCTCTATCCGACAACACACAACACTCACAAGAGAAAAACATCCATCCCCCGGTGGGATTCGAACCCACAATCGCAGCAAGCGAGCGGCCGCAGACCGCGCGGCCACTGGGATCGGTTGACAATCCTATAGGCCATATACTTACTTCTTTGAAATGTCTGTACAATTCTGAACAGAGTTCTTCTACACGAGTGTGTGCGACAAAGCCAAGACCAACTACGCGTAAGCGAAATGCACCCATGGGCGAACTGTCTTACTGCCCCAATTATTATTCCTTCTGTCTAGTATGACGTATTTCGCGTCCCAGACATCTTTTGTTACGTGCTCATAGTAATGCATTTGAGCTTATTTCCCTGCTTGGCTTTTACACACGCCCAATGACACTACAACTCACGAGACAAGCAGCAATCTTCGTCATATCATTACCATTGTCCTCTTATTATTGTTACCACTCATAAATTAGTAATTTTCACGTTTGAATTAATATTAACGGGGTAAGTAAATCAACAAGGACTACACCCTTTGCACACCATTTTCAGCCAGTTCAATTCAGTTCTCAACAACATCAAAAAATCCTACGCCCAACAGTCACACCAAATAGTGTATAAAAACTTCGTTACATGAACGAAAAGTTGCTTCACATTCATACATGTTACTCACCATGTTAACGCATCAGTAATGCCCTGACACTGTATTCGCGCTAACGACATTCTACCCGAGTATTTTCATGCAATTTCTCGATTTCACCCGACGGATGCCGAGACAGTAACAGGAAGAACGCCAAGACTACCTGCTTCCAAGTTCGCGATTTTCTTCCATCTCCTTCGACGATGAACGACCTCCTCAGTTCAACGTCTTTATACAAATCAAGACAATAATCATAATGTTCAAAGCACAGCTTCATGAGAGCGCCTATTTGTGATATGCTGGACACTTTGCCTCATTATTCTTACACATTTCCTCATTTACTATTTAAGTTTTCTCCTTGTTACTTGTTGTGACATTCGGCAAAGCTTTTATGATTCAGCCACTATTGGTTGGACGGTAAGGGTTTAGTACCACACAGAAGAATTGGCATTTTTCTCTTCAATGTTTCTACAGAAGTTCTAAAGGAGTGCCAAAGCATGGCAAAGGGGAGGAACAACAACGAGAATTGCAAACAGACATCCATTATTTCCACCATGCTTCAGTATTTCGTTAACTTCAGACTTATCTCAAAACAAGCAAAATATGAGACCTCCTTAGAGAGATATTAATTGATAAAACTGTTACAGGCAGAGCTTCATGTGGACCGGCACGTACTGTACCATACTTCAAAACCCTTTGACAACTTAAGTACGAACCACCGGTACCAAATTTCTGGCAGCGTTTAAGACCAAACATGGTCGAACAGGACTTCAACATTATGCTGTAATTAGCCACTCACTGTAGATGGAACCTTTCCATATCGCCTTTACACGTACATGCAAGCCTAGTCTGCTCTACGTAAGCAAACTCAGAGCTCTGAGAACGAGGTGCTTACAGTAAGTCCGCATCTGCGTGACGAATCCCACAGCCTCGTGGGACCTCTTCACCACTGCAACGCTCTCTCAACCCCCATCCAACCTGCATACGACGGAGGTCACGGAATCTCCCACCAGCAATAAAGAGATTGGAGTGTTAGAACTACCATAACGTTCACACGGCTAAAACATCTGTATCCAATACTGAGCAAACGAGTAGAAATTCACTGTAAAAAACACTTTAGACCTATTTGCAATCCATTTCGACATTCTTTGTCTTGGTATTCCGAAAATAAGAAATCGTTTCTTGTTCCTTTCATTGAAGCAACGCACAGCAACGTGGACCCACCATCTCTTCTTCGTAACGCCATTTATTTGACCCTCTAAAAATTCCAGTTGGCAACGTTGCGGAGGAACCTGCCCCCCCCCCCCCCCCCCCCCCCCCTCGATACCACCACTACCAAAAACAATAACGCTAATTTTTTTTACTGTATCCAAAAAAAAA
>Ga0123357_10012945_pt1 | contig 10783 bp, 10 predicted proteins | sample TergutEmb28metaG_FD_89873 | JGI IMG/M metagenome (GOLD analysis project Ga0123357, IMG submission 89873) | Embiratermes neotenicus P4 segment gut microbial communities from Petit-Saut dam, French Guiana - Emb289 P4 | ecosystem: Host-associated > Arthropoda: Insects > Digestive system > Gut ...
AATTCCAAACTGCCTTTAACAACATAAGCAAAGGAAGTATCATCTTCTACAAAAAGCAGTTTAATTTTTTCCATAGAAAAATAGTAAACGTTTATACCTTTCGAATATGACAAAAGTAGAAAAAAAATTCCGGAATATCACTCTTTTTGGAGGATTTATTTCTCAAACGATGAATTTAAGGAATGCAAAATAATTTACTTATAATGATTTAAAAATATCTCTGTGTTTCTCCGTGTCTTCTCTGAGAAACTCTGTGTAAATGTTTTATTACACGGAGAAAACACAGAGTTACACTGAGATTATTGTTAAACGCAAGCGGGCGACAGCACAGCAGACAATAACACGAAAACGATTGAAATTACACCTAAATATTAATTGGGCTATTTGTTGAAATTTCAAATATTAACCTCTCACATAGAATTGTTGAAAACTTTTTCTTGTTTTTGTTTACCAATTCAATTTTCTTTTGTACTTTTGTCAAATAAAGTCAAGTCAAAAACACTCAAATATGTTTTCGCAGAGAATTAGACAGTTACGAGAAGAAAAACAGTTGTTTCAACGACAAATTTCTGCTGCTTTGGAAATGGATAACGCTCTTTATTGCAAAATTGAGAGCGGAAGCCGACAGGCACGGCGAGAACAGGTAATAAAACTTGCCGAATTGTTAGATGCCGACCAAGAAGAATTATTGAAACTTTGGTTGGCAGATAAAGTGTATGGTATTGTCGGCGAAGAAGACGGCGCAAACGATGTTTTGAATATTGTGGCTGAAAGTATTGTTGAATATAAAAGAGCAAAACCACAATGAATTTTATTGATAATAATATTGACTTTCAAAAAAAAGATGTTTTTGAGGAATTACCTTCACTTAAAAGCAATTTTTTTGATTTATGTATAGTTGACCCTCCATATGGCGCTTCAACCACTAAAAATTGGAATTATAACGGCGACAAAAAATTACAGGGTTTCGGTGGCGATTGGAAACTGACAAGCGAGGTTTGGGATTTGCTTTCGCAAAATGATTCTTTTCAAAGTACTTATTTTTGGCTTAAAGAACTGAAACGAGTTATCAAACCAACAGGCTCTATTTGGGTACATTCAACCTATCACAATTCGGGTTTTGTAAATGTATGTTGTCAATTATTGGGATTAGAGATTATAAACGAGGTTGTTTGGTACAAGCGCAATTCGTTTCCCAATTTGTCGGGTCGCCGTTTGACGGCAAGTCACGAAACTATTTTATGGGTACACAAAGGAGGAGAGAAAAAGCGGGAATATGTTTTTAACTACGAGGATTCAAAAGCCTTTTTTTCTTCAAGCGACTTGTTGAAAGAACAAGGTAAACAAATGCGTACCGTTTGGGATATTCCCAACAATAAGGCAAAAAATGAAATGCTATTCGGCCCACACCCAACACAAAAACCTTTGCGAGTTGCGGAACGAATTGTAATGATAGCAGGTGTGAAAGGTGGTAATTTGTTAGTCCCGTTTGTCGGGTCGGGCACAGAAATGATTGCAGGGCTGAAATACGGTATGAATGTTTACGGTTTTGAAATCGAAACAGAATATTTCGACTTGGCAAAGAAAAGGTTAGAAAACACATTGCAAGAAACACAAACTCAACTATTCTAAACAATATGAATTATCCAGCAGTAATAAAATGGTCGGGCAGTAAGCGTTTAGTTGCAAAGCAACTTTCGCAATATTTTTCAAACTGCGAAACTTACTATGAGCCGTTTGTTGGCGGCGGTGCAATGATGCCTTTTGCCCGCACAAACAGAGGAATTGCAAGCGATATAATTCCCGAACTGATAGACCTTTGGAACGCAATAAAAACAAATCCATTGTTAGTTGCAGACGAATACAAAAATCGTTGGAACGATTTGCAGGAAAAAGGGCAAGAGGTTTATTATCAAGTTCGGGACAGTTTTAACCAAACTAAAAACTGTTTTGATTTTCTGTTTTTAACAAGGACTTGCGTAAATGGGCTAATTCGATACAACAATCAAGGCGAGTTTAACAACTCATTTCATTTATCACGCCCGGGTATAAACCCCGACACATTACGTGCCCAACTACTTTTGTGGAATAAGAGCATACGCAAATTTGATTTTCACAACATTGATTATCGGGAATGTTTATCTGATGTAGGAAGTGGCGACTTTGTATTTTTAGACCCGCCATACGGCGGAACAAAAGACCGTTACACACGCACAGAATTTGACTTAAACAGTTTCTATAATGAATTGGAAAGACTAAATTATATCGGCGCAAAATGGCTACTTACTTTTGACGGAACAGCAGGCGAAAGAGAATATGACTACGCTCTGCCAAAGGATATTTACAAACATAAATTTTTAGTAAGTACAGGAAATTCCGCATTTACCAAGGTAATGGACAACAAAAAAGATACTATTCAAGAATCAGTGTATATGAATTTTAACCCCATTCATATTCAAGCAGATTTGTTTCAAGAGGTCTTTGATGAAGTCGCCGTTTGAAGTTGAAAGAACGTGCAAAACAGTTTCATTGCCAAACTCGAAAGCAAAAACAACGTCTAATTTTCCTCTTTGTAGTTGTGTTTGTAAATCCGTGTCATTGACATAAATAAACGCGCCAATAGATACAATCGAATACTGTTTGATATTCAATTTGTTTTTGTCGAAAAGCCGCCAATCTTGCTTTGCCGTTTTGTAAGCGGTCGGCAAATTTTGGAATAAGTCGTTAATGTATGTTTTTAAATTAGTTCCTATATTAGCCTCTAAATCTTTACCTTTCAATTTTGATTCTATCGAAAGAAAGATGTTTTTTGTTTCGCCCATTACTTGAATAATGTGGTCGGGGCGTTTCCCGCCAACCGCCGAAACACGAGGCAATGAAGTCCAACGATACTCATTTTCGCCGTTTTCAAAATAACTAATGCCCGACCAATCGCCACCGGGCGGATTACACATACTTTCAAAAACTCCGTATTGCTCTTTTCTTGAAAATATCTGATGAATAGCAGAATCCGTATCGTGTTCAGAAAAGGCAATATTCGGTTTTTGATAAGGGAAAACAATAGGTGTTGGATTTTCTTTCCGCTTTGTATTTGTCTTGTAAAACAGTTTATTAACGCAGGTTGCACTATCAACCAAAATATAATCTGCAATGTTCATTATGGATTGCCACAAACCGTTATCTTTTGCAATTTGTACGGGCGAATTGATAAATGCCTGCCAAGTTGATTGTTTGGCGGGACCGTAAACAATCGTCATAATATCCGTATTATTACCTAAAATCATTCTTGCCAAAGGAGTTAAACCTCTGTCAGGTCGTGAGCCGTCGCCGCGAGGTTTGAATCCTGTAACCCAAACGATAGCAAGTTGTTTCTTTTTATCAAAAGCGAATTGCATTGCAGGGTACAACCGCTTTAACAATGCCTCAAAATCAGTCCGTTTGTTGTCGGGAATAATGCAAATCGGCAAGTCTTTTGCCCCAATAGTCAAGCAATCAAACGCCAAAACCGATGTGAATAACTGCTTGAAAGTTGCAGAGACTTGTACTTTGTCCGCCGTTTTCTTTTTCCAAATCAAATGCACAGCATTATTTTTCAACCATTCGCCCGAAGATTGAGCGTTTAAGCAGTTTGTCCATTCATTATTTCGTAATGTATCTATTGCCCTGCGTTCATTTGCTAACAAAGCAACCAACGACAACGCCTTATTTACAAGTGTAGTAATCACTTTTGAGAAATCTGTTTTTAAGATAACACCCTTAACGATTTCCAAACTATCCGAATACCCGAAAATGCTTTTGAACTTATTATGTAACGCCTCTGTAATTGACGGATGCGTTGTGTAAACAGGAACACAAAAAGCATTCATTCTTTTTGAGGTAGTCAGATACGAAAACGGAACAACAGGATTTGGAAAACGCGGTGCTTTGACTGCTCTATTTTCGTCTAATTCCACACCGCCAATTTCAGCAAAATATAAATAAGGAACACCTGCTAAAATACTTGAATATGCTCGACCGTTTCTTTGCCAAGCATTATTTCCTGCGGGCAACGCCGAGCAATATTCAATCGCCAAAAGCATTTTTTCTTGTCCGTTGGTAATTTCTGTTATGTAAGAATCCGCACCCTCTCGCAAAATTCCGCCGTTATTCATTAGTGCGGTTGTAATATCAACACCCCAGCGACCGTGTCCCGAAAGTAAATCGATTTGCAATACTTCTTTGTCGTTAATTACCAACTCATAAACAGGCATATACAAAGACGAATCGGGAACTAACCGAACTCCTTTATTAAACGCTTGCGACAAAAGCAAAAGTGTTCTTTCACATTCCACGATATTATCGCCGTGTATTCTTACATATCTTTTAGTCATATCATTATATTGATTTGATTTTTCATTTTACAAGCAAGTCCGCAATTTCAATTTCCAATGCTTTCGCAATCTTTTCCATATTGCGAAGTGTAATATTTTTCTCTGCACGCTCAATCATACCCACATAAGTACGATGAACGCCCGAAATTTCTGCAAGTTTTTCCTGCGAAATTTGCTTTACTTTTCTGTATTTTTGGACATTCCCGCCAAAAATTTCTAATATATTTTTGCTACTCATAGTATGGAATATTTTAGTGTGCAAAATTACAGTTATACACCAATCTAAACAACATACTATAATTAGCAGAATAGCAGTTGTAAAATGGCTGTTATTTAAATGACAAAATGACAGGTTTGGCGGACGGAAAGAGTGTCAAATGTGCCAAAAATTCGATTATTAAGCAATGGCACACTTTATGCTTTATTTGAAGAATGATAAAAGCCAACAATAGTAGCATATTATCGGCTTTCATTAGTTGATTATGGTGGTAAACACCTAACCAAAAACGGAAATTTTTCCTAAAAAAGTGGCGCAAAGGTAATGCAATTATTTGAAAATCCTACAACTCTTCTCAAAAATTCCTGTCTTGGTCAAATTCCACCCTGCAATCTGTCGCAGGAAAGTCGCAGACGGGAACAATCCGAACCGATAATATTTCGGATACAAACCAAATTACAATATGGCGAAGAAAGTTACTTCAAAGCAGGTAGCAACAAAGGCTTCAAAAGTTTTGCAAGACGACCGTTACAGCAAAACGAGTAAGAGCGTTGCAGGGAGTGCGTTGTCCCAAAGGGAAAAGAAAAAATAAAAACAGCGCAATGAGTTTTGAGAGGTTTCTCTAAAAAACCTTTCATTTTTAGATAAATAATTGTATTACTTAAAACTAAATTTTATGGTTAAAGTTAAAAATTTGAACGGAACAGGAGATAGAGTTCCAAATGGTTACGCTTCTTGGTTAGATTATTGGGAAGGCAAATCTGGGCAAAAAGCGACTAAATGTATGCGTGTTAATTGTAGTGTTACAGGCAGAACTAATTTAGTTGGTGCACACGTTAAAAAAGTTGATTCTTCTGATAATAAATGGTATATTGTACCACTTTGTCAGGCAGACAACAAAAGAACTGACGAGTTTTATGTTTATGAACCACTTGTGCCTATAAATCCCTAAAATGATGCCTTATAGTGTTGTCTGCTTTTGCAGGCAACACTTTTTAAGGCAAGAACAACGATTCTAAAATTATCAGAGATATTTTAGAGTACGAAGCAACCATTGCGTGGGGTAATATTCTTTTTAGATGAAGGCACATACAACAAGATGAACGCCTCGCTATCAAACGAGTGGAAAAATTTGAAAAACGAATATTCAATACAACAATATGCCTGCGTTTAACTTGGGTTTGGCGCAAGCGGGGCAGTGACTCGCCTGAAAGTTTGTGCGAATTTGCAAGTTATGCGCCCGTCCGAGCGGCAGTGGAAGCCCCGCCTGCACCAAGCCCTTGCTCGTTATATGTTGTTTATTTTTCATGCCTAAGCGCTTTTTGTTCTGCAAATTCCAATCATCTACATTATTTTGAATCGTATTCTTAACACGATTTCTGCCGGACGTAAATTATAAGCGTAATAATATGAATAGATATTATTGTAAGATGCTGTAACATATTGTTTAGAATTGAAGATATTGGTATAATCCAATAGAAATTCCATTTTATTCCACCGGTATTTTGCCCCGATATTTCCGAACGACATCGTCCGGCTGCCGGATACGATAACGCTATTTTTGAAATATTCATATCCAAAATTAACGGTTAAATTTTTTACCGGAAAAAAGTTCAGTTGCCCGTTCTGCAAAATGGTGTGAATAGGTTTAAGCGCTCCGTTGTTTATTCTATTGCGGTTCTCGGAATATTCAAACCGGTAGGAAAATCCTGACCAGGAACAGAGACGGGTTGAAATTTCAGGCGTAACGGAATAACTTTGCAAGTCGGAGTTTATAATTCTACCTTGCGCTAACTGCGTCGATGTAGCGGTGGTATAACTTCCAACAAGTCCGACAGTTGAAGCTAAAGCGTCGATTGCCTGATTGACACTTATTTGTGCAGTTAGTTTTTCGGCGAAATTAGGATGTAAAATCGATCTTTGTACTTGCAAGATGCCTTTGAAATCGTATCCATACAACAGATTCGCTTCTGTGTTGGTATAACTGATATCGATATATCCGAACAGCGAATGAATGGGATTCTTATAGTTAATGCTAAAGCTATAGCTTTGTTTCTTAGTCTCATATAAATCTCCTTCATTACGGGTTAAACTTCGGTAGGTGCGCATGATGTAACCGGCGTATTCATCGTTAATTCCGCCAAATTCATGTGAATATCCGGCAGATGAAAAAAAATCCAAATACGCCGATAATTTATATTGAATTTGCAGCGCAGGATTGAACAAAAACCGCCGGTTGCTCTCATTCCTCTGCGTTGTATGATCTGTAATTGACAAATCAGTATAATTGAGCGGTAATTGAAGGTTAAACCGCCATCCTTTGTAATTATAGGCGTATCGAGGCGTAAAAATCCATTCCAATTTATTCCATTGCAAATCATTGCGTAAAGAATCAGCGGGCGCTTTCACGGTTGGGAAATTTTGCGCATACGGTTGTTCCAAAGTTAATTCAGAATTTAAATGACGCAAATCGGCACGAAAACCGAATGAATAATCCTGACGCAGATTTCCTTTGTTGATTCCGCCCGAAACGCTGGTGTTGGATGCAAAACGGTCATTGATTGCTTTTTGCCGCATCGCCTGATAATCTTCGGAAGAATCAAACAAAGTTCCGTATAACACCGGTTGAACGGTCAATGTCTGAGGCTGGGCAGAATAGCTGTTATACGACGTGATACGTAAAGCAACCTTTTCGTAATTTTTTATAAGTTCAAATGCGTTATTTACGCCATAGTTCGGCTTTTCCAAATTTTGGCGTATCGTATCTCCGGTAATGGAAGTTCCGCGATCGTTATCCCAGCCGCCTTCAAATTTAAGCGTATTATTCAGATAGAATTTTTCTTTATTTACATTCAGTTGCAGGTTGACATTGGCATTATTCACATACGATCGTGAGTTTAAAGTTTCTTCGACATTAAAAAAATTGCTGCGCATCAAAAAATATTCAGTACGGGCAAAGCTACTTTTATCAATCCGATCGTTTAAATAATTTACATTCGCATTAATTTGGTAATCTCCGGAAGGTTTCCACAGATTATTAAACGTAAAAGCATTCGCTCTGTTAAAAAGATAGCGTTTCCGGCTGATGGAAGGCGTAGAAGGTTCCTGCAAGCCAAGCAATCCGTCATCCGGTTGATAAAAAGAATTGGATGAATAAAGCATGTTTTGCTCTGCCGTGACATCGTTTCCTGTGTTATTTCCTTTATAAGTCGATATGTTTTGTTTCTCTTTCGTAAAATACATAGCGGTTATTTCGCCCGCCCAAAGAAGCGGAGAAAGACCGGCGCCCAGCAGAGCATTGGAAGTCAATACGCCTTTTGCCGATTCTTTCAGTTTCAGATTAATTGCTGCCTGCTCGGATAATACTATATCTTTTAATAGTTTAATTGCTTGGTGATTTTCTAATATCTGAACGCTTTGAACATCTTTTGCCTCAATATTATTGGTTGCAATGCCATAACGTCCTTGCAATAAATCGACTCCTTCGATATAGAACTTGTTAATCGGGATATTTTGATAAAGTATTTGTCCGTTTTCTTTTACATCTATTCCGGGTAGTCGTTTCATTACATCCCCAATGGTACGGTCGTTTTTATCTATAAACCTTTCCACCGTATAGTCGATAGTATCCCCTTTTTGCCTGATTTTCGGAGGAATGATTTTAACTTCTTTCAATGCAATGGATTCGAAATTTACAACGAAATTCAAGGTCTGATTTTCACGTGCCACCGTCTTGGATTGTTTTTGAATATTGAATCCGGAGGTAGAAACAATCAACGAATCTTTCTGCCCTTTGTATTCAATTTTGTATTTGCCGTCCTTATCCGTCAAAGTAAAACCCAGAATAGCAGGATTATCTTTCTCCTGAATCATTATGTTTACATTTTCAATGCCTGTGTTTTGTTCGGCATTTTTAACGCTTCCCTGAATAATGATTTGCGCTTGGGCGGCAGGAGCAAACAATGATAACGCGAATAACAAAATAATTCTCATCATATTTACAAGCTATTCCAATTCCATTGGTTGGAAGGATGAATCCGTTTTGAAACCGGCAATGGTCACATCTCCGCCGTTAATATTGATAGCTTGACCGCTATTTTTATTTTTTATGACTTTATTATAATTTTTCCGGCTACATTCGAAATATTTTTGTTTCTGAATTTCAATAATACAGGGTGTATTTTGGTATTCCAGACCGACACATTCGAAATCGAAAAATCCGTCTGTATCTTTCGCCTTCAGGATTAATCCGGGGAGACCGAAAAATTTCCATGGTCCGTCGTTAATCGGTATTTGAGGACTAAACCATGCTTCATAATTTCTGCCTCTGAATTGAAGCGTTGCTTTTTGACAGGGATAATTGAGAAAAACGGCAGTGTCGGGAGTAATCGCCCAGTTCAACATGCCTACCGAATCAATCCCTTTATACCAGTTAGAAGAAAGATCGCCCGATGTATTCAACATGATAATTTTACCGTTTTGCCTGTCTTTATAAATTTGTTCGGATATTCCGTCATAAGTATTATTCCGGTAAGTATTTCCCAATGAATTGTCAAGCAAATTCGATTCGGCATCTTTGATAATTGAAATGCTTGTGATTTTGTCGGGACTGAGATTGGAAATAATAGATTGAAACACAGAATCTTGTCGTATCTTACGTTCGTCGTAGTAGCGCGACATTCGCGAGCCGACATCCAAAGTCAGCGTATCCTGTAAGATAATATCTCCGGTTTTCTGCTTTTGAATAAAGCGATAATAGCACCGGACGGTAGCTTGATCCGTATCTTCCTGAGCGGTGGAAGGTAAAACGAAAGAAGCAAAGAGGATTATTATAAATATAAATCTCATAATTTGTTTATACATAATCTAATCTGTTCTTTTTGTAGTGATAATAACAACACCGTTTTTGCCTTTATCGCCGTAAACTTCAATGGCAGATTTATCTTTAAGCACATCTATAGATTCGATCCGATTAGGATTGATATCATTAATAGAAGAAGGAGAAGTTTCTTTTCCATCAACAACAAACAAAGGAGGACTTGCGTTTTCTAAGCCCCGGATGTTAACCGTTACATGACTTGCTTCAATTGTGTCATTGGATTGTGTACCGAAAGTCTGTACCGTAACAGCAACAGTAGGAGTAGTTTCTTTTTTATCAATGACTTTCTCTTTTACCTTGGTTGAATCAATACGAACCTTTATCGTATCGTTTGGGGAAACAGAGGATTCAACAGTTGTCACACGATATTCCGGCTCTGAAAAAGCCCATAAGAACAAACATGCGGCAGGAATTAACAACATCGCTGCCAACTTTTTTAGCGGATTTGAAGTTTCTTTTTTCATCATGACTATACGTTTGAATTTATAATGAGCGAATGGATTAGCCAACGAAAAAACAGGAGTATTAAAACTTTGATTGATCAATGCGGCGCGATACAGGGCAGGTGAATATCCGTTACGAATCACAGCTTCATCGGCAAGATACTCAAGGTTTTCCCTTATCGAACGCAGGTAAAACCACACAAAAGGATTAAACCACAGCAAAATACATGCACTTTCCGCAATGGCAAGATCAATCCAGTGGCGTTGGAAAATATGTGAACGTTCGTGAGCAAGAATTAGCTGGCGTTCTGCGTCCTGAATTTGTTGAAAATTAAGAAAAATAAAATTGAAGAATGAAAAGGTAATTTTTGCATCAGGCGAATCCACCAAACGATAATTATCGACAATCGTATAACCGGAAGAACGGATCAACGCTTTTATCTTTAATAGCAGAAACAACTGCCTGATAATTAAAAAGATGATACAAAAAATATAAATGCAAAACAAAACCAAATAAATACCGACCGGATGAGCCGGCGCCTGAACGTTTCCTGCAATAGCTACGGTTGAAGTTTGCGCTATAAAGACTTTCACCGGATAATGAATTTTCACGAGCGGAATCAAAAAAGAAATTGTCAATCCGGTCATCAGATAAGCTCGATTGAAGGTGAAAAATTTTTCATTTCGCAGAAAAAAATGATAGATCAACCATCCTACTGCAATCCAGCCGCCGGCTTTGAGAAGATAAATGAAAAATGCAATCATAATCGTTTCCGTTTTTGTTCTTTCCGCAATTCTTTCCTTGTTTCCTCAAGCAATTCATCCAACTCTTCCATCGAAAGATTTTTTTCCTTAGCGAAAAAGGAGACCATAG
>Ga0123357_10012946_pt1 | contig 10782 bp, 7 predicted proteins | sample TergutEmb28metaG_FD_89873 | JGI IMG/M metagenome (GOLD analysis project Ga0123357, IMG submission 89873) | Embiratermes neotenicus P4 segment gut microbial communities from Petit-Saut dam, French Guiana - Emb289 P4 | ecosystem: Host-associated > Arthropoda: Insects > Digestive system > Gut ...
GTTCCATAAAGTGCGGGGAATTTCTTGACTAGCTGCAGAACCAGTTAGCTTCTCAAGAAGGACTCTGCTCCATGGAGTAAGTAAGTAAGTAAGTAAGTAAGTAAGTAAGTAAGTAAGTAAGTATCTTTAAATAGTGGGCAGCATCCAGAACGAATTAAGCGATTTTCTATAGAAACCTACGGGAAATCACGTTTCGGCTAACTAAGATTTCGGCTAACGAATGTGATTCCGGAACAAATTATCTTCATTAGCCGAGGTATCACTGTATTACATTTAACCTTCCTCCATAGCAGTTAGAGTGACTATGCTACTAGCTTTCCAATGGTTAGGTTCTAAAGAAGTAACAAAATACTAACCACCATGGTAATACACAGACCACAGATGGGGGAACACTTTGAAACAGCACACCTCACACCACACCAAAACCTCTGGCCTCTACAAGCTGTGTTAACTGTCTAGGTAAAAACATACTCAGTGTTTAGTGTAAGTGATAAAATGGGAAAGTGCAGAACAAAGCCAACTGACATTCGATGTCCACCATCAAGAACTCGCAATGACAAAAGTAATAGTTCATGGTACACAGCTAAATAAACAGGGATTTGAGTCATGGTATGCAACAGAAAGTAGATTATAAAAATCAGAAATAAAAATCTGATACTTAAAACAAGGTAATAACAGAATTTAAATAACGTTTAAGCCTTCATTTCCATGTAATTTTCTTGAATTGTTTCTGTTTTTATAAACTCAGAAATATAGGCCCTTTCCCCACACCACATCAGAATACTGGAATTTTTCTTTCTCAGTATTTTGTGTATGTCCCTGTGCGTGTGTGTGTGTGTGTGTATGTGTGAGAAGGAGAGAGAGAGAGTTTTCTAATAACTTATTCAAGTGTGCATGGTGAAATTATGACTGCTGTTATGGTATTCATAAAATTGCAGCCTCTTCACTCAGACAATGAATATTTGCAAAAAACAGACATTGCAATCAATCTGTTTGCAAATCCACTACATTTAACACATAACAGATATAACTTTCACAACCACAGATTAACTCACTGGTTATATATCCTAAGCGTAGCAGGGATGGCACTAATGAAACCTACAAGTCGCCAGCTCTTACTCACACGAACACCACAGTGCCAATCTCGACGCCATCCAGGAGGCTGAAGTGCCCTATCAACAAGATATTGGCATCACAGCATACAAAAGACGGTGTCTCAGCACCACTTATGAAAAACACTTTCTACACTTACTAGCAGAAATCATTACTGGTAGTTGTCACTGCTTCACCTCACCTGTGCGACCAACATATACTGATGTACCTTATTTCCCTGAATATAAGACTACCATCTTAAACTGTCAGGAAAATACCTGTACAGAACTTCACTTTGTGCAAAAATAAAACATGACTCCCCATCTTTCAGATGATGAATTAGGGGGGAGAGAAAAAAAACAACAACAACAATCGCCACCACCACCTCATCTCATATTCAGGTAAATATGGTATTATGCATAAACACGAAAATACAAGCACTGAGTGGCTTCTGTCTTCCTAACGACTTCAATTTTCAATATATACACCCCATATCTGAAATCACTTTACCCTTTTCAGTATGTTTCTTACAATCCACTATACGTATGTTCTGTTTCTCAGCACTGCTAGTAAACAAGACACCCTACAAATTGTCATTAATTCTTTGGAATCACCCCCACCCCCCTCCAAATTTATCTCAACTTCTCATTAAAAAGCATAATTAATCTTCCAAAACCTTCATTAAGTCAATATAAAGATACCCTACAAAAACAATACTTTTCCTAGAAGTAATTACAATAGAACTATATAAGCATTAAAACCTATGGGTAAAAAACTTTGCTAGCAGATTTCATGCAATATGGGGACACCCAAATGTGAAATGATATGCACTGACAGTTTTACCTCTGCTGCCAGTGCATAAATGAGACACAAAGGGTCAGTCGAATATATGCCTGCATGCTATGTGCAACTATTATTGCTGATGACACTGTAAGGGTTACAGATGAGTGCATGATAATTAAAAAAAAAAAAAAGCTGAGACGAAGAAGATGATGATAATTGTGGGTCATAACCATTTAAGAAATTCTGGAGGATAGTCAAAGCGAAACATTGAATCATCATCCTCCACATAGTTTTCATTCAGCAGCATGTACAGCTCCTTCAGTACGAGAGGCTCATCCAAGTTCAGCGTATCCCACTGGAAGCCGTCAGGCAGTGAATAAGGCTCTGGACGAATCTCTGAGATACCTTTCTCAGGTTCAATTGGTTCATTACATGTTATCTTCTCATCTGCACAAAGTATACTATTGTTTAGTTACAGCTGTACTGCCAGACAGGAAAATTAAGTCACAAAAGAATATCTCAAGTGAACAATTACTGAAACCAGTAAACTCTTACAGAAACTCATTACAAAGTACTTCTTAAATGCAAAGCATGTGCTGTACATATAAAATCAACACTACAGTATCAGAAACTGATAGTCTCTGCTAAAGTCTGCCATTGGATATGATCCTCAGTTAGTACTGGTCATCCTCCATCATCACAACCTATGTCTCCAACATGTTTCCTCACCAGAATTATGTAGGCACTGGTCTCTCCCATCCCAACACGCGGGTGCACAAATCCTGGGTGCAAGGTCACCCAGGTGACTACATTTCATATGGTGGTGCCTAGTACTGTGGGTTCTGAGACTGAAACCTGCATCATGTCACCCACCTGGCACCTAAAACTTTGTAGTGGTTCCTACATCTTTGGAAAACTTGTGAACCTTTGGCCAACCACCTGAATCTCACTACTGTAACAATAATTGCTGATCAGTTCTGTCACAAAGTTTCTCATTACATATCATAAAATGCCCACTTTATTCTTCTTAGGTCCAAACGCATTCTCTGTCACTTTGTATCACTTATCACTTATATTTCTCCCTCAAAAAGAGACATTTCAAACAACCCTCCAGAAACATGCAGTTAATATGTTGCCTGGCACTTTTGGGCATTTGTGCTGTTACAATGCATAATGTTCATAGATTTATATGATCCATAATCACTGTGTTATTCAAACACATACAATAATAGTTTGTACTAACAAACGCACACAAGTATATAAACTAATTTCAATATGCTTGCAGGCATTTTTGGAGCTATTGTTGTATATATGTTCACAGAAATTATATATTTATTACAGGAGCTATGTGCAAAGGATGAATAAAAACATTTTAAGCATATATTTCACAGTACACAGTCATACACAACCAAAGCAAATTTTTAACTTTCATTTAAGCAACAAGATTCAGCTTAACATAAGCCATCTCTTTCAAGGACTTTCAGTAAAAACTTTAACAAATAGGTGTGGGATCTCACCCTTTACAAAATGCATAATAAATACTAGAAAGAACTACAATAGGTTTTTTAAAAGATGTACAAAAATGAAAAAGTTTGAGGGGTAATCTAAATAAAAAAACATTTTTGTTTCAAGAGATGATTTCTGAAGATGGGCTCTGGATGCAACATTTATTCTAAAAACACCCAACAGTATTGGCGAGAAGATAACGGACATACAGCTGATTAACGCACATGTTAAAAAATAAAGCAACTCAATTTCACACCACAAGCCAGCCAATTATTTAATTTGGATTGCATCTGATATTTCTTATATATGTGGGTTTTCAGTGACAATCATGTAAGAAAAAATGTAAACAAGAATGGCAAAATCACTCACCCATTTTGGGAACCGGTTGTGTATTCCAAAACTGATACTGTTTCTGAAGAGCCTCTTCTGTTGTCTTAGCTGGTTTCTGCTGGAATGACAAAACTTCCACTGCCTTGCGGATATCCTGATGTGTTTTATAAACAAGAGAACATTTTCCAAATTAGATGGCATATTACTAACATACAATTAGCAAAATATAATCCCAATCATTGCATGTGTGTGTGTGCCTGTGTTGTCACAATTTCAATTCTGTTGTCCACAAATACTATTTCATTAATGGTTTCAGCTCATTAAGTCATTTGACAACAACCAGCACAACCCTTTGTAGCCTAACGTCAGGTACAACCATCATGGAGCGTAAAGCCCAAAATGCCACACATCAGGAATACATGACGATACAGAATGGCCTGTCTTTTGAAGCTCTCAATTAAATTCTGGTCTCCAACGCATCACACCGAGCATTTAATTCTCACGCCAAGGCGTTACGTTCACTACCTACACACCACTTAATTACTCACGAGTGAATCTTCACCTATATAAGACAAAACTGGAATTAAAATGTATTACAATTTAAGAATAAGAATACTTTACCCACAGATATCATGAAGTTGTATGCAAGAAGCATGCAGAGGGGAAGAACCAAGACCTATACATATACCTGTACCTGACTGCAGGTCATGAGGAAATCTATTAAAACAAACTCAGGACAGTTAGCCTCACGGCCAAAAATAAAACTCTGGAGATCCCAAATACAAAGTGCTAATTAATCAGCCATACCATTCAGCGCACCTCTCGGTTTCTTCCACTTCACTCTGATGACAATCACATAAAACAGGTCATGCAACTACCTTACCACAACGTTAACAATGAGAAGAAATCACTGCATTATAATTATAAGCTTCTGATACCATTAGCCTTTAGACAGGCAAAGGCTGTCTATTTGGCATTTGGTTTTTCTGCTATATCAGTTGCCACCTTTCCTACAGGGTCACCTGGAATGATATGAGTAACGTTTGGAACTGATTTTGACCTAACACATTTGCAGCAACTTTTTTTACATTAGGCTGAATATTAACCAACTGTTATCTCAACATATTCCCCGCCTAGGTTTTACAATGCTGCCATCTCCTTGGGAACCTCCAGATGGCTTCTTGGAACCATTTTTGAAGTGCAGTGACACCACTCATGGACAACTGCCTATGCATTTTCACTGCCACTGCCGAAGCTCCAAACCCATTCGAACACAGTGCTGCATTGTTGCATCTACCTCACACACCTGATACCAGTGTCATATCTGCAGATGTTACTAACAATTTATGCGTTTCCCCTGGACAGATACTGAGGGATGTTGCCGAGCAGAGCGATGGGTGATGTTGCTTGTTGTAATAGGTAGTACAAAAAAAATGAACATATTCATTACACAATCAGACCCAAACACTGACAGGGCTTACAAGGATTTACAAGGGTCTACTTTAAAATATAATATTCAGCTTCAACTAAAGGAATTGTTTTTAGGGAAGCTTGAGTTTCTCAGCTCCCAATTAAGAGAAAGATTACGGGACAGAAATGCAGTATCCAGTCAGGAGGTTTAGACTAACCTTCCAGGTCAGAGTTCAGTGACCATAACAATAAAGTGGATATGTGCCTGTTCCCTTCATGTATGACATCGCCTGGTTTGGGTTCCAAGATGAAGGCACAAGGTTACAACATTCATAAAACCAAAGTATCAAAATTGCTTACACACTACAATTACTGTCATACATACATGTCTGTATTACTCTGTACATACTATGTCCTATAGTATACCTGTAAATAACACAAGTATACAACAGCATGCAGGTGTTTTCTCTTCACAAAATTCAGATAACTGACAATGAATATCTGATGGTTTTATGCCTTCTTTCCACAATGATCATGTAGTACATCTCTGCCCTAATCACCTTCCATTTTGTGACTCTTGTCCATGTGCATCAACCACTAGACTTGGTACTTGGGCAGTTTTTCACATACATGTATGACTTGGGCCATTTGGTGGTGGAATGATGTACTAAGACAATACTATCCAATGATAATCTGCACAATCTCACACTTTGTTACTTGCCAAAACAGCAATCCCTGTCAAAATCCTGTCTGAACACCCTTCATAGTAGGCTGCAGCAAAATCACTGAGCGTTGGACCACCGGCAGTACCTTACACCTCTCAGATTAAATGCCATCTCACACAACACAGGACCCATAACCATACTCACCCAAACTGCACAAGATGCCAACTTTTGCAACATGAAGTAGAATTTTATGAATAAGAAGTGTGTTAATATTTCTGTGTGTCCATATATCTGTTCAAATTTAACCACACTTCATCTGAAAAAAAATATTAACTTGCACTCAAGCACACTTTTCATGAAATTACTGCACACAGGAGTTACAGCTATGATTATGTGTGGCCATAGCTTCAACAGTTTCAATATAGCTGTGTCCTGAGTAAGGTACACAAGAAGAATATCCAAGCCATGCTCAAATATCATCCATATTCCTCTGTGCTAAAATTTGATGCTGACGTTTTGCATTCACAACTATTAACATGCCACTCGAACTGACTTTCATGAAAAGATTCTGTACATTGCTTCTGTGGGGACTTTAACTCTGGACAAGAAACTAACTTCCTTTTGAATTTACTCTGACACTTCCTAGCAGTCTTATATTCCAATGAAGATTCATATTAAACACCTGACGCTCTACTGCACAGGTTCTCATGTCCGGAACAAAAGAGCTTCATGATAAATGAAACCACATATAATCATACAAAAAACATCTCTGTTCTCTTTGTACCTATGTGGTCTAGTTATTTCTGTAACACATATTTACAATTCAGTCCATAAAGGCAAGCCTGAGCCCATTTAAAACACTTCTTCAGGGGAGAATCCATAAAATTAGAAATGGCACACAGACAGAAATTACAATGAAGCATACGAAACCCACATTATATTCACAAAGTTATACTCCGTGATGTTACAGCTGGTGTTTGGTGTTCTCCGAGCACATAAAGGACATGAATGCAACGTTTTAAAAGAAACAATTCTGAGAGATATTAAGGAAGATACTACAAGCCAGCCAGCAACCTTCACCCTATAATTTGCCACAGCTGACTGAGTAGAAAGGGTGCAAACCAATGTAGTGCACATACAACCAAAATGTTGCACCAACCAAAGCTGCCAATTAGCCTCCCTGTATTACTCAGTACTTCCCCACTGAAACACATATGCCTTTCCCTACAGAAATAACGGTAGTGTTAAAATCTGTCCAAACAGTGCAAAATTCATTCTGGAAGTAGAAGGACTTTTAATGTTACTAACTTGAAGTGATATGTTGCATCCTGCTTGGATTTCCGATTCGTCCAACACTGAATCCAACATGTTGTCACCTCCTCCGCCACCTTTCTTTCGACGATTTCTCTTCTTTTCACTACAGGAACAGTCATTAGATATTTAATTCAAGACCTATCAAGGATGCAGAATTTACAGGAAATGACTGCTTATGCTTTGTTACTCGAACATCTCACTGTAAAAAGTAACAAACCTTATGCATACGTTTACGATTTGCGGTAATTACCTACCCATTAACAGATAGGGAACACCACACATGGTGATCAACGTCAAATGATAACCATTTACATCAGAATATGGTTCTACCTACGGAGCCAAAGCCGGAAAGGCACCAACCGAATTACAGCAATGTTCCATTAGCCCTTAACACCAGACAATTAATCTAAATTATTATGCAGTGACTATGATCAATTAACATATACCTTTTAGATTTTGTTTCTTTCTCATTAACCTCCGCTTTCCGAGATTCATTTTCATTCACTTCACCTTTATCGCCCATTTTTACAAACCAAATCTAAGCTCACAATCAGAAGACTTCAAAACCCAGACTCAATGAGTAACTGCTTTTCGTCATCAGCTACAAGTGACGTAGTTATACCCTCATCGTATTCGATATATTGTACACGTTCGGACTATCGAAATTTTTTGATATCCATACGACATTAACTCTACTGAGTTTAAATTTGATCCCTTTACAGTCTCCTGTTAAGCATATCTTCAAACATTAATTTCCTTGAACATTGCATGCTACACAGTAGACATGATACAGCCATGGGGCGAGATTTAGCATGTCGGTACAACCAGTTTGACAATCAATGGTGTGTGGAGCGCATGTGGTTATCTGCAAGTTTCGCCGTCTTTTGTCCACCCCAGCTAATAGTTAATACAGCACTCTCAAGAGGCGTTGTAATCAATACACATGTATGACGTCAATAGCAGACAAACATGTCAAACCGGCGGTTTAGCAATATTGTTCGCTATTTCGTTGCAAGACATTGAGCCAAATGTTTGTTCTTTTTTGCATATCCTTCATCTTTTGCGGTTATTGACTTTCTAGCACCTAAATTTCGCCAACTATTAGTCATGGCAGACAAATCACCAACAAAATCTGCAGCTGACGAAAGAAGCTACATTTTGGAAGGACATACTGGGAATCAACAGGTAAATACAAAATATAGTAAATATAACGACTTTCGACTATAGGTAGTTATTTAATTTGCCGGATGAGTATTAAACCATCTGCCTAAGTGCTTAAGTTCATCATGCGACCAATTAATATAGCACATTTTCACAATTCGCCTCCGAAAATTAGAATATGGTAAATGGTTTTTAAATTAAGACTAGTTTTAACATTCGACCTATCGATTTATACCCATACAAACAAAACACTTGAACACTACATGTTAATTTATTGACTTTCCTACATGTTTCGGTCGTTCCATTCGACCATTGTCATGTAGAAAACACAAGTACATGGTCGGAAATGTATGCTATGGAAGAAGAAACCTCAACATGTAGGAAAGTAAATAAATTAACGTGCAGTGTTCACGTGTTCCTAAGAGGGTCGAGGTAACAGGGAGTTACTAATTTCGCTTATTGATCTGTACTCCTTACCAAATGTTATTCGGGTGATCAGACTTAGAAGAATGAGATGGGCGGGGCATGTAGCACGTATGGGGGAGAGAGGTGTATACGGGGTTTAGGTGGGTAACGTGAGGGAAAGAGACCACTTTGAAGACACAGGCGTAGATGGGAGGATAATATTATGACGGATCTTCAGGAAGTGGGATGGAGGGCGCGGATTGGATTGATCTGGCTCAGGACTGGGACAGGTGGTCGGCACTTGTAAACGCGGTAATGAACCTTCGGGTTCCATAAAATGTGGGGAATTTCTTGACTAACTGACAGCCGGTTGGCTTCTCTAGAGGGACTCTGCTCCAGGAAGTAAGTTCAAGTTTTGTGTTTGTCTGGCTATAAATCGATCTTGATTAACTAGCACAACGCGATGTTGTTACTTAATTAGAATTCGACATTCAAAACATGTTTCACGGCTGGCCTTTTTTAAAATTCGTCCGTCTGATATGTGTAATTTTTTCGCTACAGTTAATAGACGCGTTTAATATCACGTACAATGAGATACAAATACACTTATCTTGAAACAATAATATGGACGTCACTGCTGCAGCCAGAAGACACGTTCATCTGTGTGCGTACATTTTTACTGCCGAAAGTACCAGAAATTAAATTTTAATAACGAAATTTAAATGCAGTCTCAAATGTTTTCCACAGAAGCTTACATTTTATCCCGTTCTTAAAATATTCTTGAAATCAGGGACGTACTTCGATTCGGAGACAATGTAGTAGTGTATGACCTCCTGAACGAAAACTAATGCTGCAAAAGGTGGTTTTCTGATACGCGGGGCCATTTTTATTCATTTGTAATTTATTTAATGACGCTCTCATAACTGCAGATTATAGTTCCAAATGACTGGGTGAGAGTGAATCGCGAACTGGAAAGGGTGTCGTCGTAGCCTAAGTTAAGGCACTGTCCCGGCATCTGTTTGAAGTAACTAAGGAAATTACGAAAGCCCGCCATCGTTTTCCCGGTCCAGATTCGAATCGGCCACTTCCTGAATACAAATCAGAAGCTTAATCTCTTGAAACAACTTCTTTATATATATATATATATATATATATATATTAAAAAAAACTTATACAAGTAATAAACAAACAGAGCGATTAAACGTGTTCCTACTAGGAATTCAAAACATATTCAAATGCCCATTCGAAATCGAGCCCTAGGCATGCCTCTGGTCCAAAAGTACTTAACAGGCTGTCTTTCAAAATTGTCATCGGAACCATACCTTTCTCGTAGGCCGAAATTTGCAAAAACACTTGTTAATACATACGAATCTAAAGGGACGTTATTTTATCTGACAACTCTCATTCATTCTTCACTCAGACCGTTTAGCGTGACGGCAGACGGCACAGCGATCGCTGCCATTCCAATATGTCTTAAGTTGGGGTCTATGCGTTTAAGTTTGGTGTCCTGGAGTTCATATGGGACTTTTATTCACAATATTCAGCAAGTGCGCTGGAAATGTTTCCCTTCGGCACGCAAACACCTAACATCTAACAGAAACCTTGTTCATTGCATGACGAAGCTTTGTAAGTTATGCCAGCCGACCGACGGGATTTGAATAGCAACAGCTGTCAGGTACAATGATGTCCCTATGTTAGTGCAGTTACGCCAGCAGAACGAAGCGAAACTGCGCCGCATACCTGTTCGAAATATATTATTCACATACATGTATTGTGGATGGATTCATCACGGCTGAAAATGTGAACATTCACGAAGTAATGTAAAATTCCAATTCCAGTTGGCACCTACAAACAGAAGAAATGAATTTTTTTATTATCCAGACCAACACATGCGCAACATTACATTAATACAGAAGAACGGAACTTTACTGAAAAGTAGCGTGCACTGCATGAGGTTCACTTCGCATTTAAAGTACAGAAATCTGAAATCGCAGGCAAGAAGTATTTAAAAAAAAAAATTGCCCCCCCCCCCCCCCCGCGAAAAAAGGAGGGGGGCCCAAACCCACCCCCCCCCCGGAGAAAATAAAAAATGTATTTTAAAAAAAATTCATAAAAA
>Ga0123357_10012948_pt1 | contig 10782 bp, 4 predicted proteins | sample TergutEmb28metaG_FD_89873 | JGI IMG/M metagenome (GOLD analysis project Ga0123357, IMG submission 89873) | Embiratermes neotenicus P4 segment gut microbial communities from Petit-Saut dam, French Guiana - Emb289 P4 | ecosystem: Host-associated > Arthropoda: Insects > Digestive system > Gut ...
GGGGGGGTCTACTGGTTTTTGTGTTGTGGGTGGGGGGGGGTGTGGGGGGGGGGGGGGGTGCTGATTGTGTGTGATCTAGCAGCCTCAACTGTGAGCCGGTCTAGTCCCAAGTTAGCCTGTAGTGTCACAATAAATAGAGGGACATGTGGAACAAGATGTATGCGTAAGAACGAGTTTCTCTGCCGAGTCTTATATTCCGTACGGAAGCTGGCTCTGATAACATCACCAGTAGAGCATCTTGAAGTTATCCCAGGAGGCTCCTCTGAAGTTCCACATAAGGAAGATTTTTGCACTCTTCCTGCTTTCATTTTCCGTATTCTTATTCTTTCCTCTTTCTTCCTTACGTTCTAGCTCAGGAACAAAAGAGAATATGATTCCTTAAACATGTTTGGTAGTGTTCATTAATTATAGGGATGTAATGATACAATTGTTTACTGACAATATAACTGGTCTAAACAGTGCTAAGTTAGGATGTACTACAATGATTCCGTCTTAGTGGAGTGTCGGGCAGTGTATGCTGAATATGTCAGGTGAATTTGAAAACCCTTGGGCCGTGCATCGTAATATACGAGGGTGAATCAAAAAATAAAGGCAATTTTTAAATTACGCGGTAACCGGGAAAGAGAGGAGCTGCCGCATTGCGCAGTATTGACAACGCCTGATGAAGAGTTCAGCCATGTGCAGTACAGCGCTCTGCCTTCAGTCGAGTGGCAGCAACGAGGACGAAAACATGGACTTTCCTTTGCAAGATTGCACCATCGAAGAACAACGTGGCGTAGTGCGGTTTCTTTGGGCAGAAGCAGTGAAACCTGTGGAAATTCACCGTCGTGTGTTGGCTCAGTATGGACAGAGCACCATGAGTCAACGAAAGGTTTATGATAGGGTGGAAAAGTTTAAATCGGGTCGAACACGTGTTATTGATGAAGGTCGTTCTGGTCGGACATCAACATCGCGCACACAAGACCACAAGAGCAGCTGAAAAGCTTCTTCTACGCAGGAATACAGAAACTAGTTAAACCATATAACAAATGCATTGTGTTACAAGGGGACTATGTAGAAAAATGATAAGTAAAATTGCTCACAGTTACTTCTATTAAAGCGGTTAAAAGTATTTTGCCTTTACTGTTTGATTCTCCCTTGTATTTCTATAGTAAAATCAACCAGATGCACCAATGTCTCAAATTTATTTTATTTTGGAATAACTGTACATGTTTCGGACGGTCTTTCCGTCCATCAGTAGGAGTTCACGACAGTACACGTACATACAGTAACAGGCATATGTCAAACAGATACTGCTTTCCGCTTGCTAGCAAGCAGTCAGCAGTACCTGTTTGACATATGCAGTTTGTACAGTCTTTAACTCCTAATAATGGATGGAGAAACCGTCCTAAACATGTACAGTTATTCCAAAATAAAATAAATTTGAGACATTGGTTCATCTGGTTGGTTTTACTGTAGAAATGTCAGAAGAACTCGGTAGTAGAATCTTTGTTCATATGAGCGTAAGTCCTATATGAAATATTGTTATCTACGTTTATGGAGGCTGCAAAAGAGACAGGTATGCCAAAGCAAATGAAGATGGAGGACAGAAAGTTTTTGAAAGTAATTTGAGAACATTCTCTTGCACTTTAACCTTACACGTGTACTAAATATTTCAGATACTTCTACACAATACAACCAATGTTCTACGTGTAAATAACTTTTATTTTCTCGGCTACATGTGTGAACTCGAATGCATCATTTTGATGTTCTTCTTTAAGAAATGAAGCATTAGAAAATAAAAGGAAGTAGGTATATGGGCAGGGTTGTTCAAAATATGATGTAAAGTGTGTGAAATTGTAAAGTTTTACGGTAACTTTATACCACTGAAAGACACTATTTTACCCGTTAAGCAATATATAGATAGCTTTATTTTACAACCCAGCTCGCAGATCTCTTGTAAAATGGACGTATTATTTGAATAAAATTTGTGCCACTTGCGGAGAGGGCCACATACTCTTGTAAAAAGTAGGTAAAAATCTTGAAATCTTCCTAATTAGTATTTTAACTGCATAAACATTTTATGATTGCTTGTTCAGTGAAGTGCGTCTGAAGGTGCGACCTATCAGGCATATATATATATGTGTGTGTGTGTGTGTGTGTATGTCTGTGGGGGGGGGAGGGGCGTGTAGCTCAGTCGATATAGCGACTGAGCTACGGGCTGGACGGTCGGGGATCGAATCCCGGTGGGAACGAAATTTTCCGCCCATCCAGACCGGCCCTAGGGCCCACCCAGCCTCCTGTAAAATGGGTACCGGGTCTTTCCCGGTGGTAAAGTGCGGCCGGGTCGTGCTGCTGGACCACTCACCCCCTTCTAGTGCCGCAGTCATGGAAAAGTAGAGCTAGACCCCTACCCACCCTCTGGGCCACACCGGGCCTGTAGCGGGATCACTTTGCCTTATATATATATCGCTAGATTCAAGTTGAAAAATTACAATCAAATAGAAAAGATACTTCTTTGTCCTTTCGAAAGAACTGCAAGGCTGTAATCTATAAAGTTTGTTCCACAATTTAGCTGGCGATACGAAAGAGGATTCATGTGAATCTATCACCTTCGTCTTTAACACGCCAGCCCCAACTCCCTGCCAGATTGCTTCAATAGACACTAACAAGTATTAAGAGCTCAGCTGTTCATGGAATCGCAATTGACATTTGTGGAGTTAAAGTCAGCGAGCTTAATACACAAGTCCCTTTCGCCTGTGCTCCAATACCAAATTATGTGTCATCTAGTTATTGACGTGCTCTGTAATACAACATAAACTTAGATTTAGGATCTAACTTTAATCCTTTGCTGTAGTTTTGAAAGCAACACTACCAGCCAAGCCTTATGAGCATGAACCTGAGGCGTCTCCATAACAGGGATAAATGAAGAGTTATGGTGAGATTACTTTTAAAACTTCGTTCATGTTTTGCAGGGAGAAGGCAGAAGTTTAGATGCTTTTGCTCTTTCAGACTGTTGCATGACGTTTATAGCGCCTTGCCTCAGGACTACTCAACGTTTGAATTTTCTTTCTTGAATAGAGATCCTATTACTCATTTATAGGAGTATTAACATTACGCGAGGTAAAAAATGTTATAAGGCCTAGCTAAAGACGAAAATAGTTCAGATGCATTAGCAGGCTGTTGATATTACACTGAAAACCCATATGAGCCTGCTATTCTCTTGACCTTTACCACTATCAGGTTACGTCTTGTGCGTTACGACCTGTTGGGGTTTGGAAATAACTTCGAAATAACGATTCTGCTAAGAGTTGGTAAAATTCCTTTGGTGGTGAATTTTTATATCGCAAAGCTTGATTTAAACTTAGAGCACAAGGTATAAAACATTTATGTTTTGGTCTTCGGGGACATTACACTGTGTAGCGTTAGCCTACGTGCTTATTCCGACGTTTGGTCAGGGTCTTTAGTGATTTCGCTAGGTATAAGATGTACCCTTTCTTTGGTTCTGCTTGGTCGGAGTCCGTACGAAACCAATTTTTATAATCGATCCAGTCCTCCGAAGAGTTTCAGTATCTACGGGTATCTAATTCTCTTCCTTAAGTTGCTGTAGCACGTCAATCCCAAACGTCGCAATAAACCTATAATTTCACTCGACACAACAACTCAGAAGAGTGTCGTTTGAGCACCTCTCACAGCGGAAGCCTGTAAACATGTACAAAAAGATTGTTGTGTCCTCCTGGGTTAAAAGACAGTGTTGTCTGGAAGGTGGATGCCTGCAAGTCTCAGGAGCGAACTACTTCACCACTGAAATAGTCTGTTCGGCATAAACTTTGATCCCCCAGTTCGGTCACACGTACGAAGACAGAAGTTTGGTAATTCAGGTTCGTCAACTGTTCTACAAGCCGGAAGGTGGCAGGTTCGATTTCCAATGGTGTCATTGGAATTTGTAATTGGCAAAATCCTCCCCGTCGCACTATGGCGCTGGGTTCGACTAAGCCTCTAACAGAAGTGACTACTAGGAATGTTTTCTAGGGGTAAAGGCGACCGGTCCTGTCTCACAACCACACCACCATCATGAGTCGACTGTCTTGAAATTTGGGACGCTCATCCTTCTGGAACCCTCAGGGCTCGTACAGGCCTGTACACGGATTGCTTTGATATTTGCTTGCATAGTGAAATTTGAAGAATCATCTGATTTGGAAGCAAGGACTTTGTGTATGTAATTGGTCAAACATAATGAAAGGCGTCGCTTTATTACACACCACGCGTCTAGTTTGCCAGCGAAGGCAGCGTTACTGCTTGTTCCACTACATAAACCGTAAGGGAATGTCCGCTTCTCTTTGCACATCACAGCGGAACAAAAACATAATTAGTCGTCCACCTACAGCACACGTCTTCAATTACAGCTTTGTTTGCCTACAATGTACCTGTCAATTAAGATTTTAACTACACCCTTGTATGTGGCACTTGCACCATGTGTGGGTGAGTAGAGGCGAGTGCTTTATTTGAGGGTGCCGTTAGTCACTAAGGAGATAAAATGTCGTTGGTAGGAGAATGGAATATGAATACGGAACAGAGGGGGATTTATTTGGCAGAGAAACCGGGAGTAATCGGAAACACTAACCATTGTCAGTTTATCCATCGACCAATCCGACAAGGATCGGCCTGAGATTGAAGCCGGTGTAGGATTGTGCTTATAAACTTAGACATTCTTGTATAACGCCCCTTTTTGTATGTACGTTTTTCTGATTGGTACATTTTTACCAATTTATCACGCTTGGTGACGATTGTGTTTGAGTGGTTGTTACTCATATGCCATACAAAAGAGCTTCAGGTTTGAGTCCTTTCCTACAGTCAAACGCCCTGACGTTTTATGCAGTAGTTTATAGATCTCCAAGATTTTACATGGATAGCACCATAATATGTGCGGGTCACCTTCGCAGATCTCCAAGTTGGTTTCATTAATACTTGTCCAAGGAGCTGCAACACTAAGCATTCTATTTATTATACTGCAAGTTCACTCTACATTTTTTTAAGCTCGTGGTTCCGTGCATCATGATTCAGTATTAATAAAAGTCCAACAAGATGCAATAACAGTATGGAGATATTTATTTACTGCAAAATCACTCTACATGTTTCGGGTGTCCACAGTACCCATCATCAGGAGTACTAAAAATTGTAACCGCAGCCTCCGGTACAGGTCATAATACTGGTGCAGCTACTTCCCTCCAACGTGGTCTGATCGGGCCACGTTGGAGAGAAGTAGCTGTACCAGTATTATGACCTGTGCCGGAGGCTGCGGTTTCAATTTTTAGTACTCCTGATGATGGGTGCTGTGACACCCGAAACATGTAGAGTGATTTTGCAGTAAATAAATATCTCCATACTGTTATTGCATCTTGTTGTATTTTTATTAATATTCACCCTACATGTTTCGGGTGTCAACCACACCTATCATCAATTGTACATAAAACTGTAATTACAGCCTCCGGTATTGGTCATACATTTTTGTGCAGCTACCTCCCTCCAACCTGGCCAAGTTGGCCACGTTGGAGGGAGGTAGAGTGAACTTGCAGATTAATAAAATGACTGCTTTGTGTTGCATCTCGTTGGACAATTATTAATATAGATCAGCGATGCACGGAACCATAAACATAAAACTCCTAGTTTTTGTTTCACAATACTTTTAGAATTTCCTAAATTTACATAGGACAGAATTTAAATACTCCGATCTTTAAATTATTCTCTGAATCAGGTATTATGACTTCATATTCTGCAAAAGTAGAGTATTATTGTACTCGTTGTTAACGTAATGCCTTTTGTGTAAATCTGTCTGCATTTTACTATTATTTCATTCATGTAAATTTTGAATAATTGGGTGAGAAATGGCAGCGTTTTCCGATTCCGTGATGAATTTTATGCGTCATGTATTCAGTGCAAATATTTACAAGTAATTACTTATTTTATTTTTCAGACTGGGCGTAATTTATTTGTTGCACGGAATGCCATTTTGGACATGTTCGAATTTTCGTATTGGTTGACTGTACATAACGCACAACTTCACTACATTTCTCCCACAATTTAGATTAGAAATAGCAAACCATTTTATTGCGTTTCAGTTCAACACGTCTTCCACATATCCACTCCCAGTGTCGGACTTATTTGGTGCCATCTCGTTACGGCAGTGACGGAGGAATATCTGTGAAATAATGGTAGATAAACAAGATGGCTGCTTTGGAAAGGTATCTAGGAGCTGGCGTGTAGCATTAATACTGCTGCTGTACACAGTATGGATTGTTTAAGCTCTTCACAATCGGAGGCATAAGGCCACGCCACGTCGCGTATTGTCCACTTGTAATCCACAACGCGACAAAACAACATAGTCACATCGCTGACAAACGGTATAAAACATTTCATGTAATTTGGTGATACGTTGTGGTGTTGCGATTATGGTAGCTTCCTGTCTACAAAAGACGCAACTCCACCTCAGTAATCGCTACTTTGCTCTGAGGTGGAGACAGTAATGGGAATTCACAATTTCCGGTGCTGGAATACCTTAAAGCCACGATAACAACAACTGAAGTATTAGAGGGAATTACAACTCGGGGTTACAAGACCTCAGCAGCGAGAGCCAGTCTGCTTTTCCCCCTACAAATGACAGCGCCACTTGACGTGCATTGCATAGATGGTTGAGTTCGCTGCCCTGCTGCCAGTTTGGGGTGAAAAGAAATTTGGAAAATGCATTTGGGAGAATTGCACGAACGCCCAAACAGACATTAATGTGTGTTTACTCTGTTCGTTGTTGCTCGAATCTGCCTTTATTATTATCTCATATTGCATTCGTTTGTAGAATGTACCCTGTCGGTGTAAGTACGACAAAATCGAGAAAGCAACCCACATTTCAGTTGCTGTGACCGCGCTGTATTAGAAGGTGAAAAAGCGGCCTCTTACAAAGGCCTTTAAACTACAACTTTATTTTTCACTCATAACTTTGGGCGTTTTGGCGAAGTAAAAGGAAGAACCCCTTGGGTAGAGACAAAACTCATCCGGCTACCCGTCTGTGACTAATTATCAACGACTAAACCTTGTCAGATATTCAAGAAATTCATTCTAGTTTCTTACAAAACTTCGTAGAGTTAGCAAGTGTTTTGTGAAAATCGGCTGCTAATCACGTGTACTCTAAGGAAGGCAGTATCTGAATTCCTACCCGTGCTGTGCACATTTCTCGACTGATTTATGTGCAAAGGTAATGAGAAATATCGAGTTGCAGCGAAATAAATATAAGCCATGTTTCATTTAGGGGCGTACATAACATTTCGCCCATATGTTGTACAACTTTCGTCAGTTTTGAAAAGTAAATCTTTGCTTGGGATATGTCCACCAACAGGGAATAAGTAAATGTGCGTTTCGTGGAAAATGGCTCAGTGGAAACCATATCTTACTTGGAGGCATAAATGAATTTTGTCCTTAGTTTCGAATTTATTGTTTGATCTGGGTAATATTCAGTGTAATAGATCAGCACGCACTACCGTTGCATACACAACCCTCGTATTCTTATAGTAAAACCAACGAGATGCACTAATTTCTCAAATTTGTTTTTTGTAATAGAACTCTACATGTTTCGGACAGGTTTTTTGCCCATCATCAGGAATCTAGTGCTGTATGACATACCTATTGCTATGTATACAGTACTAGATTCCTGATAATGGACAGAAAACGTGTTCGAAACATGTAGAGTTCTATTCCAAAAAATAAATTTGAGAAATTAGTGCATCTCGTTGGCTTTATTATAAGAATATATCACGATACACGATCCTCTGAATGTCGAACGTCCCTCGTACTGTCCAGATTTATCTCCGCCAGACTATTTTCTGTTCCCCAAGTTGAAAATGAAGTTAAAAGGACTCCACTTTGCGGATGTTGCTGAGATCCAACGAGCCGTAACTGATGAATTAAAGAAGGTTCAAAAAGAGAAATTTTCGGCAGCTTTTCAGAAAATGAACGATCGCACAAAAGCCTGTATATATGCCAAATAAGCTTATTTTGAATACAAAAAGTTATATGTCTTCCTCATTTGTTTTCCATTTAAAAAAAAATCAGTCCTAAACCTTTAGGAAAGCGATGTGTACATTTGAGTTTTGTAAAAGTCGGTGCAAGCAAGATCGTACTTTTGTTATGTTTGAAAGTGACGGTACCTTTACGTGTGCACCGTTAAACCGCATTGCCCTTTGAAACAGAAGAACGCCGTGATAAAGCCTGTGTTCAACGTCACGGCGTGCACCATTTTCAGTCTTGTTACTTGCACAAACCGAAACGCAGAACATTTTCTATAAACATTTCGCTAAGTGTTCCTACGTTATGGTGGGACAGGAAGCTTTTGTTTCAATGCAGAATTTATTTTAGACCTAGTAACTGGTCTGTGAACTTTTGGCGTTCAAACGGCTTGCCTTTCAGTACAAAAGTGAAAATGTTGTTTGCGGGTAACGACAACAAATGTAGTTTAGTATTCAAAAGTTGTTGCTTGCTACGGTCCGTGGGCACACAGTTCTGCTTTCGCAGTGTATACAGACATAAATTTAAACGCAGGGAAGTTAAATTTCAGCCTGGAATTAAATCAGGCTTTAATTAGAAATATTGGACGAAAATACGAGATGAAGAAAAGTTTTTAGTTCTACCAAATTTAGAAGCAATTGCATCATGCAAGTCACCCTACGAAAACAAAACAAGAATGGCAAGAAATGCACCATCCCTATAATCATGCTGAGTGGTATCGGTTTTATATCATTATAGACACACGTAATACATATATAGACCTAACGTATAAGACTATACACCCATGTCTGGACACTTATATTGCAGTATTGCAAGTTGTAGTAATTCTACTGTTTTAAATAATTGTAGTGAATTTGTGGTGCACTTGTTCGCACTGCGATTCCATATGTGTGTGAAGTCATGAGTTGAAAATGTGGCTGAATGTTTTCGTAGTGAATCTGATGTTTATAGGACCGTGCATCATGTGATAACTGAAGAATAAAAAACCAAATGAATGTCACTTGTTATTTTATTGTACTTCTTATAGGCTCAACGTGTTTCGGACACTACTATGCCCATCATCAGGAGCTCGCGACTATGATGTTGATTACCATATTGCTCGTTTCGTTCTTGGTGTCGTGTCTTGCTTAAGCCTGCAAACCGGACACCACATATTACAGTTTAATATCATGTTCACACAGTCACACTCATAAAATATATTTTGCCTATCTTGTTACACACACAGGCTACACACAAACACACACACACATATCACAAACTTACCATGATACGTAATTTGGTTTGTCATTATATTAACACTTAACTGAAGAATAAAAAACCAAATAAATGTCACTTGTTATTTTATTGTACTTCTTATAGGCTCAACGTGTTTCGGACACTACTATGCCCATCATCAGGAGCTCGCGACTATGATGTTGATTACCATATTGGTCGTTTCGTTCTTGGTGTCGTGTCTTGCTTAAGCCTGCAAACCAGACACCACATATTACAGTTTAATATCATGTTCACACAGTCACACTCATAAGATATATTTTGCCTATCTTGTTACACACATAGGCTACACACAAACACACACACACACACACATATCACAAACTTACCATGATACGTAATTTGGTTTGTCATTATATTAACACTTGTAACGCTTAACCGTACCAGCGATTATTAATTGATTATTTTATTCGTCCGCAAATTTGCGTACTTAATTTATTTCACAGCCACACATTTTACTATAATTTTTCATCTGTTACTAATTTCTGTAACTTCTCGGGTTAATTACCTATATACGATTCTACTTCCTTGCTCTTTGATCCCAAAATATCGATTGTCCGCGTAATGAATCCACGTGTCTTCACGGCTGAAGTAGTTCATTCACACTCTAATTTGATTTAAATCTACCCTACTGACTGGCTGTTGCGGTAGAATTCTGAGCTTCTGATATGCCATTCAGTCGGCATTCAGACTCCATTAATCTCCCCACATAACACAGCTGAGTCGCTTCTAGGGCAGCTGACCCATGCGTTTTCACCGAACCTTGCAGTGGAGGACTTGGGACCTACGTACCCGGAAAGTTGTGGGCAGTAAAAGCTATCAAGCTGAGACGTTCTAACTTCCTGGAGACATGTAAAATCAGTTCCCGCATGACATGTATAAAAGCGTGAATCTGTACGGTCATCCTTTCCCTTTAGATGCTTGGCTACATAATTTTGAAAATTAATTTCTCTGACATTGCCCTTGACTGCTCCATTCCTAGTATCGAACGTGTAATGAATTAGGTACGGATCATCAGGTTCACCTCTCATCTGTTGGTGGCAGTCCTCGATTCGAAATGAGGGTGCCCTGCTGCAAAATTTCTGTTCCTATTAGACATGATGTAATTAGAGAATCAGACTGTAAACTGTACTCTCTTACTTGGGTGTTTTTACCTTTTGTACATGTTGTAAAATTATAATTTGTCTCGTGTATTTTGTTGCTAGTTTTAAGTTGTCTTTTGTGTAATTGTTGTTGGTTGACCGTGTGTATTGCTGTAGTTGTCTTGTGTGTGTTGTTATGTTATGTTTATTTGTTGTACTATGTGGGTGTTGCTTTTTTTTTACTTTAGATGCCGGACTGTCGGCTAGAAGTCATTATTCGGAAGGTCCTGCGACCGGCCATCTCGACACAGGTTTTTCTTGGTTTCCCTGTGCCTAAAAGCAAATGCTGAGATGGTTCCCAAGATTCCAAGTTGCCACTACATGCTTCTCATGTAAC
>Ga0123357_10012949_pt1 | contig 10782 bp, 5 predicted proteins | sample TergutEmb28metaG_FD_89873 | JGI IMG/M metagenome (GOLD analysis project Ga0123357, IMG submission 89873) | Embiratermes neotenicus P4 segment gut microbial communities from Petit-Saut dam, French Guiana - Emb289 P4 | ecosystem: Host-associated > Arthropoda: Insects > Digestive system > Gut ...
ATACTTCATTCACCTGCCTATGAAGATGGAACCGACAGTGAGTTCCGAAACGTCAGAAATTAGAACTCAGACGCCGGGGAATTACCCAAAAAGGAATAATTTACATTTAGAACACGGCGAAAGTTTAAGAACAAGAAATCTAGAAAAATTGCTTATGAATGCATTCAGTTTTTAGTCGCTTTCATAAAGTTGCGAAAAGCAACTCTTAGCCTAATCATTTCTGCCTGTCCTTCTGTCCACATGCAATAGCTCGGCTCCCACTGGACGGATTTTCATGCAATTCGGTAGGTACATATTTTTTGTTTTAATTCTGTCAAGAAGATTCAAGTATCATTAAAATCTGATAAGAATAACATATACTTTACATCAAAATCTATATGCATTTATAACATCTCGCTCGATTCTTATTACAATGAGAAATGTTTCAGACAAAAGTTGTAGAGAAAATCAAAGCACACATTTTATGTTCAATAATATTTTTCGAAAGTTGTGCCGTTTATGGGACAATATGGAGCCACACAGGCCACAGATGGCAATATAACATGGCGCATGTGCTTTGCATGGTGGATAACTAAGGCTACAAACACACACTCAGAATATGTAATACTTATCGCTTTTCCACTGCAACAATGGTTGCACGAACTCGCCTCAATGTTACATTTATATGTACATTGCCTGTATCGTTAATGTTGATATTGAAAAGTGCATGTATATATATGGAACCTCTGTCTTTCAACATGTAATAATTATGGTTGACCTTGGTCGTAATGACCTCAGTTTGTGTGAAACCTCGGATAACACATTATACACTTAGTGATATCAACTACTTTCCCGTAAGGCCCGTGTTTTCCTGCCTTGCTTAGTACGACATACATAAAAGCATCTACCTCGGATATAACAACATTGCCAGTCATTGTTTTCAATATAATTTTCCAGTAATTAGGCAGTTTTGAGAACTCTACTATCCCCTCTCTTCTTGAGAGGGTAAGCCCATCTACACTTTCAGGTAGCTATGTAAATTCCAAGCCTGAGAAATGACATTAACAGTAATTCACTTTGTGTGTAAAGTTGCCCTCTGCATTTCTACTGCTGCAGTTAACAGTAGACTGGCAGAGTGACAACATGGCTACAGTCACAAAAGAAAGGAAGGTTTTGAGCATCAGAGGGAAAAATCAAAAGAACAAAAACTATTAGTGCTTTTTGAGAGAACGAATTGAGAATAAAGATATTTCGAAATTCCAAACGAAATGACGTCGGTGAGGTGCTGCTTAAGTAGTTTAAGCAAGAGAAAAATGACAAAAGTACCAGTGAGTAGCCTTCTTCTCATGATAATCTTTGTTCTCCCTGAATTTTAATTTTACGTTAATGTTTTTTTAGCATAACCATGTGTGTAAATTTATGATTATAGACGAGTACTTTTTATTATTTCTGAATTTTAATTGTACTTTAATTTTGAAATATATCATAGCTTTGACATTAAGTAATATGCCTGCAGGCCTGTACGTGTATTTTGGAGTGAAATATTTTTCCTTCACTTTGACCATACACCTCACTTAGAGCAACATCTGTTTATAGACAAAATTTATTTTGTTCTTTCGATAGTATACAATCGAGTTCAACTCTACTGACATGTCTCAATAGATTTTCATAAAAGTCCCCAATATGAAATGTCATAAAAATTGGTGAGGAGTTGTTCCCTGCAGATGAGCAGACAGAAATGACGAAGCTAGTAGTCACTGTTCGCAGCTTTGCAACTGTGCCTGAAATCAAGAAAAGAACATGGTTGTGCCAGGACTCCGTTCCTCCATGGCCATACCTACATCACAGATCAGTGCTGGCATATAGTACATACATTCTGTTCTACAGTTCGGTAACATGGAGAATGAGCTTAACACCTACAGACATTACTAATAGAGAATTTGATAGCTGGATTCTTGGATCATCAGCTTGTACACTGACCAGCTTTTATAAAGTTTAGAAACCACAGATTTAAATTTATATCAACTTTCACTGGCCATGGTGTTCTTCAATGAAACCACATGTAGAAGGCTATTTAAACTATCAGAAACTATTAAATTAATTTCAGCGACAATGGGTTTGGCAGGCTACATTAAAATGTATTAGGGTAGTTTAATTATGATTTATATCAATCCAGTATAAACCCTTCCTTTTATTTGTGCAAGGCAGAGTAAAATAAGTAAAGTGAACTTGGTCAATTAATTACTTCATGTACAACACTATGTGAAAATTGCTAAGTGTATCATTTCTCAACATAATCACCCCATTTTCAACACATATTATGTCGCAGTTCACAATCCTTCTGAGCCCAGTATCAAAGTTTTCTGTTGTGACAGAAGCCCAAGTAGGCACCTCATCCTTGATTGTACCATCACTGCCAAACCTGTCCAGCAGACCTTTATTAGTGGTCTCAACACGTGATAATCCAAGGGGCTTGGCTCGGACTATATGGAGGGGGTGTCATGAAAGTTTATGCTTCAATTGTAGCTCCCACATAATGCGGACGCAAGTGATTCTAGAACAAAAAAACCCACTTCGACGGCATACCTCTGCACTTGATGCGAAGCGCGCTAACATTCTGCTATAAACTCCTTATATTTTAACGCCTTCTGACCACAAAAAAAGAAGAGATTACGGATCGCTGTTCTACAACTGTGCAATTCGAAAGTGTTACCATTTTTAAAGATCTGTAAACAAACACAACACTAAACTTAGCAATGACTGGTCGCGGCAGAGACTAGTATGTAGTTACTGAGACACAACCAATTTTCATAGTGTGACAGTTTATGCACCTTCATACTTAAGTTTATGGGGAATAAATAACCTTCCAGGCACCCCAGCACTGAGTGTTCAGCCTCATGCCCAGACCCCTGTTTCCCTGCCGAAAGGGCTACCATTATCTACTGAATAGGAGGGTCGGTGAGCCCCAGAACCCATCTAGATATTTGGGAGAAAAGATAAATTTCTTGCCCCCCTGCCTGGATTCGAACCCTGGATCAAGGGTTACATTTTATCGTTAAATAGAACTTATTCATTCAGACTGATCAATCAGGATCTCTCTAAACAGCAACACTCACCACAAAAATGGCTGTCTTCAGAATCAGAAGCGTGACTGCCGTTCGTAGGTGCGTGGCTGACATTCTGGTGTATCTGTGTTGCCCCCCACAAACTCCTCATGCCTGATATATGTGCCCCACCACACTGCACTACTAAATGGGAAAATCCCTCCCCATGGTGTGCAAAAGGTGAGTTATGTTTAGTGTAGCTTCAGTGTTACTAATTTGCACACTTTGATGATTTACTGTTCTCTTATTGTGATTAGCAAGGATAAACAAAATACACCTCTTGGGCCACATGTGCTCTTCTATGAAATTTTTGTATTAGTCCTAGTAAATTCTGTATTATAATCACATGTATATTGTTATGTCCAAGGTAACATTTATGTCATTACATGCAAGGTGGACAACTATCAATCTCTTAACGATTTACCTCTTAAAACAGCAGTTAACTTTAAGTTCTGTGACAGTTCACCCACCTCCATCCCTACCTTGTGAGTGTGTGTATGTGCGTGTTTATGTGTTAGTGTATTTGGTGGTCAGGACATCATACACATAATCAGTGTAATAGTGAGTCTATGAGCTGATTAATGATAAACGATCATCCAATTTCTCACAGTTGTGTGTGTGTGTGCATGCGTGTGTGTGTATATATATATATACATACACACACACAGTCATTCCAATATGTGTGTGTGTGTGTGTATAAATATATATACACACAGTCATTCCAAGAGAGATGCCACACTTTTCATAAAATGTCTGCGTATTTGTTGCATTGGAGTTTAGAGAAATGGGATTGTGATCAGATATAACTCAAGTGTACCTAGTATTCAGGTACACAATTTGAAAAAAGCGAGAAAATGGGTATCTGATATTTTCATTTTAAGAAAGGTCTGTTTGTGGCATATCTCCCCATTGAGTTGGGGCTATGTGCCACATCCCTAGAGAGAGACGCAAATAACCATGACAGACCAACATGCATGCTCATCAAATAGTAGAATGCGAGGACAGCTTCCTCCTGGTGTCGGAAATTCAAAATACAGAAAGGGAGGCATGTCTCTTGCAGAGGCAACTCTCCCGAAAACATAGACCCTCTTGGTACATATTCACAGGGCTGAATAAATGAAAAACTGCACATATGTTAGTCTAAAGTACACTACAAATGTCCAGAAAATGTGTAAATATTATGTCTCACTTCAGATCTGTACAAACAGGTGTTCTACATAGCCAGGTTTCTCACCTTTGGAAATTTGTATCATCTATACTGCTTTTTGAGGAAGAGACGCCACACTTTCCTCCACAGCTTACAGACATTCAACATGGGTAAAAATGGCATAAAGTTAATGCTAAGTCCATGAATTAATCCTCCAAAATTGCACAAATGTTAAAAACACATTTAATGAAGGCAGTGTCGTGCGAAATAAGAACATAGTATGTTTACACAAAACAGGAGCCTTCACCTAACTTTATCGGATTTTGTAAATCTCAAACGATTACAAGCAACCAACACATGCATTCAGTTTTCTTCACATGACTAATCCAGCAGTGGAATGTGTGCAAAACTTCCTCCTAGTGACAGAAGTTTAAAATACAGGAAGTGTGGCTTCATCTTCCCCTGTGTGACAAACCTTAGTTTCATCAGGCTGTATAGGAAGTTTCATTATTTCAATATAACTGACTGTATTAAATCTCAGCATTAAAAATTAGGTACTTTTGCTAGTCCTTTATAATCATTGTGAGTCCTCAGCTGACGCTGTAGGTTACCCAAACATTTGCTGTTGTTACTTCAATAGATTAGAATGTATGTTTATGAAAGTCAGTCAGGGTAATATGCTGACATGAAAGGTCAAGACCAGTATACAAACTGTACTTGTTGCTTCTAGAATTTAAATTTCATGTGAGTGTATGAGGCTAAGTTCACTTTCTAAATTTACACCCCTGGAATAGTTGAGCCAGTTATGTTTGTCAGAAATGGGTCAGTATGAAACAATAGCAGTCAGACTTGCAGGCATATAACAATGAGCCTTTTATTTGAACTGTCATCATTTTTGAAGATAAATATAGTGTTACTTTATCCTTGAACTCTCATCAAATAGCACACGTTATTTTGCAGTTACCACAAAAGATCATTTAGTCCCAGCAGCTGTGTAGAATTTACAGCCTGACTAATACACTGTTGTTTCAACATTCATTTCACAAATTTGCTCTCATAATTGTAATGCATGGGGATGGAATTTGGTAATTAATTTAATAAACCTAATTACTATAGTTTTGCTGAGACAGTACAGTTAGAGTTCTTTAGTACCATGGAAATGGCAGTTTATGGGACATTTATAATGAGGACATTCGTAATGGGTCAGGTTGAACATTATCTGTTACCATGAAGAAATAACAACACTGTAAGTGGTATTTTGGGTACAAAGGGCAGAATATCTTAACCTAAATGAGATCAGTTAATAGCAATATTTAGATGTTCTGCCTTAATCTGATATTTTTAACTAATTGCACCAGAGATATTTAACCTGTCATGTACATAAACTAAAAGGGGGAAAAAAATAAACACCAAAAAGTCAGTAACAATGTATAAGGGGAAGATATAATTTGAGAAACAAGGATATGGAAGAGGCAAATATTAAAATGGATCTTGAGGGAAGGATGGTGAGAACCTCAAATGCTAAGTAGAAGGATGATGAGTGTGAAGTGCTGGGTTCCTTAATAATACAAAATTTGCAGATCTTCTGTGCCAGAACGTAAATGCAAGGACTGAAAGATTAATAGATGAAAGATAAACACCAGAAATTCTGTTTCAATCACAAACTTTTGACAAAGTGTATGTTCCATGAACAGAATACAGGACAAAATCACATCATAAAAAACAGTCAATAAATCCTTTTAAAATTTGGCAAAGCTAAAATATATTTGAATGACTTTAACAAATGAAAATTACACGCATGAAGAGGTTAAGATCATATAATTCAGAGAATGCCTATTATCGTTCAGTAAAAAATCTTCTGTCATCCCATTTTCTATATCTAAATATAAAGATTAAAATATACAGAACTGTAATTATGCCTGTTGTTTTATGTGGGTGTGAAACTTGGTCTCCCCAACTAAGGGAAGGACAAAGTCTGATAGAATTAGAGAAGAGGGTGCTGAGGAAGACATTTTGGCCTTAAAGGCAGGAATTAACAGCAGGCTGGAGAAAACTGCACAATGAGGACCTTCGTGGCTTGTATTTCTTGTCAAATATAATTAAGGTGATCCAATGAGCAAGAATGAGATGGACAGGGTATGTGGTACACAAGGGGAGAATAAAAATGTGTACAGCATTTTATGGGGAATGCTGAGAGAAAGAGACCACTTGGAAGACTGAGGGGTAGATTGGAGGATAATATTAAAATATACTTTAAATAAATAGGATGGATGGGTATGAGTTTGGTTTATCTGGTTGAGGACTGGGACAAGTGGCTGGCACCTTGAGAACATGAAAATGAATCTTCAGGTTTTGTTAGATGTGGGGAATTTTTTACTAGCTTCTTAAGCAGGACTCTACTCTGTGGAGTTAATTAAAGATGACTTTTCAGGTAACAAATATTAACCTGTTAAAATAATGTTTATAATTTTGTTTCAGTCATGTCAAATTTGGTCTCATTAGGGTACATTGCTAATGATGTAAACAGAGAAGTGTCCACTCTAATGTATTTGAATTAGGTCGCATTTTCATTTCTGGACTTTATCAGAATCCAATAATGACTCTGTAATTGAAATGCTGAGGTTGAAAAACTAGTAGAGTGTACTAGTGCAGCATTCATTAATTTATATTTACTTAATCAGAATGTCTAAAAATTGCAAAGACATAAACATTGTTCAGTTAATATAAATTTCAGTCTTCCTGGTACCGAATCTAGCCAGAGCAGCCAATATAAATGACACCTTCCTATCACCATTCTGTATCATTCTCCCATCTTTTTTGATGCTATAGAACTTCTGCAGCAGTCTCTACCTGGATATCCCAAAGGTATGTTATCTTCATGTTTTCCAGTCAACATTCATGTACATATTTTTAGCCCTTGTGTGTGTTACGTTCAAGTGGTATCTGGCTTTAAAATACCTCTTTGTTGGTTGTGTCCTGTTTGTCACTGCTGTAAAGTCCCCACTAGCCACACCTGACTTCTCTGGTTCATGCTTGAGAGATTTACATGTTATGAAGTATTGTGGTTTGACAGGAAGCATGACAACTGGTTATGTAGGTCTCCAACTTAATTCCCCATTTGTTGTATTATGACATCATATTTAGAGGTACTGAATGGAATGGGTTTCCCCCATAGTATTCTTTGTTTTGTACTAATCATAATTCCAAAACATCACTGAGGTTAACAAATATGTATAGCCTACTGTATGTTTGTAAGCACAATAAAATAGTAAAAAAATTTTTCTCATTCTATAAAATAACCCTATAATTCACACAAGCTTCCAAAGACAATTGAAAAGCCTGATAGTGTAATTAATATATACATTAGTTGGCATGACTTAGATTTTCATAGGTTCATGGCCTAGTTTTGTATTTGAGAGTGCTTGGTTTGAGCACCTGCTAGTACATTCTATCGTTCGATTTTCCTCACTGCACAGGCAAAGTCCAGGACAGTACAGCAATTAGGCCACCACCACTTCCCTCCAAATATTTCAGTATCCCAGTTACTTACTTTAAAGATTTTACGGTCCTGGATTTCTGATTATCGATCGTCTTTTGGTCCACTTGTCAGATAATCGGGACTCTTATATAAGAATAGTAAAAGTGAACAAATTTCCTTCTAAACAGTCTGACCTTATGAATCTGTGAAAAGGTTATTCTTAAAATGTCATCGTATGGAGCAAAAACTGTATGATGGCCTGTAAAATATCACATTACGAAGAAATTCAGTAACGAATGCATGCACATTACGTGCATACGAAAATGAACGACGCCTTTGCTGCTAACAGTATTTTGGACGATAGTACTGGTTAATAGCACAAACAGGATTCATTTGCGGTATGCATTACGCACCTAATTTATGGAGACAAGAATATGTACAAGCATTTCGTTTTCCTTAGGCATCAACATGTCATTAATTCTTTTTGGAATGCTCATCTTCTTTCAAAATTGCGTAAAAATTCTTGCAACACGTCTTCATTGACACGCACAGTACGACGTAACAAAGGAATCTACAATTCTATTTCTGAATTGTATTTAACGAAATATCTTCGCTACCTGCTTGTGTCAGTTAATTTTTTAAACGTGAAATCCGTGGCCACCAGCTCCATGATGTGGTTACATGCGTACCAGCACGGATAAAAGCGCCAGCAACAGAAAATCGATGTGGTTGGAGACGTTGCGTCTTGACGTCTGGGATAAAATTCTGTTTGCCCTTTGGACTGTTTTACCGTCAGAACGCCCAGGAACTTGTTGGGGGTAACTGCCGAGGAAGAGACGTTGCTGTGCCAAGTAGTTGATATATATATATAATGCAACAGCTGTTCAGGTACTGTCATTAATCACTGGTGGGGTTTCGGTTATTAAGGCTTGAGGATACTATCACAGAAAAGGGGGGTTTGATACGGCATATGCCTGATATTTTAACACTATTACATTCGTAACGATGAACTTAAAATTAGTAAAAATGCAAGACGCTATTTGTTGCAGGATAAAATATGTCCGTTGAGTGTTTTCATTTCGGACGTGTCCGCTGCGACGTAAGCGGTTTTTTCATGCAAGCTTGTTTTTATCGTGTTGTGTTGCAGGTGAACCAGTAAGGATGAACCCAGTTTCATGTGATACGTTTGTGGTATTGCCACCACTTACAGCACATGGTGGTGTCATTTTTGGTAAAAATTCGGATCGCCCAAAAGGAGAGGTGCAGGAATTGATATATCAACCAGCGCAACGGTATACTCCTGGAGAGCAGCTGCAGGTAAATACTGCCAAATGCCTACCATCATCTCAGCTATAGAAGGTCAAGGTATACGGTTTGTTGCTGAAGAATGTGATCATACATTTCAGAAATTTTGCAACTAAACTTGAGAATCAGTACTCCACTTGCCAGATGGAGGTTGTGACAGTGATGTTCATGGATATTCAAGCCTTTTGGGACATAACAGTGTCGATTTTTAGATAGTTACAAGCGTTTGGGAGGCACATTCTGCACTGATCACCAGAGTTCAAGATTTTTGTAACTAGTTAACTGATGTTTCAGAGGAGCTCATTGCCTCATTCTACTGGGGGTGGAGGGGGCAGTAACATCCTTAGAAATTCTACAGCCATTTACTAGGCAGCATATATTCCAGGAGAGATGAATATTCAATACTGCACTTGTCAGAATGTCAATAATAGCACTACTGAAGTTGAAACACATTAATTTGTAACAAAAATTTCTTATTGGTAGAGTTGTTACATATCACTTATAAAATTTAAGCCTCATACCATAGCACAGACATTTAGGGATGCTATCTTTTCACCATAGAATTTAAACTTCAGAGTTATGACTTCATGTGCAGTATTTGGTGATTGAACTCACTGTGGAGTAGAAGTTTCATTGAGTTGCCTTAAGTTTTCTCCTGCAAATAGCCACCTCACCATTGCTCCATATTCATCCATGACAGCCCCCTTTGGTGTGTGATAGCCCTTACCAAGTGGCACATTATCATATGCTCATTCCTTTAAGTTGGGGGCTTTAACTGACGTGATGCTTTGGAGTAACTTGCTACCCAGAAGATGAAGGCAACATATTCCCCCAAATGTTGAGCAATACAGCTCATTGCCATGTGATGCAAGAATCTCAAAACAGGATCAGGATTAACCTTTTGATTTTGAATGTCATGTGCTGCATCACAAGGGATAAGGTTCAAATTTTCTTGTGATACAGCATACATGTCAGCCAATTATGGCTGTTTTTGTACAGCCCTGTTGATGTTTTTGGCATCACTAACCTCAGTAACTGTTCTGTCGAGAAAACTAAATAATATAATTTAGATCCTGGTGTTCCTCAAATTGCATCCAGAATTTAATTGTATAATCAAAGGGTTAACAGCCACCAGTGGCACACGAATAGTTGGTTTGGTATGAAAGATATGAATGTTTTTATGCTTTTTTCTCGTTGCAGTGCACTTACATCACTGTGGAGCAAGTAGAGGCAACTCATGCTGTAATTCTTAGCAAGCCATCCTGGATGTGGGGGGCTGAAATGGGGGCCAATGCTAATGGTGTTGTCATTGGCAATGAGGCTGTCTGGACCAAACTGGAAAGTCCTTTAGACTGTGATGAGAAGTTGCTGGGGATGGATCTGGTTCGGTAAGATATCAGAAAATTAATAGTATAGCGGGTATAGCTACCTAATAGTAGAAGAAAAATAAACTCTAAAAAGATAATCAATAAACGGCGGAATACAAACCAAAGCAACTAAGTAAGGTCCAACATGGATTACAGAATTAGAACCATTTAGGTCTTTCTACGATACCATCCAGCGTATACTTTTGGTGCCAACAAAGCATTGCTTCCAATATTTGTTTTAAGTATCTCTAAATATTATGAAGAAGTTGTTTTATTAGAACAAAAATTTATAAGGGATGATAAAATGAAAATTTCTGATTTTAGAAAATTAACCTTTTGGCACCGGAATTATTTTTTTAATTTTAGCACACCCTCTATATAAAATATGAATAATACAGGAAC
>Ga0123357_10012950_pt1 | contig 10780 bp, 6 predicted proteins | sample TergutEmb28metaG_FD_89873 | JGI IMG/M metagenome (GOLD analysis project Ga0123357, IMG submission 89873) | Embiratermes neotenicus P4 segment gut microbial communities from Petit-Saut dam, French Guiana - Emb289 P4 | ecosystem: Host-associated > Arthropoda: Insects > Digestive system > Gut ...
AAGAAGAAGAAGAAGAAGAAGAAGAAGAAGAAGAAGAAGAAGAAGAAGAAGAAGAAGAAGAAGAAGAAGAAGAAGAAGAAGAAGAAGAAGAAGAAGAAGAAGAAGAAGAAGAAGAAGAAGACCAAACGGTTTGCTAAGCATTTGCCTGTTGTGGATCAGTATTATAGATGACGCAAAGCAGGGTTATCGGAAGAAGATAAGTCGTTCAAACACACGGAACGCCTCGGCGTTCCGGAAATGGCTTAGACTACGTAGCTGCATCATATGTACACACATCTGAATATGCAAACCGAATTTAAGCCGAATCCGAATGGTTGGGGTGGGGGCGAGGAAGAGCAAGATACAAGGCAGCAACATATAATGTAATACTAAAGCGCATTCGTCTAACCATTGTTGCCGAGGAAAGGTAATAAGTATTAAATATTCTGAGCGTGTCTGTAGCCTTGGTTATCAAGTATGCAAAGCGCATGCGCCGTATTCTATTGTCTGTGTCCTGTCTGGCTCTACCACATTTTTCCACATTATCTCACAAACGGCACGATTTGCGGAATAAAAGTTATTGAATATAAAATACGTATTTTGATTTTCTCTACAAATTTTCTCTAAAACATTTCTGTTTCTAAGAAGAACTGAAACAGATATCATAAATGTACATAGGTCTTAATGAAAGTGCCCGTTATTCTTGTCAGATTTTAATGAAAGTTTAATTTTTTCGATAGATTTTCGAAAAGTCCTCAAATATCAGACTTCATGAAACTCCGTCCATTGGGAACCGAGTTGTTCGATGCGGATGGACAGACACGATGAAGCTAACAGTCGCCGTTCGCAGTTTTGCGAATGCTCATAAAAACTGAACCAAAATAATGTATTTCTTCCTCTCCCCCCCCACCCCTCCAGTACACATTATCTAATGTTTTTTCCCATAAAAAAATTCAGTTTCACGCATCAGTAGTCCCTAATCAAAATATGACTATTCAGCCACTTAAAAAATTCGTCATTATAAAATCTCTCCTTTGTACACAGCTGCCTGTTTAATGCATTTCACGTCGTCGCATCTTATTTCTTTAAGACGAAACTTGACATGCAAATTTTAAAAGTCTAGGTACAGGAAGGAATCCTTATCCACAAAGATGCAAATAAACTGAATCTGCAAATACAGTTCGTACAAAACGGATGGATACAATGCGTAAAAAATTGAATACTGTTCCTCTGAAGCGCTCTCGGCTGCATTCCCTCCGTCCGAAATTGTCACAAACTGAAGAAAGAACACAGGTAAGTGGAGGCTCAAGGCTTGGCGTGAACATGTATTATGATCTTGGCTTGAGTATTCAAATGCCTCTGACATCTCTTAACAGTAGAACACCTTCCAAACACCGGCACTCAATTGTACTTCATTCTGAAAATCTTGGTGTAGTCCAGTTTTAAAACATTTTCTCTTATCGTTGCCCTAGGATTCCTTTATACTTCGAAAAGTTTGACCGAAGGTCACAATGGGCGATTAGCACTTCTGTTTCGGGTGATCTCGGTTTCGTGTTTCGTTCAAGAACTGGCTAACCTAGCTTATTATTAGTGATTCTTCCAATTGCTCCAGAAGATTCCTGATACGTCGCAACTTGATGCAAGCCATGCCAGCTTCCGTACACATTATTTCCAACTAATCACACCCACTCAGCCTATCATTTAAAGGTGCGTAACATACCACATTCAGACCAAAACTCTTCTTCAAATAAATCAAGAATAAATCACAAATTCCCGAAAAAATACACAACATCAAATTCTCCTGTCACTTCTCTTGCAATTTATTTCTGCTACGTCACACCAAATATTTTGTTAAAAAGCTTCGTTTCATCCTTTCAACAAGACCAGAAAATTTTATTTCTGATTGAATGGTGTAATTTTCAAATACTTTTGCAATTTTGTAGACCTCATTGATGTTAAATATCTTACAGTGCAGATAATGACTCTCCTGGTGACTCATCTACCGATCACTGTTCACATTCATTCGAACCCCGATATACCGCCACTGCCATTTCACCGCAATTTGTAGTGGTACGTCGAAGGTAGCGGTAAAGCGAAATACCTTATAGTACGGAATTTCTGTTCACAGACTTTCATGGACGCCAAGAAGGGGTGGTGTTACTTCGAGGGGAGGGGGTGGGGGCAATATATTTGGGATTGACCGTACATAAAATGCGAGCTTTTAGGTTTTTTCAGAGGTACAGTTCAGGCTGAGGTCTTCGTTCTTTCGGGATATTGCGCTGCCCAACCCGATGAATTTTTTCGACGTTTCGAGGAAGTGTAGTGACCTCATCTTCAACTCTCGAAAGTCTTGATGCAAGTCCATTGGACACTGATCAGTGTTTCTGTGCATGCTGTCGGTGAGAAATAACATCCTAATTCATATTGCCACAGTGAAATGAGCCATACAAGCACAAGGAATTACTATTCATTCACTAGGCTTCTAAGATGATCCACGGAATGAGGAGTACTTTGCAAGAGATGCGTGGAAGCAAAAGCAATGTTGTCATTGATTGGGGGGGGGAGGGGGGGCTGAAAGTATGGACATAGCACAGAAATTTATGAAATTCCGAAAGAGAAAACATAAACACAGCAAATTTCGTTCGGAAAACGGATGTTGTATTAGCTGATTAGACGTTCAAAATAAAAAACAAGATGGATTTGACAGCAGAATTTTTTTATACAAACTCGAGACTGAAGCTTTAAAGAGATAACTTCCGTTCTTGATTGTTCTTTTTTTCAGGCGATTCATTTTTTTAAATATTGTCGCAGCGATGGATTTACAATATTACTAGGACTTTGAAGCCTCGGGAATTCCGTCAGAAATAAAGAGTTTTAAACATTCGGTGTTAGTATAGTTTCTACACTTTTCATCTGCAAATAGTTTGGACCTTTTCTAGTTTATTCATGAATATAATATTGCTGAATGTTATCCAGATTTAGCAAATGCCCTTCGAATATTTCTCTGCCTGGCAGTAAATGTCTTTTTTTTAAAGAAATATGTTGCTTTAAGCTGAAAATAATGAAAAACTGCCCTCGAGCATGCATGAGTAAGGAGGGGTTAACAAATATGTCCAGCTTGTCAACATAAAAAGAGGTAACGAATAATATTAATTCTGATGCACTTATTTATAAATCTGTCTCACAGACAACGAAAAACGCAATTATAAAAACTGGTCCAACCTGATCTAGCTTCATTTTGTAACACTTTTTTTTAATGCGTTAAATGCTGACTTCCTTCTGCATTAGTTGATTGTGTGTACATCTCGTGACTAAAATCAACGGTGTGTTATGGTTAGTCTTCTTATTTAAAAAAAATACATTTTAACAAAAAAAACTACCATGAAAGTATAGGAGGTGAATTTTTATATTTTCTAGACGGGCGTAAGAAATATCTAGTTATGTCTCTGTTCTGGATGGAGTGAGGAAAACCACGATGAAAACCCTCAGCAAGGATAGCTGACAACCCGGCCAAACCTCAACTTGTTTGGCGACAAATTTCAGAAGAATGCGGTAGATACCCACGTTTGTACGACGACCCATTTAGACAATGGAGAAAAACTGAGGTGAGCTTCACTTTAAAATGTGGATTACATTAGACCTGAAAGAAAGGAAGTGTAAAGTTATGAGACTGACTTCAAGTGGCTCAGTGTAGGGTATACAGTGACGGGTTTGTAATAAACCTTGGGGTTCCATAAAGGCGATGAATTATTTGACCAGCTGAGCGACTACAGATTTCCCAGAAAACATGGATCAAAAGTAGGCAAGAAAGATTGTTCTCAATGAAGTTCATTTAATGTTTTTTAGTGTAAAATGTAACTGAAGAGGATATCTTAAGGTTTCTCGGCGAGGACGTATTTACAGCAGCAGAAACCACGTCCTCAGTCAATCCCCCATCCCATAAACATCTAACATTGCATAAAAAAACGCTCCTTTTTGTTCTCAAGAATACAGAGCTAAGAAAAATGGCATGATGTAAAATGGGGACTGACGTTCACTTTTGAGCATAGTCCAAGATCGTTCAATATATTTCGGTAGAGACGAATACGTATGTAACGAAGCGAGTGCCACGTTGGCGAGATCTGAGGTTCTCAAAGAGGTGATGATGATGATGACTGCTGTCTTATGGGATATGGCGCTGTGTGTATTTTTATACTGGTACAAATGTTGACTGCCCTGAACATGTAGACAACGTTTGTGCGTATGTACCGATCCACACGGTTGTTTCCCAGTAAACAGGAATGGTCATATTTATTCTTCGTTCACTAATTTTTCATGAGTTGAGATAGCTTAGTACAACGAAAAGCAATGAGCTGGACAGCCGGCCAGCGATTCCTAGCAGGGACTTCTTACCCACCGGGCTCTTGGATCCACACAGCGCCCCAGTCTACAAACCTAATAACCTACAGAAGCGCATCAACCAGGCACTACTTCCCTGGCGGTAAAGGCGGCCGGAGACAGTGGATCCCAATTTACTGCCGATGTATTAAATGCTCGGAATTGTATCCACATACCTTACACTCCTTCATGGCGTACTGCTTCAACACAAATTTTGATGTTTTGTTGACCATGCATCTCAGTATCTTAGTAACTGACCAACTTAATGCACAAGTTCTTGTTTTATAATAAGTTTGTTATACTCCTCTACATGTTACGAGCACTATTGTGCTCATCACCAGAGGTTAAATTGTATTATACAGCATCTGGTATCATCACACCTTTGGGTGGCCGTCCGGTGCACAGGTGCACCGGACGGCCACCTACAGAGTGATGATACCAGATGCTGTATAATACAATTTAACCTCCTGGTGATAAGCACAATAGCGCTCGTAACATGTAGAGGAATATAATAAACTTATTATTTAAAAAATGTGCTTTAAGTTGGTCAGTTACTAAGATTATGCTTCAACACAGGCTACTTAACCTTCATTCTTTAAAAGCACATTCTGGAATCAAATTTTGGTGTGGCTGCTGCTTCTAAAAATTCAGATTTTTATTTCTTCAAAGACCGTCGGCCTATTTCACATTGATTTTATTCTTACGTAATTTTGTGTCGCAGTTTGAACTGCAAATAAATCATGGAACAGATATGCGAAGATGACTATAAATGGAGAAAAAGTATGGATTAAAAAGGAAGCGATCGTAGCCAATTTTAAGTTGCTATTCGTGCTTCAGCTTGCAGAGATTTAAAATGGCCACAATAAACTTTAAACCGCTCGTAAACGGTGTATCCTCCGGTTGAGAGTTTAGTCAGTTAACCATCATATCAGTCTTTTCAGTTTCATTATGCATTGGGGTTTGATGTTCTTACCAGGGCAAAAATCAAACAGCAGTTCTTCCAGTTGATATGTAAGTATGAGGCCCAAATATTGTCGCTGTTGGGAGTAAAACCCCTCTTCAGCAAACTGACTAGATGCCACTCGAAGAGAAGACAAAGGTACCATAAGCAGAAGTATGAAATAAGGAGCACAGAGATCAGACCAGCAGCACAATCCACAAACACTGAGAGCGCAGCATAAACCAAGAGAGACTGAAAGCTAAGCCTTGGAATCCGAGCACTTTTATGACCTTTTAACCTCGGAATAATATCGAGTAATCGCGTGGCAGTGATATGCTTTACTGTGACGTTTTGTTTTTAGTTTAGGATACCAAAGAACACATTCATGACGCTAGTAAGATAGTGCTCAATAACAATTTGATCCCTCACAGGCTTCACGAGGCCATTATTGCGTTCCCATAAAATATCTCCCAAGTTATAGAATGTATAAATTTCTATGAAACTGATGGGCACCTAGTTGCGCATGTTTGAGGGGTTGGGAGGAGGGATATGGGTTGGTGTTGGAAACGTGTATCAGTATTTTTTTTCCTGGTCTCCCTTTTTATGCGAGGAAGTATTAATTGGATGATTGCTGCTTGACAACAGCAGACTCCGTAAGTGATCAACTTGACGCTTAGTCGCCAACTCCGGGGAAAAAGCCCCTGGCACTCACTGGATTGGGGAATGGGCGACGAAGAGAATCCGGTCTTTGTCTAGATCACATACCGGCCGATGGCTCCATAGCCCACAGCCGGGTCCCAGTGACTTTCTTCTTGAACCATCAGGTCGATTTTCAAGTGGACCTTTTCTGCTCTGTAGACATTTTCTTAAACATCCCTTCACACACACTGTTACGAAACCCAGTCACAATCCAAGAAACCACATACGGCAGTACAGTAGAATGCGGAAACCAGCCCGTGCCGCTAGTGCGATAATTCTTTGTGTCGTGAGTTGGCACGGGGCATGTTAACATTACTAACGCTTTTGGAGTACCTGATTTAATCTGGACAGTGTACCATCTGTCCTAACTCCTAACAAATGCCAGAATAGTAGGCCTACCGTGAAATAGGCTACAAACACTACTTCCTTCATAATTTCGAGCTTATTCTGCAGAATCGTTCTCTCTTTTAACGCAAAATAGCAATATGGAGGTGCAGCTTCATACGAGGTATGGGTTTCAAATCTAGACCCCGAGACCCGTTGTCCTCGAACACGATCTTCGAGGTTTTCGTATGTCTCTAAAGGAAAATTCTAGAAATGCACTTTAAAATACGGTTCACAGCTACAATCGTCCCACCTGCCGAAGACATAACCGATTCAGATGAAACAACCGCTGTTAGGTTAAGCCCTCACGCACAACCCAGTTTCACATGAATTCACCCGAAAATCATCGCAGTTGGACAAAACGGAGGAAACGAAAGTTACTTACATTGAAATGCGTCTTTGTTTACGCATATCACTGGATCCCAGCAACTGTGAGTTGCAGCATGAATGCTCTATCGCACACCAAAATGAACGTCTCATTTCACTAACAAAAGTAAGTCGGAATGCATGTCATTTCCGATATTACATTCATTACTAGTCTAGGCGTTAATGTATTCCTGATACATACGGCTATATATCTTAGCCAGGCACCGATACACATAAACCCAACTGCGTACGTGCGAAATCTGTTTCTCACAACGCTAATAAATAGCAGAAAATGCTTTTTAGAGAATCAAACTGTTCCCTGTGTATGGTTAACATAACCAGGACTCTAGATTATGGTCTTCTAGCAGCCCTGAGGATGGTAAAGGCACTACCTGCATATCGCACGTACTGCAGCACAGGCGGCCAACTTTTGGACTCGATACTTACTCTAAACATTGAAAATCTTTCGCAATCTACCATAGCATATAATGTATTAATATTTGATCAACTAGACAAGTAAATGTAAAATTGCAAAATAACATCAAACATATAGAAGAACAATTGATTCATTTATTAAAAATTCATACTTTTAAACTAGAGCAATTTACTATAATTAAAATGTGTTTTTCATTAACCTTCCTATTGCGAAGTTGATGCACGACACTGCACAACTTGTGACACCTTATTGGAAAAGGGTTTATAATTACTTAGGCACAAGTGAAGGCAGTATTGTAAATGTTCATCGATAAAACGTCTTAGGTATCTTTATTTAATTATCTTCATCTCGGAGAAGGCTTCTTTACAGAGGCAGACTGATCCAAAAAAATGCGGTCAAACGAAGCGCTAATGGTCGTGCGGAAGAGGCAAGTAAATTTTGATAAGATACCATAAAAGGCGGCCGTGCTTGACTGTCTCGCCACCTCTGTACTACAGAAAGTCACACCCCAGAAGGCAGCAACATTAGCAACGCAGCGTCCATCCCAAAACTGGCACAACTAGAAGTATTTCAAGTAAAAGTTGTAAACCTTAAGTAGACCTCACATTCTAGGTTATAGGCTATGCTTTATGGTGCGCATTTTTGACAGATTAAACTTTTCAATTCATGGGTAATACAGTGCGATCGAAAATTCACGCAACCCACACGTAAATATTCATTGACTGTTGTAATTGATCTCCTGATCTAACACCACCGGACTTGGTGGAGTAACGGGTTTTAAAGAGAATGTTTGCACAAAGAAAGCACCCACATTTGAAGAACAGAAACAAATACTCTGTTCTGCATTTCAAACATCACTGAAGAAACTCTTTGCTGCGTTCAGTCGTACATGAGAACACACATGAATGCATGCATTGCTGATATTGGTAGATGTTTCCAACACAATATAACATTGCTTTTCTTTCTTTTAAAGCACTTTTTCACAAATAAAACATGTTTCAAAAGACATGTTGCATGCCTCTTCCATCTCTCTGTATAAGCTGATTATTGTATTAAATTAATATAAACAGAATACAAATTGCACAAGTTTCAGTGTAAAGACGCAGTAATAAATATTGAAGGCTGCTGAGACGGTAATATGCGAATGAGGAAAAACGACATAAATTTCTTGCTTTATTCATATTGTTAAACAGAAGCATGTAAGCTTCTACCTGTTGGGACAGACTATACTCGTATAACTGTTTACATATCAAATGCGAACCGGTCCACCTTCCTAAATACAATGCTCGGTCATTTGCTTTTATTTTCCCGGAAAACTGGAGAGTACAGTAGTAAAACGGCATATCAAAGGGGTCATTATCCTCAGAGGATATCAAATTAGGTCAACATACAGCTACGAATCATTCATTCATAAAGAAACAAAATAACAAGGGTGTAAAAAGTACAAAAGCGTTATCTGTGCTCAAATCGAATACTGCATTTATACAAACACTTCATCATGCACAAGTTCATGAAGGGCTAATAAACTCAGTAACATCAAAGTTTTATCCGGTAAAGTTTTTCGCAACATACACATATAAATTCATCTGTATCAAACAGACACATCAAATTCACATCACGAAATCTTTATCATTGCTTCGGTTCTAGTCATAACCCTCCTGTATAGTTTGTTTTTAACACTAGGTACTGGAGTAAAAGAAATGTTTGAATGTCCTTAGAAAAGGAGTTCAAAAACTTTTCAAAAGTCTAGAAGGCACCTTAAAATTCTATGTGCCAGGACAGTGACATCAGGCATGTTCCATACTGAGGACACACACAGATACTATGCACCACTGTAAAACAGGTGCTGAACTGTGTGACCTGGCCCCGGAATTTATGCACCTGTGCTTTAGAATTACGCAACACTGATCTGTGTTCATGTTGGTTCCTGGAGGATAATTTGGAATGAGTAACTCCAAAACAGTATCTGGACATAACTGAGATTTGAACTGAAAAGAAAAAGTTTATTTCTGTCACTTATTTCAACCTTAAGTACTCCCTAATTACTAACACAATTTGTGTTATATGAAAAATTGTGCCACCACATCATACCAGTGCAAAATGCCAGAGGAAAATCTCAACAACAAGAATTTTGCAAACAAGATCTATGAAATCCTGTTGCTATTGCTCAGATTCAATTAGCATATCTCACACTTTATGTGCTCTCTCATAGCAGGTGGTGGCCTGGCATTTTATCTGCTGTTACTATGAACCCAGTGAGTTGTGCAAAGAGTAACTTGTAAACCCTCCAAGGAATGAAGAATAGCTCTCTGCCTTATTACACTCACACACACACACACACATACACACACACTCACTTATAATTCTGGTTGATAGCCTTGGGCGCGAACTAAATTCTGAACTTTCTTCCCTGCCAGTCCTGAGGGTCATCTGATTTCATGATGACCTTGCACTAGAGTAGGTAAACATATTCCATTTCACACAACAAAGTCTACAGCTCAATTTATACTGCCTAGCAACTACCACAGTCAGATATATAATTTAAACCTGATACATAATACCACAGTCTAGATTTAAAATTATATCATTACTTAAATTTCAAAATATATTTGTAAGTTTTCAGTACAAAGGTTGTGGTAAAGGTATAAAAAAGGTAAAGCTGTACCTGTCCATGCTATGAGGGCATAGACAGGGAGCAGAGGTATAGCACCACTCATCCTTAACCTTAGAACTTAATGGAAGTAAGCAGTCAACTTCAAGCCCAAGATGCATTACTCCTGGGAAAGAACCCTGGCATCCACTGAGTAGAAGGCTAGGTGGGTACCAGAGCTGGTCTGGACAATGTGGAGAACAGAAAATTTGTTGCCCTTGCTGGGATTCAAACACTGGATCATCCAGTCTGTAGTCTAGTTGCTATACCAACTACACTAACCTGAATCCCAAAATCATTGGAGACTTATAAAATGCACAGCTTGTTTCAATATCTATTCTGCACTGTCTTCCCAGATTTTCTTGTTTTATTGAACACAAAATTACACTGCCTAATCAACAATGAAAGTAGGAAAACAAAAAAACAGCATTGCTGCCTGAGATCACAGTTTCCTCCCCTCATGAAATTAATAGCAAGTATTTCCAACACATGCATATATTAATCAGTCTAACAAAACATACTTGCTTCTACCCATACACAACACTAATAACTGTATTTTGTGAACTTACCACATTACAACCCAATTTTGATAACACTTCCATACAGGTTAAAGATGAATTAGTAACACTACAAATTCCATAAACTAGAGGTAAAGTGGAACCTTTGCTAAATAAAGCCCCACACCATGAGAGCATGTGGAAACAGGAGGTATAAATCCTTGCATACTTAACCTTGACACTAACACAGGTGAGTAGTCAGCTTCACTCCTCTCCCATTCTGCCCTTGGTAAAAGGACTTCCATACTCAAGGTCCTGCGACCGGCCACCTCGACACAGGTTTTTCTTGGTTTCCCTGTGCCCAGAAGCAAATGCTGAGATGGTTCCCAAGATTCCAAGTTGCCACTACATGCTTCTCATGTAGCCCTCCCTACTTAAATTTAGTAGTAACC
>Ga0123357_10012951_pt1 | contig 10780 bp, 6 predicted proteins | sample TergutEmb28metaG_FD_89873 | JGI IMG/M metagenome (GOLD analysis project Ga0123357, IMG submission 89873) | Embiratermes neotenicus P4 segment gut microbial communities from Petit-Saut dam, French Guiana - Emb289 P4 | ecosystem: Host-associated > Arthropoda: Insects > Digestive system > Gut ...
CCAAAGCATTAATTTTGACACGGACAGACGGCGAAATTGCTAGCTTAATATACCCGACCTAAACAGCTTCTGTCTCTCTCTCTGTCCCCTCTCAGCTGCTATATAGACATTTTCTTTTCCACCGTTAACTAAATAGCTGATTTAAACAAATTTGCCCTGTCTGCCGAATGTAGATTTTGACACACAATACAAGCAATTAAACCACCTATAACAGTTAAATCCAAACTTTCAGTACCGTGTCCACGTCCCTGTCCTCAGCCAGACGAGTACATTCCAAGTCATTCCTCCAAAACCCATTTTAATATTCTCCCTACATTTATATCTTGGTTTTACAAGTGGCTTGTTTTCCATATTTCCCCACCATAGAGCTATATGCATTTCTCTTATCGTCATATTTTCCTTTTGGTGAGGGCAAGTTTCAGTTGGCCAGTGTAATCAATGTATGATAATTATACAAAACAGGCTACAAATTTTGGTTTATTTATTGCACGCCATCTTAGGGTCTGTTACACCACGTCATACAGAAAAAAGCCAATTTTTTCATAATGCATGTACAAATATAAGGACTGAGTTCTCACTTTTTGTACAGATCCTGCAGTAGGTATGCCGCTTCTACACTAATTAACATTAAGAGAAAACAAACTGCATACATATATATATATATAGGTTTATATTTATTTATATTTATTTAAACGAATGTATGAGATTTTAAGCTCGTGGTTCCGTGCATCTTAATTCAATGTGAATAAAAATCCAACAGATGCAACAGTATGCAGATATTTATTCACTGCAAAACTACTTTACATGTTTCGGGTGTCACAGCACCTATCATCAGGAGTATTAAAAACTGTACACGCAGCCTCCGGTACAGGTCATACTACTTGTACGGGAGGCTGCGTGTACAGTTTTTAATACTCCTGATGATAGGTGCTCTGACACCCAAAACATGTAGAGTAGTTTTGCAGTGAATAAATATCTGCATACTGTTGCATCTGTTGGATTTTTATTCGCATTGTATGAGATTTGTTGGTCAAGAAAATGTTATGTTCTTTAGTTTTATTAATTTGTGTCTTTTCTAGAGCAATAATTTCTTTTACTTTATTACTGACTGATGTTCATATGCAGAATACATTATGATTTGTTGCTGGTGGCAATTTATGTAAAAGAGATCAGAAAAGTCACAAGTTTTTTCAAAACATTAAAATCTTAATGCTGTACAGGTACATGCTTTGTCTATGTGTTCTTGTGTAACAGCCTTGTGGATGGTGTGGAATAAATAAGCTGAAATGTGCCACATAATTGTGTAAGGTTATAATACAGTGATTGATGTTGTATCAACTGTCCTTACTATGTAGTGTATATTTATATCACACAAACGGATGTCTTAAAAGAAAATCACCCCACGAATTTGATCAACGGAGTAATATTTGATGAGGATTATAAATGATCAAGTTTTCTTTTACGCAGTCTTCTTCGGTGTTCAGTTACTTCTTTGGCTTTAGGTCCAAATGTATTAATCGGCACCCTCTTCTCGATGATCCTTTGCCTGTGATCATCCCGTACTATAAGAGACCAATTTTCACGACTACTTAAACACAACAGGAAGGATTATATTCTGAATTTTAACTGTTACGTCTTTACACAGCACACGGGGAATCTGAAGGTTCTGAAACGGATGTACGGAAACATCCCAGGAATTTAATCAATTCTTAATTTCTTTGTGAAATCAATCTTGATTTCTTGCTGTCTTGCTGAAAGCTAGAGAAGTATTGAAGTTCTCATTGCAACATCCTTTACAGCTAGTTTAATCTGTACTGTTTTCGAACAGAAAGGATCCCTATCACGGACTGGCGGCTGCTACAGACAACTTCCCCGCTTTTATACTCTTACTTCTAGCTTCAATATATATACCGATTTTTTCCGCTGACATTTTGCAATAATGACAATACACGCTGCTACCGTATAAAAAGTTATGTATTTGCAGGGAATATTAAGGAATATTAGGGGAACTTCAGCTTTTATTGTGAGTGAGAGGCCACTGTCAACTAGAGGGGTGGGGGAGGGGAAGGGTGCAATTTACTGGGGCCCGGCTGTAAGGAAGGGGGCCTGGAACCTGACTGTGTTTCATATATTTTTGTAATTTTCGATAGTATCATTATTTGTCGATTGAACAAATCACTCCTTTCAGACAAAGTCCAAGTTACTCTGCCACTGAAAGTCAGTCTTTGTGATTTCAAGTAACGATGTTTAGCCGGTCTGCGCTTGCTGAGGGGCCGAATCCTCTCTCTGCAACCCTGGTGAATGTACTAGTCGCTAAGATCAACATCCTAATGCTGTTTAGGTCCATGTGTTACAGAATTTGAAGGGATGAGATCATTTAGACTTAAGACATAGATAGATGGATGGATATTAAAATGGACCTAAATAGGAGGTAAAGACAAAGCTGTATATAACAGGCACAGTACGTGATCCATTGGCGGGCTTCGGTTAACACGGGGACTGCACGTGGGTCTCCACAAAAGCAGAGAATTTCTTGAGCAGTTGAGCTGATAAGGACTTGTCAATTTGATACATACATAAAATATTTTAAATAGGTGAGGTCTCGTGCTTTCTTTTCTAGTTTATTTTTAATTTTGATCTTGCCGCAGGAGAAACTTCAAATATTTCAGTTACCTAAATCTGAGATTGCCGGTCCCAGTGACCGTGCCGGCTAAGGCGTGGGTCTGCGGCCCCTCCCCTGCTGAGATTGTGGGTTCGAATCCCACTGTAAGAATGGATGTGTGCCTGTTGCGAGTGTTGTGTGTTGTCAGTTATAGGTCTCTGCGACGAGCCGATCACTCATCCAGAGGAGTCCTACCGACTGTGGTGCGTCGTTTTGTGTGATCGAGAAACCTCTTGAATGCGGAGGCCCTGGCACCCTGAGAGCTGTCGCGCCACAAACAGACAAACAAACACACAAATCTGAGACTGTAATTACGAAACCAAAAGTTTTCTTGGATGTGTTGCTGCGTGGCTTCATGCAGATTTACGAACTTTTCTTAGAAACGTACTGCCTCCATCTTCAGGGTAGACTACCATGAACAGGAGAATGGTGTGTACTCTAAACACGTATGAAAATGTCTACGAGTCCACATTGCATCACATGTCAGAGGAACAACTTCTTGGTTTAGTTATTTCTTGAATATCAGTACAGTAGCTTAGAAATATATCGAAAACCTGCGACGTCCCAAGTTTCGCACACTTTTACTCGAACTATTTACCCAACACATGGTTGAATCCAACAGAAAACAACGAAAAACAGATAATTAAAATATTGCATGCACTTGGCGGTCTTCTTGCTTAGTAAACAATCTTGTATTTAAAAAATCCCTTAACCTACATTCTCAGAATAAATGTGAGTTATTGTCTCACACTTTATTATTTCTTTCCTTTTTGCAACGAGGATGCTCTCTATGAGACAGAAACTTCAATTTCTTGTACTAATAAAGGAATTTGAGAATCGAAAACTATGCGCAAGGGTTTTGTCCCGGACCATAATATTGTACATAATGCAAAACCCTTCGTAGAAACTTGGTAAATTACGCTCGAAACTAACACTTGGACAGATTACAGAACAAATGCACAAATTGCAAAGCAGTTAAAATTAACACCAATTTTGGACAAATGACTGGAACACAAGAGAAGCTGGATACAACATGTAAATAGAATGCCTCGAAATAGATTACCCAGGGTAATGAAATACTACTCCCCAGTTGGCAGAAGAAATCATGGTAGACCTTTGAAGAGACTTCTGGATACGTGAGACCGGAACGGGTCAACAAGTGGCCCAACTCCGTGAAAGATATATGATGATGATGATGATGATGATGATGATGACTAACGTGTCAAGGAATGTAAAAAGGTAAAGCAGTCCCGTTACAAACCTGGAGTGGCCCAGAGGGTCCCAGGAAGTTAAGGTTCCCAGATTTCATGACAACGGCACAAGATGGTGGTAAGATTGTCAGTCTTACGCACCGGCCGCCTTTACCCGTAGGAAATGCTCCTGGTACTCATTTCTGTTAGAGACTGAGTCGACCCCGGGTCCATAGTGCGATCGGAAGGATTTTATGTCAATGAAAAATTCCAATGACACGATCGCACCAGCGATCTTCCGATTTGTAGCACAGCATCTTAATCGCTGTGCTACTGCGGTTCCCTTTCAAGGAATGTGGTAATATTTATTCTCGTGTAGTGACACAATTTTATTTACGGAAAAAAAAAGAAAACGTTCCAGTTGATGCAACAGTGAATTAGAGCTGTATAACATATCTTCCGGTTTTATGATTTTCCAATTAGAGCACTTCGTCGGTGGGGGTGTCAGTTAAATGTAATGAGTCGAATACAAATGAAAGTGCCGGTACGCGGAATGCCGTCGGCGTCTGGCGAAGAGTTAGACCCGCCAGGTTACAATTTCGGTGTCTCGTGGTTTTCAATTCAATTTTAAACGTTTGCCGCCATCCCTGTGTGTAACAAGCCGCCATCTCCCCCACCCCCTTCTCAGAATCATTTCCATATCCATCACTTCAAATCTTCGAGTAACTTCAAAGAGCTTTCGTTTATTTACGAAACACAAGAACCTTGCACTTACCTTGTGTACGGCCAGTAATTATGAACACCAGCAGGATGGACGCAGCAGCCTGCCATTTCGGCAGCATCATCACTTCATTCATTGTTTGTCACGTGATAGCAACTGTGGCTATAAAGTCACGATAAGAAACGCTTTGTATCGGCACACAGACACACGTAATGTTCGCAAGCACCCACACTTACACGATGGCCAATTCTGTAAGCCCCTTTGCGAGGTACTGCACATTATCTTCCGCGTGGCCCATAATCTGTCAACATATGACCTGGTCCACACACGCGCGCGCTTTTGTAAGCTTACAATCTTGAAACGCCCAGATAGTAGTTGTAAGAATGTTTTCAACACTACAATCAATTTCTCGACACTTAGTCTCTGCAGAGACGTTATGTGCTTCTAGAATAAACAGTATTACTGAATGATGATTGAATGCGAACATGAAAACATCAGAGTGAGTCAATCTTAAATAACAATGTTATTTTATACAGGCACATAAAGTGTCATTGCGATTTTAGAACTTGTGACACTGACATTATTCAAACCAGTCTCAAAAAGGACTACACTCCAAACCATGAGTTTTCCAACACTGTCCCAGTCACTAAACCGTTCCGTTAAACGTGACGTGTATGTGGATTTATCTCCTTACACATACACACACTGCACTTTATAACATAATCAACATAAGTAAACGACAGAGCAACATTATTTTGCTGGTCACGTCTTCTCTCGCCGGCATCCTGTCACACGTTCTCACTGTTAAGCACAGCGCTGCTGCCACCTCGCCCACCGCTCACTATTGTCTTGATGAAGATGATGAATTTGAATACCTTTCCGCCCATGTCTCACCAATAACATAACTGTTAGTGAAGTCCGAACTTATTTTTTCTCTTCTATCCGGTACTAGGTTTATAAAGATGGAAAACATGGACGTTTGTTAGCACCAGAAGGAAAGAAGATTGGTCTATCAAGTCTGTGATATGAATGGGACAACTTAATTCTTTTTCTGTGGAGTGACGGAAACGCTAAAACAGTGGGAAGCGTCAGGCGCTGCGACTGGCGGTGTGGCCCCTACTGAACTAACCGATGGCCGCCCGCAGACTGCACCATGCGGCTGCAGAGCGCTCACCCTCCCGCAGTCCGTCTGAACCTGCGCCGGGCCAGCAGCTCACTACTCTCCAGAGTTCAGGCAGCGAATCTGTGGGGGTTTCTGGGGGAGTTGCATGTCTCTTGCTCTTGCGCTCGCGCCAAACATCACGGGACACCATCAGAAGGGGAGAAACCCTACATTGATGGGATGAAAAGGGGGTTGGTTTGGGAGTAAGAGAATCTTGGAAGGAAATATACAAGCAAAAGGTAAGGCGTATGATACGTATGGGGGATGAGGAAGAAGGCGAGGAATCGAACGGATTGGTGTAGAGGTAATGGTCTGGACTTGTATTGGGGAGATAACTGTTCGAATTTATGAGGTTTTTTTCATGATTTTCCTCGGTCCGTTCCGGGAAACGCCTGGCTAGTACCACCAATATTCAACCACCGTTCAATTTACAATTCGCCATTCACCAGTTATACATTTAAGATCCGAAGTTGTACAGTCTGAGCTACTGAAACTATCCTCCAATAAACCACATCCGAATGTATAAGAGGGATCATACGTTAATCCTAATGGGAACAGTCGGTAGGTTTTATTTGCAGGTATTACAGAGAAGAAGAGGGAAGACACGCTTAACGGAAGGATCTAAATGCAACATTACATGTTTATTAATTAATATATGTATATTATTCTACATGTCTCAGTAGACTTCTGCCATGTTCGGAGTCTTGTCAAGAAATAAAAATTTCGAAAATTTTAATTAATAAGTTGCACAAACGGCTGTATTACAGTGACATTAGGAAGCCGATGGCTTACAGATATATCGTAACTAATGCAACAGTGACTGAGACAGTTTTTATTTCGCATCGACTTGGCTATATATATCGGCTCCGTTGGTTAAGCCGTCAGACCCTCATGGATGTTAAGCTGACCTACAGACGTACAATGCATGGAAATTTTCAGTGATCGAAAGTGGCGAGACCCAGTGTCTTCCTTAAATAAATGTGCGTTAAAACTGAATTATTTCGTGTTATCTGTCATAGATATAGAGAACTGATAACTGAAGTAACACAATAGTAATCAATCTAACACTTACGTATAGAATATCTTTAGGTTTTTTTAAAATTAAACCGAAGTCATAATTTAATTTGTCTTCACAACTTATTTATTATTATTACTATTATTATTATTTAATGAGTCAGATTAAGTCGAAGGTAGATTATACGTACTTCGTACTTTAAAACGGATCATACAAACTGGCGCCAAAGAGAACAGATGTACTAACTTTCGTGTTGTCATACATTCTATGTTATAAGCAATTGTTCTATTTTCTATTCCATGGATATTTTTCCGATATTTTTTCTGTACGTTGTCCTGAACAGAAAATTATGAGTTTATTCTGTTTTGTTGGGCGTATTTATTTGTAGTAAGAATTCAAGTGCCTCGTATTTGTCAAGTAATTGCTCGAGTCTATGAGGGCGACAAAATTTTGGAAGATTAAACATTCTTACTTTAAGTATTATGTCTGTATTCCAATGTCTGAACTGATACGTGACGGGTAGCTCTCGATGGAAACATAGGGGAATACACAATTATACAAATGAAAAGAGAGGCCATGTGGGTGTAACGTAACACTGCGGTGGTGAGCTCGCGTCATTATTGTTGCCGGGGGAAAGCAATATTTATTACGTATTCTAGCTCTGTCGGTATGGTTCGCTCGCGGACTAAAGCCACGGAGTTTAGTTTAGTTTAGCTATATGTTTGTTTATCCAGCACGCCAAGAGCATCCGCTGTATTATATTGTCATCTTTGGCCTTTACGGCTGTACCATATTTTTCCACATTATCTCATAAACGGCACAATTTTCGGGAAAAAATTTTTGGGTACAGAATATGTGTGTTTTGATTTTGTCTAGAACTTTTGTCTCTAACATTTCTCACGCTAAAAAGAATTCAGCAAGGTATATTCATAAATGTACATAGTTCTTTATGTAAAGTGTCCACTATTTTTGTCAAATTTTAATAAAACTCTCGACTTATATCCCTAAAATACTCAAATATTAAATTTCATGAAAATTAGGCCAATGGAAGTCGAATTGTTCTATGTAGACGGACGGAAATGACGAAGCTAATAGTCGTTTTTCGCAATTTTGCGAACGCCCCCAGTAGATATTGCATTTGGGTTCAACAAGCTTAGGAATATATACATTGTTCACAAAACGCCAACCGAGAGGGATACACACTTACGTGATAAATGATTACACTACTGTGGTGTTTTATGTTGATAGATGTATATTCGAACTCAATTATCAGTAGAGAATTCTATTATCTTTTAAAGCAGAAACGAGTTCTGGACACCCTCAATCGTCAAGCACTTCCAAGTTGAATAATTGCTTAATGTGAACTTATGTACAGACATGATTGTGGCTTGGCGTTTGACTACGGCATGTATAGCAGAGACAAAACAAACATTGTACAAGTGATGGTAGTGTTACTGGAAATACTGTTATTGTAAGTTATTGTAACACAACACAAGGGGATTCGTCAAAGTAAGTTTATAAATTTTGACAAGTGAATGAATGATACAGCGATATTAAACACGCGACGTCGCTTAATGTGATATTATCTGCTTATTCTCATCTCGACATCCGGAAGGGATGAGGTTGCTGTGTATTTCGTTGTACTGAGGTGAGACCAAGCTGCCTACAGAAATTTGTTGTTTCGGTAGAAAAGAACACAATCGGCATTCTTCGTCAGATTATTCCATAGGTCTTGTCTTGAGTCTTGTTGGATGAAAGTTTAGCTAACCCACTATTCAGAAATGCGCATGATATAAACAAATAAGTTGTCGTTGTTTCTGGATTAGAAAACCTGACAGATCTCTCGAAGTACTGATCAATCTTGGTCCCATAATATGTGCATTATTCACTTTTGCAAATCGAAACAGGTTATTACAAAGAAGTGTGTTTTAGAAATGTCGTGGCAATAACAAAATAAGGTATACGATTATCGTTTCCGACATGTTACAAATAAAATGGTCTGCTCATTGACTCTCCTTAGTTCCGTTGCTAGCAGCAGGATGACATGTCATTTCAGATGACGTGTGTAAGCCTGTGTCCAAATACTAAAACCTGCTGTCCTTTACCCTAGCCGATAATCCTGCCATTCTTTCACCGCACTCTTCCTGCTACCATTTGAGGGAAAACTTGATAGCACTTAGCACTATTAACACAAAATGAGAAAATTGACATTTTATTGAATTCGACGGCTTTCCACATGGCTCTCTTTGGGCTGTGCTGCCTCAAAATATTTTACTTAATTAGTATCTTGAAGGTGGAGGCAACAGCTACTGCCGAAGCATTGGTTATTTCTACAGGATGTTACGCTGTGTTGATTGGTGGTCAGTTACCGACTTTGCGGAACAGCATATCTGTCCCATTTTCAAGAATCAATTTTCCATTCTTCTTGTTTGAAAGCTTGTCCCGTGAAGATGGGACCGGTAGGCAATCCTGAAACGTCGGTGCCTGACTACCAATCAACATTTCGTGACTTCCCAGAAGAGCGAAGACCTCGTTTACACGACAGAGGGAAGCATGAAGGTGAAATAATTTGACACACCTGAAGACCATACGTTCAAGAGAGACTGTCATGAAGATGGAGGCAGAAATTTAATCTGAATTATCTTTATTCTTGTAGAAGACTGCGAGATGTTACAGTCTAAAAGACTGTGATCTGAACACATGCCAACCTAACGAAAAGACAGAAGTTCTATCTGGATCTTCGGTACCTGCTCCCAGATTTACATGACGTCACACATAAAAAAGTGTTACTCTGCTGATGAAGTACAAAACAATTCCAAGGATCGGATGATTTCTGTGATTATTGTGTGGATAGAAGTAAGAGTCGCCTAACTTAAAATACTGCGCCCCGTGTGTAGACAATACCTGCAAGCACTGAGGGAAACCGTGAGTAAACTACTGTGATGTTAGCAAGCATAGCAGTTCTGATTCGAACCGAGTATCTCCGGAACACAACCCAGAGCTTCGGTGGCTGGATCACCCTACTCGATGCAGTCATTGTCGCTGTTAGAAACGCAATTCTCTTTTATGCCCGAATCTATTCTATACCAGTAATCAGCAGACAATGGGGTTTTTTTTATGGAGTACGTTTTAATTACAATTTGGATTGACCTGCAACAGAACTGATTGTTATTCTGAGTACCCCACTGGCCGTGATTAGGATAAATAGCAGGTGGCATCCACTTCGTTCGGATGTTTTAAAAACGAAGTGGATGTATGTACCTGCCAGGAAACAACCTTATCTGTCATTATCTAGAGCTGGATCCACAGTGTGACCGGAACTGAAATATGGTAAGATGTACTGTCAGATGAATTCCTGTTAAAGCGATACATGCAATGAAGATACAGAGTGATTCTTATACATCAAATTTACTTTATCGGATTTCAACCCACGTGAATTTAACTTACGTGGATGTCTATCAAGGATAACTTTGTAGCAACGGAACTAACGCAAGTGATCCTTTTAAGGGTACAATACAGCAAGAGGTGTCATCAGTCTCCGCAGAAAAATTGCAACCTATGTAACAGCCTTTCATCATTCGAATTTGAAACTTCACCTCAAAAGCAGGACACATCGAAGTATCACAAAATATAGGAAAAATACAGTCAAACATGATTTGTTTAATGTTTGTGTCACTAAATATACTTACATAATTTATCTCATAAATTATAAATTATGTAAGAACATATTAATGATGTAAACATTAAACAAGTTGTGCTTGACTCTATTTTGCCTATATTTTGTGACCCTGTACAACACAACGAGGAGCTAAATGATTTGTACTCCTCACCCAATATTGTGCGGGAGAAGAATGAGACGGGCTGGGCATGTGGCGCGTATGGGTGAGGAGAGGGGGGTGTATAGGGCCTTGGTGGGGAAACCGGAGGGAAGGAGACCACTGGGGAGACCTAGGCGTAGATGGGTGGATAATATTAGGATGAATCTCCAGGAGGTGGGATGTGGGTATATGGACTGGATTGGGCTGGCCCA
>Ga0123357_10012952_pt1 | contig 10780 bp, 6 predicted proteins | sample TergutEmb28metaG_FD_89873 | JGI IMG/M metagenome (GOLD analysis project Ga0123357, IMG submission 89873) | Embiratermes neotenicus P4 segment gut microbial communities from Petit-Saut dam, French Guiana - Emb289 P4 | ecosystem: Host-associated > Arthropoda: Insects > Digestive system > Gut ...
TACTTCATTCACCTGCCTATGAAGATGGAACCGATAGTGAGTTCCGAAACGTCGGCAATTAGAACTCAGACGCCGGGGAATTACCCAAAAAGGAATAATTTACACGAGTTTATTTTTCCTTAAATGACATAACATTTATATTAAGCTTTGTTAAAACCAGTGAATGTGTTTAGAATTTGAAGGAAGAACAATATTAAGCTTTGTTAAAACCAATTAATGTGTTTAGAATTTGAAGGAAGAACAGGTAGACATGCACACAGCAAAGTGACGTAATCACCCTATTGTTGAGGTTAGCTTCCTTACTAAATACAGAAGAAAAGACCCTTAAAATCGTCCTACTGTCTCACGTGCATGTCAGCCATTTCAAGTCTTGAACTAGCTGGCCATTTTGAGGAACACTATGAATTTTACACCAGTAAACAAAACCTCAACTCTGGACCTTTCTATCTCCTGAAACTGGTAATAACAAAATGGTCGGCCCTCGCATTTGCGATGCTCAAGCGACGATACCGCAATTTACTTTTCAGTTCTGAAGCTTTACATCAAAATATGTCACCGATATATATACAACTTGCTAAAATAAAATTTGTTCTTGAGTGCAAACCGAGAGCGCAACATCCGTGGGACTAATTGTTTGGTTCTCAGATTGACTGCCATTCCAGTTGCGCAGTGAGATCTGGCACACAGATATATAACGAAACATACGTACAAATTAAATATGCAGTAAAATTCTTCAGCCATTCTTATAATAAAACCAACGAAATAAACTAATTTCTCAAATTAGTTTTTGGAATTAAACTCTGTTTGTTTCGGAGAGCTCCTTTGTCCATCATCAGGAGTTTTTCATTGTACATCCAGTAATGGTATACATCATACAGGTTTGCTGTGTGTACAGTGAAATACTCCTGACGATGGACAGAGGAACTGTCCGAAACATGCAGAGTTTTATTCCAAAAATGAATTTGAGAAATTAGTGCATCTGATTGGCTTTATTATAAGAATTTATCAAGATGTTCGGTGACCTGAACGTCAAATTTTTTAGTCAATAATTACAAACATGGCGACGATGCAAATTTTTGGGGCCAGGTCCGACAAATTTGAAGAAAACTTATTTCGTACTTAAAAAATTAATTTATAGCAGAATAAAATAAGAAAAGAGTAAACAGACAGTAGAATGGAATTTTATGTGACAGAAAAGCAAGTTTAATTAGTTTTGAAACTAGTATTATTAACTTCAGGGAATGAAAAATGGCTTAAGAAAATTACGCGCTGTGAAATATTGCAGGCTTCTTTGAGCAAAGTTTTGCAGCATAATTCCAATCAATGCCGCCCACATCGTGATGACGATAAACAAAACGTATTATTATTTTATTCGTTATTGTGTATCTGAGCAAGTAGGGTTGATCCATTGAATTCTGTCTGTTACCCGATTACTGCTTCAACTCGATGGGCGTGTGATCCACGCCGGAACCTCCTTCTAAACATCTGAGCTCGCAGTGCCTCTCACATGAAACAGAACTGCACACGTAGTCAGCCTAATGTCAGCTGCACGGGAAAATTGTTGTCAATCTTGAGAACCTGAGTGTTTATTTCCTACGATAGAAAGGTCTAGTGTTTGGTAACAGCATGCGATAGCTTAGTTCATTTCGTAACGTGTGCATTGTGGTCAATTTTGGTGCACTTCTTTATAATTCACTGGTTTGTAAAGTGACCCTTTCTTCTGTGTTCTTCTTACCGTCACTTGTTTTACCTTTCACAGCACAGTGGCTACTGTAGAAAAACTAACCTTTCATAAAGTGCCTGTGCGTAACCCATATCAGTTTCAAAGAAGCAACAATTATTTCTATAGTATGTAGAGGTATCATTTGATCAGCCTTAGGAACGTATCATATAATTGCGGTAGAAATTCAATTTAAAAATAGCTGTTCACATGAGAGGTATAATACCTATTTCAAAGGGTTACAGTGGCGTGGCCATTACGGTTAGGAGATTATGATAAATTCAGCATATTTACATCATAATTACAGCATGTCGGTTTGGCACGCGATAGTAGATACGTTGTAACCCACTGTGTGTGGCTTTAGGCTCTGAGCTTTTGCCCCCCCCCCCATTCCGCCCACCCGCAGCTTAGCGGATTAAAACAGTCTCAAATTGCAACTCCCTTACTCTCTAATCAGAGACCAATCCCCACGGCTTGGTAATAAAATTACGTATGTTAGCATGAGACGTTCCGCCACTTGCTTTGTTGCACGAAACTAAGATAGGGTAAGCGCGGCAATTTGCAAGTGATAAACGCACATTCATTGTCGAAAACTTGCTGGAAGTCAGAAACAATCAAAACTGCAGTGTGAAATTTCAGGTTCTCATTATATCACTTTTACGGCCTTGGCTGGCGTAATACCGTGTGTTTTGTTACGGAGCTAAAAAAAACAGAAAGCATTACGTTCCAGAATATAGTAATCTGAAAATGACAATGGGCTGTGTATGGGCCAATGCAGGGATTTGAGAGGGGTAACTGTCCCTTTCCAGTTCTCTCCAGTTGTAGAATTGTGGGCGCCTTTGGGTACCTTTGGTCTGTAGCAACAGAGCTCTAAGTTTTGATATAACGAACAAAGGAGGTATTTGAATGTACGTATTAATGTTGCAATTTATCTTATAAATGTTTCTTATAGAGTCTTTCACCATTTTAACGTACACAGTGAGTTTCTGAAATATAATTCATAGGCGACAAAATGCAAATGTAAACTGAAGCAAGAAGAAGTAAAAGAATGAACCCTGTGTTGGTGGTGTACACGGGAAACTGCAAATTTGTTTAAATAGCGTCGGTGACCGGATGGCACTGGCGTTAGAACAGGAACTTGTCTAAATTTAATTTATTTCTGTCTCAAAATTTTCTTCGTTTCCTACTTCCATTCTATTGACTAATTCCTGCAAATTAACCTGAATCACGCCACATTTCTCCAGACACATTTTCCCATTATATTTCAGAATCATCTCAATATATTTAACGTTATGCAACACCCACAGTTTCAACAGCGTCTTTATGTACAAATTAATACCTTAACCAATTTTGTTCATTTAACGGTGGACAGAAGGATGAGGCTGCGAAAATTCTTGTCTGAGACTAACAATCAATCAGTCAGCCCCGTTTGTTAAAGTCTTCAGTCACAGCTTTTATACTACTGTATGGAATTTATACATCACCTATCCACTCAATTTTCCGTAGATTTTCTTTTCTTAAAGACAGAGTATACCTATAAGATAACCATAATTTGTGATTCTCTTTTCCATTTTCAACAAAGCGATTTCCACAAAACCTGGCTGTCAAATACAGACTGCCCAGACACCGTAAATATGCATTTCCTGTTCCTGGTAACAGCAACGTGGCCGAAGGATTAACCCATTAAGCTGAGGTAGAGAACGCGACAAACGTTGGCATTTTCTACCATCCTGTGCCTGCCGTATGTGCTGTCTAGGGTCTGCCATGCTTTGCTGAGTGTGCGTGCCGTGTAGTTTGTGTTCTTGTTCTCTGTCCAGCACAATATCCAGACATTAGAATATAGTCATGTCATTTGTGCATAATTCTAGGGATTGTAACTGCATTACTGTCCGTACGATACGGCTTAATTGGCTAACTGTAACGTGAAATTCTGTTCATATATATCCTACCACCCACCAGCAGTAACTGAACTAAATAGAGAAGTGTAAAAATTTGAAATTACGCGTGACAGCTTCCTGGAACTCAGTCCTGCCCCTGTTTTAGAAACCTGTAAAATGTCAGTGGTTTTTAATTGACCGTCGGCTATCTGGCTAGCATCGTCATTACAAGAAACAGTCTACTGCAATTTTTATTGTTAAAACATCCAAAAATCTGCATTTAAAACAGAATTATGTTGGGAGAAAGAAGACGAGGTAGGCAGCTACCCGAATAAAATGGCTGAAGTGCCATATAAGAAGCAGAATAAGAATAAGAAGAAAGAAAATTTGTATTATTAAGCTAAGGAAGACGGAATTATTAGTATATGAAATATTCCAAATTAAAAGTTAAGCGGTAATACGGAAGAATTGACAGAACATCTCGTGTATACTGCTAATTTTAATAATAAAAATACCCAGGTGTAAAGAAATTATGCACTAAAGATAGTAATTTTCAAAATATTTAGGCCCTAACAACAAAATGTAAAATAAAAAAAATACCCTTGTAACCAAGTTTTTGAAACAATATGTACTTTCTTTTCTACGCACCTTGTATTTAATACAACACTCGCTACAATATCCTGACTAGCAGGGGTCCTCAGGCTACAGCTAGATGAATATTATCCAGTCCTAACAACGCTCGATCAAATGGGGTTTATCGTCATATCAAATGAGCTATTGATTTTATATTGTAACATACGAAAAGACCACAGAATATTTGAAGTTACTGTTTCACAACACAGGGCAAACCACAAAGAGTCTGCCATGAGAGAGGGTTGTTTGAGGGTGGAAGCCTAAAGTATATAATAGCTTACGGTCTACATAAAATCCTGAGGGCAGTGACGGCTGAATAAAGGACAGCAGACCGCATGCACCCAGCAAAGTCTCAAATAATTCATGGGATGAAACACAACGCAGTACAAAACAACACTACCGCAGGGAAACCGCTTCGGGAAATGTTCGAAAGAGAGCGCGGCTGTGTAAAATGTATGAAAGACATCTGTGTCTGACTTGCATCGCTTCCCATTCCCTAGCCCCAAGGCGTGAAATTTTAAATGTAACTCGCGAACGAAGTGTGTATTACACGTACTAAGTATGTAATAGAGTGTTCACCCTCAAGGGGTGAGGTATGCTTTTAGGGGTAAGATCTAATGGCTTGTTCTTGTGCACTCGAAAATGGCCTACTGGAGTTTATGCAAGGCGGTGGATTTCTTGACCAGTTGAGAGTTTAAAATTTTCTTAGGTTTGATCCTGGGCTAATTATTATTGAAAACTATGAGGGGAACTTTTTTTTCCTAATTAACATTGGAAGACCCAGACGTAGATGGGAGGAGAGTATAAAGATGGATCTTCAGGAAGTGGGATGTGGAGGCACGGACCGGATTGTTCTGGCTGAGAATAGGGACCGATGGTGGGCATTTGTGAATGCGGTAATGAACCTTCGGGTTCCATAAAACGGGGGGAATTTCTTGACTAGCTGAGAACCGGTTAGCTTCTCAAGAAGACTCTGCTCTTTGGAGTAAGTAAGTAAGTAAATAAGTAAGTAAGCATGTAAGTAAGTAAGTAAGTAAGTAAGTAAGCAAGCAAACTAGCAAGTAATTAAGTGAGTAATTAACATTACAATACTCATTTTCAGGTCATATATGTGACCTGATTATCTAAATAAATCATGATACAAGCAAAAAGTAGCTACAGCCTTATTCTGTGGCACAAGATCCCAGCTTGGACACAGGCTGTTTTATTCTTGATAGCCCTATATCACACACAATTGGACACACGAACGCTAGATGGGGGTGTGTGTGAAAGTGATCAGCTCGTCGCAGAGGCCGCTACTCACACAAAAGACTTCAGACACAAGAGACGAACATTCACGCCTTCAATGGGATCCGAACCTGCGATTCCAGTAATCAAGCGTCTGCAGCCTTAGGCCTTAGACCGCACGGTCACAGGATCGACAGATTAATCCTTTACTTATACGGAATTCCATCTACAAGAAACATTTCACAGTTTAAAACAACACATTCTGTATCAGCTGTCTGAACCGTGGAATGTAAATGTATTGCCGAACTGAATTCTTAAAAGCACCTTCTTAATATCAGCAATAATAGTAACAAATTAACACAATGATTTGCATGGTAAATGTAAAAAAGGTAAAGCTCTTGTTTCACCCTATGAAGGTATATAAACGGAGTAAAGCAATCCCTGTACAGGCCTGGACAGGCCCTGAGTGTTCCAGAAGCTTGAGGCTAACAGATTGTATGACACTCGGCAAATGAAGGTGGTAAATTTGTGAACCCTAAGCACCGGCCACCTCTACAACCGCACCCCCCCCCCCCTACTGGTAATCATTTCTTTTAAAAACTGAGTCGAACCCAGGGCCATATTGCGGTCGGAAGGATTATGTCGATGAAAAACTCCAATTGTAACATCGGGAATCGAACCCGCGTCCTTCCGGCTCGTAAAGCAGTGTCTCAACCAGATGAGCTACTGCGTTATGTAAAAGGAGTAGAAGTATAAATTCACTCATTCCTAAATTCTCCGCTAGTTGGAGATAAGTTGTCAGCGTGACGCCCCGGTCGTTTTCCTGCCCACATGGAATACTGGCATCCACAGTCACTGAACACGTGCCAGGGTGGATCCCTCAGCCGGTCTGTACTTTCGCTACGCGAAGCGAAAAATATTACAATCTTGTTAGAGAGTCTAATGACCACTTACAGGTTTAGCGGGAATACACCGAAAATAAAATACATACAGACATAAACAGCAAAAGAACAAAAGAAGCTAACAAACGAGAAAAAATATTACAATACGGTTTAATTTGTTACTAAATCAATGTTAAAATAAGAAAACACGTACACGTTATGGCAAGTATTTGTAACGAATAATTACATCGGCATTACTCACTCACTTACTTACTGCATGGAGCTGAGTTCTTCTTGCGAAGCTAACCGACTTTCAACTAATCAAGAAATTCCCCACATTTTGTGGAACCCGAAGGTTCATTACCACATTCACAAGTAACCGTCACCTGTGTCTGTTCTGAGCCAGCTCGATCCAGTCTATACATCCTGAAGATCCATCTTAATATTATTCTCCCATCTGCCCCTGGGTATCCTAAGTGATTACATCGCAATACAATTTAATAAATAAAAATGACAATAATAATAATAATTTTTAAAATAAAAGGTCATATATATTTATATATTTCTAATTTACTGAATTTAAGTTTTTCAGTGTTATTACCCACGATATTCTATAGTGGATATTCAGCGAATTAAAAACAGGTAATAATTTTTTACATGCAAGTGACACCGATATTTTATAACGATTCGGAATAAATGTCTGAGGTTTTGCCTTTTACTAGAGGGGCCGGTGCAAGGAGACCCAAGACCGAAAATGTTTAAAGAACCACGAATTCTTGTCTTTGCAATGACGAAACTCGAAGAGATTTCGCAAAAACTCATGTAAATATTAGTAAACATGATGGTAGAGCGCGCTGAGATTTGTTAGCTTTCATAAAGAGATGTGCTATTTGTTAAGTACACACTGTGCATCTTACCGTTGCACCGTGCATTTTGTAGAATTACTTCAACTATTAACCAACACCTGCACCTATATAAATTCATAAAAAACACTTTAAAATCACTTAAAACCACTCTGACATGTTTCGATCTTATCAGATCATCATCAGGGAATTTCGTCTTTCCTTGCTAAAGTTACTACTTATTCACGATTTAGTTCGTGTTTGTAAACAAGGCGTTGTGGCAGCATATCAGGTTGTGTAGGAATGTCGTGGATACGTAGCATACGACGCACACCTAGCCAACTACTCTCTCTACAACAGATTCCTACACAACCTGATATGCTGCCACAACGCCTTGTTCACAAACACGAACTAAATCGTGAATAAGTAGTAACTTTAGCAAGGAACGACGAAACACCCTGATGATGATCTGATAAGATCGAATCATATCAGAGTGGTTTTAAGTGATTTTAAAGTGTTTTCTGTGAATTTATATAAGTGCAGTTGTTGGTTAATAGTTGAAGTAAGTACACACTAATTTGTCTCGTTGGATTTTATAAAGCTTCCAATTTTTGGTAAAAGCCCACTGCGGCTACGTGAACCTTCTGGCTTCGTTCTAGCAGTGAAACACAATTCTTGTACTTGCTGCATGTAAGGGTCATGCTGCCTGTCTGACGTGCACCCGGCAAAGATGTTCGTAGAGTTTTGAGAAGCCAAAAGACAAAATCCTCCAAGTTCCTTTCATAAACTTTCACTAAACCGTAATCGACTTTCAAATTTGCGTCATTCTTACAGTTCCACACTTCCAACATAAATTTATACAGTGATACGGTTGAGGTACTGACTTCTTCCACAGATGTGCTAGGTATACGTCCAGAGGGATTAGAAACTTGCTTTGTATTTGGTAGGTCCTTGGTTCGCTTTTCGGCCAGAAGGCATACACCGTGAAAAAATGTTTGCGTTTCCTTAGTTACTCCACAGTATACTTTAAACAGTACAAAACCGCTCTCATTTACGTCTCCCTAAATTAATTATTCATAACCGCACGCCGGGCCGATCCCGGTGGTCGCGCTTCTAAGGCACGGGTCTGCGGTCGCTCCCTTGCTGGTTGCGGTTTCGAATCCCGCCAAGGGCCATGGATGTCTCTCTTGTGTGAGTGTTGTGTGTTGTCAGGGACAGGTCTCTACGTTGGGCTGATCACTCTTCCAGAGGAGTCCTGCCGAGTGTGGTATGTCTGATTGTGATCCTGAAGTCTTCACTTTGAGGAGGGCCTGGCCCACTAGGGGCTGTTGCACGTGGGAAAAAGACACAGCACAATGGAAACAGAACGGCGCTGTCTGTCGGCACAGTAGGAGTCTTCTCACCGGATGGCAGAAAAAATTCGATTTCCGGAGTGGTCCAGATATCTTTTTCTCCAATGTACCCAGACCAGCTCCACAGTCAAAGCAGGACCCTATGCAACGGATATTGGGGGTTCTCTTCCCGCGTGTAAAGCAGACGGAGAATGAAGTCCAACACTTACATCTATATAGTTCTTACGTTAAGAATTACTGGAGATACATCGGCACTTTTGCTTTTCCACTCAGGGAGAGGTGCCTAATCAAGCACAGGAAAAAAGTGTCTGTTATTGTTTTCAGTATTATAGGTCCTATATATATTCTTCTCTCCATCAAAATAATTCCCCTTTTCAATGTGAATTTTTCAAAGTTTTTCCATTTAGCCTTCACCTTTTCCGACTCACATAGCAATATGCTGGCAACAATGTGCTAAAATATGCCTCTCAATACGGCTATTATATAAATATACGTTAACTGTTTCAAGTATAATGAGATTAAAAACTTTCACTTACTTTAACTATCCAAAACAAATAAGACTATTGAAATCCAGGAACTCTAGCGAGCGAAACATGAAGACGTCTCAAACGACGACTTCTTTTTGAGTGACGGTTAAAGTCGGACGGACAAGCGCGAAGTGTCAGGAAGGTACCGGGGTTGTCATAAGTACTTAGCCCGACCAGGAAGTAAAGAAGCTCGGAAGCATGTCAGGGACGCGCCATGATTTCAACAACATCGAGACGCGAGCTGTCATCAAGTTTTCTTTTTTTCCTGCAAGGCAAGGCGCCGAAGGAAATTCACGCCATTCTGAAAGAAACATTAGCTTGTTTCCTTCCTGGTAGGGCTAGGGACTTCTCAGCACCCCTTGTACGAAAGCCTGAGCTATGCACACTTACAGATCTCCAAATGAACCTGGATATACACGTCTACATTACAATACTTAGAATTCTAAGTGAGAAAACATGTCGTAAAGCAGACTGGATATCTTGAAGTGTTCATTTTGGTTGTACTTACTTTCCCTCCGCTTTCCCCACCAAAACCTTATACGTCCCCCTCTCATTTTGGTTGTGCTGACAGTAAAAATTAAGCAAGTTACAGGACTTGTTTAAAGAGAGATTTTGATATTAATACATGTGTATCAGTCAAAAAATATATTCGCTTCGAATGTGCTATGCTCCTTAAAAGTCTTTCTGTAGGGACAGATATTTAATCTAAAAAAATATCACAACCGGAAACATCAATACATTTTGTCCTAAACTTAGGATAGAAGGTTTCTGAACGACGCTGGTTCATATGTACCAAATTACAACGCGTCATATTCTGAAACACAACGATCTGCAGCCGTTATTTCTGTTTGCAGCTACTTCTTGTTTAGATTTTACTCCTTTATCTTGTTTGTCGTGCTGTTAGGCAGCAATTACAGCAAAAGGATTTACCACGAAACAGCCTTAAAGACAACGTCTTCTACAGCGAACTTTAAGGTTTACATTTCAATTGTTCTTTCCAACACACGCGTTTGTTCTTTACGGCGTTTATTTAGCGGCTACAGCTTAAGATTAAAGAAAGAACTAGCTTGCAACAACGGATTGGCTCGAAATAACAAAGACAGTGACAAAATAAACTGCAAAAAACGAAACGCATTTTGAGTGACAGTGAGTGGCTGGGTTTCCTGTCCATCCTGAATATAAACCACTGCAGTTTATCACTTATGACGGTGCAGGTGAAGATGAGAGAACGTTCAGTCTTACATACCCTTTACTGTTAGACGTTCTGCTTTGTCAGAAGTACAGTTTATTTAAAGGCCTTTTTCGGACTTGTTTGGTCTCTCGTTATCGGGTTAGTGGTTGTATTATAAAGAGACATCACTTCAGTTTTGTTTTCCAGACCAACACACACAAAACACACACACACACACACATATATATATATATACATATATATACAGGGTGAGCATAAAATCTTTCCCTGATTACGAACAAATGTTGACCTGGACATGTTGGAACTTTACGTTGCACCTCAGAAGAGTTTCAGCTGTGGATAAGACGGTGCACCTCCACAATGGGGTTCACATGTTCGTCAGTTTCTGAAGGCAAGAGTAACAGACACTTTTGCTACAATAACTGAAGACATGTTGGAGAACACGCGGAGAGAAATTGATTATCGATTAGACGTTCTCCGTGCAACAAAAGGAGCACATGTTGAAGTGTACTAATGCGTTGTAAAAAAA
>Ga0123357_10012953_pt1 | contig 10780 bp, 9 predicted proteins | sample TergutEmb28metaG_FD_89873 | JGI IMG/M metagenome (GOLD analysis project Ga0123357, IMG submission 89873) | Embiratermes neotenicus P4 segment gut microbial communities from Petit-Saut dam, French Guiana - Emb289 P4 | ecosystem: Host-associated > Arthropoda: Insects > Digestive system > Gut ...
AAGTCTTTCAGAACCTAAATTACCAGAAATGCTTATTTTATTTACTTGGATATAGAACACATTCATTCTATTTTTAAAAATTGTGGTATGGCATCTTCTCTTTGTTTTATCTGGACAAGTTGTTACTGAAGGCCAGCAATGGTGGAAACGTCATCAGCCAGCCGATCAACAGCAACGTACAATGGGCCGTGCGCCCAGCTGTGCTGAGACACATCCTTGGGAATATAATCTTCGAAATCAAGAGTTAGTGCCTCGAAACATTTCACGATAATATCTTTTACGTAAAGAAATTTAGCACTATTTTATTCCTAAAGTATCAGGAAAGAATCTTATTTTATTCTATTTTTTCCACAATTTGAGGCCTTTTATGAAAGATTTAAACCACTCTGCTAGAAGTATATCTCACTCTGTCGACAGTTTTCATCGAAAGAGCCAGTATGTTGATTTTGGCAGATACGTTTGTAAGAAGGGGTGTCTTCCCTTTTCCGAAACTCCCAGACAAGCTCCGAGGCCACCTATTACTTTTAATGGGTGCCGGAACACTTTTCGTTTTGACGCAAACCAGCCGGGCCCCGAAGATGACAACTGCAGGTTCCGCGGCAGCAATGACCACCTTGTCGGACGAAAAATGGAGAGCTTTCACTTTTTTTTTTCAGTCCAGGGAAGAGATGGTAGTCCGACGGGGCCAGATCCGGAGAATAGGGTGGGTGATCAAGACATTGGAAATCCAGGTAGGCCAGTTTCTTCTGAGTTGCAAGTGCCCGGTGAGCCGGGGCATTGTCGTGCAAGAACAAGACACCTTGGTTACCTTCCCGCGGCGTTTTTCCTTCAAAATTTCCTTCAATTGCACCAGCAGAGATGAGTAATACTCCGCGTTGACAGTTTGGCCCTTTGGGAGATAATCAATGAGGAGGATGCCGTCTTGATCCCCCCAAAGAAATTGAATCGAGGCGAGAACTTTTCCAGCGAATTTTTGCACTCGGATTTTTTTTTGGGGCGGGGTGAGCCGCTATGCCGCCACTCCATTGATTGTTGCTTTGTCTCCGAATCATAGTGATATAACCAGGTTTCGTCCGTGGCCACCAATCGACGACAGGAAATCATTTGGATCGCGCCGAAAAAATTCCAACAGTTGCTCAGACGGCTGGCAACGTTGACGTTTTTGATCCGCGTTTAGGCATGTCGGGACCCACTCCGTGGAGAGCTTCCGCATGTCCAAACCCGCTGACATGAGGTGCCCAGTTGCTGAGCTATTAATTTAGCCGAAACCCGACGGTCTTCCAAGATTAACTCGTGAATTTTAATCAATAATCGCCGGGGTGGTCACTGTTTTGGGTCAACAAGGACGAGGCGCGTCACAGGTGGAAAAATCACCACGTTTAAACAGGGCCACCCAGTTTTTGACGGTGGCATAAGATGGTACATGTTCCCCTAATGTGTACATCAGAATGGCGTGAATTTCCTTCGGCGCCTTGCCTTGCAGGGTGAAAAAAAACTTGATGACAGCTCGCGTCTAATGTTGTTGAAATCGCACGCGTCGCCTGACGTGCTTCCCTTCAGCCTATTGAACGAGAAAAAACTTGTAATTCGGCACATGAACAGACCCCTCTTTCCAACGACACTATCGATTCCGTCCTACGACATCGGGAAGTAGGTCGGGCTAAGGACTTACCAGCACCTCCTCGCAATATGATGTAGCAATCTGAAGGCGATTGAAATGGTGACTGCAGTAAAGCCTTTCAAGCTATTTTAGAGGGATTCCATTTCTATACGTAGTATGCCATCAAATTGTAGTCCTTGATATGAAACGGAGTGTAGACTTTAATTGTCCACCTACTATATCTGCACCAGAGAGAAATAAACATCTAAGCCAGAACTGTCTAAAATAAAGACGCTCGTTTTAAATATTATGTGCATTCATAATTGGACTACATTCATCCGATTTTATTTTCTTTGTCCACCTTCTTACTGTTCATTGTGCCATCTGCCAGGCTGTGAGAAAAAATGACTTTGCTATCTTTTTTAGGGAAATTAACTGGAAATGAAAAAAGGTATTTTATCTTTTTTGAAGAAGGAATTATTTGCAGAATGAATGAATGTGGTAAAGTAAAATAACAGGGCCGTTATAGCTGTCTGGCCGAAACTCGATACGGAGTATAAACTAAATTTTCTGTCGCCGATTGCATTCTGTATGTTCGATATGACACGCAGCTCGGTATTGATCGGTAGTGATCCAGTTGAAGCAATAGCAAACTTAGCAGCTCTCATATCTGTAGGCGAATGTCAGATGGTTTACTTCGAATATTCTATGGCCAGATCCTTATTACTTGCTTTTCGTAACCATATTTACACTTATTTTAACGCAAAATAACTCTACAGTTCAAACCAACTTAAGTAGTCTAAGAACTAATAAATTTTACTTTGTTAACATTTCGCGCTTTCCAGGCGTGTTCGCAAAATTGCGAAAAGCGAATTATCTTCCTTATGTCCGTCTGTTCGCGCGGAACAATTCGACTCCCGCTGGATGGATTTTCATGAAATTTGATGCAGGAGGATTTTTCGAAAATCTGACAGGAGAATGCAAGTTTCATTACAATCGGAAAACAATAGCGGGTACTTTACATGAAGAACTGTACATTTATGACCATATCTAGCTTATTTCTTCGTAGAATGAGAATTTTTTGAGATAAAATTTGTAGAGAATATCGAAACGCACATTTTATGTTCAACATTTTTTTCCCGAAAAGAGTGTCGTTTATGAGATGACGTGGAAAAAGGTGATAAGAATCAGACAAGCTACAGATGACAATATGTCACGAAGCAGGAAAGATGCGATTCACCTACCAGGTAAGTAAGAATAATATACAGACACACAGTTATAATATTTAATTCTTATGCTTTTCCAAGGCAACAAAGAATACACGAACGCTACTCAATGTTACGTTATAGTACATTGCCTGCCTTCTTTTACATTGATATTACAAACATTTTTTCTTATACAGGCGGTGGCATGGCCGTCGACCGTGAACCCCAACACTAAACATGTAATGAATTTGCAAAGTAAACTTGACGTAAATGATTAAATATGAGGAACTGTCCAGAGTGTACTTCGAAAAGTCACTGAGAAGTTTGCGAAGTTTAATGCACTGCGACGAAATTGCTGATTATGAGTCAAAGCGTATAAAGGTACAGCGAAAACTCAGTCACGTACTTGTTGGGTTTTGAAAAGAAGTCGATCGTAGCGGCGGACAGATCAGTACTTTTGCCTCTTCTCCGAAAGGTCTCCGGTTGAATTTCGGTGGACATGCGTAATACACTGAACTACGCAGATAATGTCCTTTGCAGTTCACGATTCACTAACCGGCACAGTATTCGACGCTGTATGTTTTGAGACTGCGGGAGCGTCTTTCGACAAATTGACAAACTGTACAATAAAAAGCTTCAGAAAATATATATAACGTGACGAGTTGTTACTTGTACATTTTGTATTCCGTACATTGTAACGAAGTAAGTAACTCATGTAACACCAACAAATGCACTATTCTACAATGTACGTGTGCGATCTTTTACATAGCTGCTACATGTTTCAGCGCTATTATCTCTCTGTCTTCAGGGAGCAGACACCAACATTTCTTGACAACATGCGGCAATAAAAAAGGTCACAATACACATGCATGTGTTTTGGCATTAATGGTACGGAATATTACAGGTCTTGGTTAAAATTATGTACATAAACATCATATAATGCTGGTAAAATAGTAAATATGTTTTTTTTAAATGGTTAATAACTGTACGTGTCTACGTTGTAATTATTCTTTGTGTAAAAAGTCTATTCCTCCTTGATTCCAATGGCTCCCGTCCCTGAATAGTGTGTGGTGGCAGCTATGTGAATGATTGTGCACATAAATTATAGAACATTGCATTTGCTGGTGTTACACGAGTTATTTATGAAGAGTTGTGTTTGGCCAATTGAATGGAGAGTACATTGAATAGAAATGTAAAGCAGAGTCACAAGGTACTTACAGTTATCTTGTTGAGTGGCATATGATATCTGACAATAACGGAAAAATTATCGGTAAATACAGGTGTCTCAGGAGTTAAGGTCACTACTTAGGGATTTAATTCCAGAATTGATTCTGAGTCAAAAACGTCATTACATAAGGGTCCAATTCACAACTGTTCTGGAGTTATGAGGTTTTAAAATACAGTAAATAAATTAGAAGGGAAAGAAGAGCATTGAGCATTTATTGAGCTATGTTGTTAAATGTACAGTTACAGATTCGCCGTTCAACACACAAGCAAATTGTTCGAAGTGTCCTCCGTCTGCTTGCATACATTTTCTGACTCCTGTGACCAAAGAACTTGTAACCTTACGAAGCACTGCAACGTTGTTGATGCTTCTTACAGCGCTGAGAATTCGCTGGAGTAGTTCTCTCGTGTTCAGCTTTTGTGCAAACACCATAGCTTTCATGTAACCCATACATGGTAATCTAATGGATTCAGATCTGGTGACCATGGCGGCCAATTCCATGCACCGCCACGACCAATCCGTCCAGCGCATTCAGCATCTTGAACCCGCGGACATGTGTAGCCCGTTGGAATTGTGCCGCTGGATTAAATCTAACTCCCATATGATTCGTAACATTTTTTTACTGACGATGCTCATTTTACCCGCGATGGAGTCAATAGTACAAGAAACTCCCATTTATGGGATCGTGATATTCCTCACGGAACTGTCGAAAGCAACTACTAACATCGCTTTTCAGTGAACATGTAGTGTGATGTCATTGGTGATCAACTGAATGGTCCGTACATTTTTCCGCAATGTCTGACAGATGATATTTACGCCAAAGTTTTGCAAGACGAACTGCCAGCACTCTTAGAGAATGTTCCTCTACAAACACGACGGCAGATATACTACCAGCATGACGGAACACTGCCTCATTTCAGTCAGGTCGTCAGGCAGTGTCTGAATCATAAATTCTCAAATCGACGGATTCGTTGTGGCGGTACACAAAATTGGCCACCATGGTCACGGGATCTGAACGCATTAGATTACCATGTATGGGGTTACATGAAAGCTATGGTGTATGCACAAAAGGTGAACACGAGAGAAGAACTACTCCAGCGAATTCTCAGCGCTGCAAGAAGCATCAACAACGCTGAAGTGTTTCGTAAGGTTACAAGTTCTCTGGTCATACGAGTCAGAAAAAGCATCCAAGCAGACGTAGGACACTTCGAACAATTTGCTTGAGTGTTGAAGGGCGAATCTGTAACTGTACATTTAACAACATAGCTCAATAAATGCACAATACTCCTCTTTCCCTTCTAATTTATTTACTGTACTTCAAAAACTCATAACTCCTGAACCGTTGCGAATCGGACCCATGTGTATATGACGTTTTTAACTCAGAATAATTTCTGGAATTAAATCCCGAAGTAGTGACCTTAACTCCTGGGACACACTGTATACTGCCAGTCCTTGGCTTTGGTGATGTGGAGTTTATGAAGCACAAGATCAAAATTTTTAGGTAGGCCTACTGCAGCACCGGGAAAGTGGGTTGAAGTTGTCACTGTACGTGCCGTGAAGGCGTAGGTGGGATTGGAGTTATAGTTACGTTTATTCATAACTCTGGTGTTATTTGGAAGTGAGTGGCCAACTTCACGGATTGGCCGCCTTTACCCCCTGGAAAAAGTCCCAAGTACTCATCGAATAGAAGAGTGGGTAGCTTCCACTGTCAGATTGGATAATATGGAGAAATGAAAAATTGCGTCCTATTGCCCGAAATACAACCAGGGTCTCTCCATCTTCCACCCTATAGCCCCATAACCTGGTCGATATATGGAATACGTTGTCCTGGTTCCCCTGTAGTACCTCTATGTTAATCGACACTTTTATGATCTGCGACCAGACAATAACTGAATTGTCAAGCTAACAAAATAAATCTACAACTACCCTCATCAGACCAAAACAAAGTTGTCTGGTAGCAGGTTTCGTGTTTTCAGTTTTTATAAAGATTTAAATTAGAATTGTCCATGTGCATGCCATGAAGACGTATGTGGGAGTGCAGTGCTACTCATTCTTAACCTCCGCACTATATGGGGTAAGTGGTCAGCTTTACACTCCGGCCGATTTACACGCTCGAGGAAACAACCCCTAACAGTCATTGCATAAGAGGCGGCTGTGTGGGTCTCAGAGCCGATCTGGACGCTTAAAAAAATATTTTGCCCCTGCCGGGAAAAGAACCACGCTTCCTCGATCATGTAGCTCGTGTCGTAGTCTCTCTACCGACTGCGCCGCCATTGTTCTTTCTGTAAGGTTTGTTTTAATATTATGAGGAAATATGACAGAACAAGCGTCCGGCTCAAAATGGACTTATTCGCGTAACCACACTGTGCCGAGAAGGCCGATCAGATTTCTGATGCGTCAGGTTTACGTGGTCTTGCTGAAAGTCTGTCTTCTTGTGACGTTTCAGCGTGGCTATACAATCCGTGTGTGTTCTGTAAGTTTATAGTCTAAATCTGTAGTCCAGTCTTGCTTACACGTCTTCTGTCTATGTCAACACTGATAGTTACTTCAGAGACTGACAACTCACCCATTTCGTCTAGAAATTGAATGCCTTTCATCGATTCGTAAGTTTAGAACCGTATTCAAGAGCCCGCACTATTGTGTCTTGTCCTGAGGTAACTGAATCCAGTCAACAGCACTCTTGCATGTCTTTATTTAGTACTCATTTTAACATCCTTCCTTCTATGTACACTTTTTCCCTAGTGGTTTTTCCCTTTCGGTCTTGCGATTAAAACTGTATATGAATTTGTACCTTGCAATGCAGTCTGTATGTTCCACCCAGCCCATCTTCCTTTGTTCGTTACCCTAACGCAGGTTCGTGAACAACATTTGCTACGAACTTTTTAATGTAATTTTATCCTATCGTCTCCTTACTTTGTATTTTTCACGTCAGAATATTCTTCTCGTGACTTCTCTCCATTATCCTCATTTTTGTGTCTCCCTCACAATAGATTATGATATTAATCTCTAGAGCCCAGTGGTTACTGTGTGTACCACGTGTTGTGACTTTTATGTTTTACGTGTTTGTTATGGTTTTCAGATCAAATACCTATGATTTACCTAAAAGACATTAACCGTTCGAACTGTGTTTTCTCTAAGGTACGAATTTAATTTTTAATATTGAATTCAGTTTTCAAGGCCATACCATATCTCAAAAGGTTAGTCGCCAGCCTGTCATTGCGGAGGCACATGTTCAGTCACTGGGGATTCGATGTGAACTTTGCTGTGTAAGAGATGGCGCTGGGACAGCTTCGTTCCTAGACCGTTTCTGTTTCCCATTATTAGTATTATAGGACTCATTTTCCATAATCGTCTTCATCTTAATACTGCCCTTATCAGAAGGATAACGTGGAGAGGGCTGGGAAATGTGCAATAAAGCCATACTCTTTAGGGTGTCGGGAAGCGTTGTACAAAACCTAAGTTCATCTTACGTTTTCGGTTTTCATAGTAGCTTATTGATATTTGTTTCTTCCTTGGGCGTCCGTTCCTGGTAGATGATATTAGCATTATTTTCCTTTATTCTTTGAAGCAAACAACAGTACAGCACAATCGAACCTGTTTCTTGCCATTCTTATTTTCTCTGTTAAACTGCCCATTAACATCCTGTATTTCTTTGATGACCATAAATCGTTAAAACTCTAATTGAGGAAGAGAAGGAATGTCTGCGTGCCTTTCAGATAATGATGATGTGCACGATACGTGTATATAATTACACATGTGTTTGTATAAATGAGAGCATTTGTATGAAATTAGGTTTGTTTTATTTTGAGAATATACGAGTTTCATGATTATGATGCATATCTGTTATAGTGAATGAACATAATAAATGAAATAATTATGGGTTAGAACACTGACACAGCAAGTTATGTGCCTTTTTTTAACGATGGGCGCAAAAAAAATTACACACCCTAGAAATATTTGTGCTGAATGAAATATCATGGAAATGATGTACTGACGGATAATCGTAAGACCACGTAAATATTACGTCCAAGTTTGACACCGCATGTGATTGGAAGAAAGAAGCTGTAATATTATTAAAATAGTCGCGCAACGCAAATTATTATTAAATATTTATACTGAGACAGATCAAGTACTTAAAGGCAAAAGGTAAAGTGCACCCTTGTACAGGCACTGAGGCTCTGTGCAGGCCGTGCGGCCCACAGAGGACGTAAAGATATAACTTTAATCTTTCTTGACTACGGCACTAGAAGGGGGTGAGGGGTCAGCGTCACGCCCCGGCCGCTCTTTACCTCCGTGAAAGACCCGGTACACATTGTACAGAAGGCTGGGTGGACCCTAGGGCCTTCTGGACAGGTGAGGAAAATCTCGCCCCCCACCGGTTTTCGATCCCCGGACCGTCCAGCCCGTAGTCAGTCGCTATAGCGACTACGCTACCCGATAAAGTACTTAGCGAACTGTATTATACCAAATATTTCTGACGTTACCATTTACAACTGTGACGCCGGTGAGAACGTGTTACAGTATGTCCTGCAGATTTCACGCCATCATAGTCTGTAGTACTTTACGTTGTACACAGAACAGCTGGACTGAGCTGGCCTAATTGTGTAGATTGAAACATTTGAAGGAACGGAGGCGTCTTCATTTACCGCCAGACATTTGTTATTAAATTTATGTTTGTACTGAAACAAGTATCATATGAAGGAATTAATACTGTCAACAGAACTTGCATTGTGCATGTTTTCAGCAACTGATATAACATAGGCAACATGTTTAGACAGCTGTTGGTCATATTCAGGCCTTACAATCGTGTCACGCCTACGAAGATCGTCCTGATCTTGAAACAGTGTAAGTGGCCAAACCATTTTCTGAAAACTAACGTTACAATATATATTTCAAAATATGGAGCACATATAATATGTACACAATACTGATACGTGTCTGATGTGTACGAACTGGAATAATCGTACACTCAGTCTCCTACTGAACACGGAATGAAAATGAAACTAAACCACCGTATAACCTGTATATCACTGGTCATCAAATTGGAAAATATCCAGGAAGTTATAATACAAGTAAGAGTTTAACGTAACAAATATTTGAAACTTTTATTATTTTAAACACTATGCGACGTTTTAAGGATTGCTGTTTATGATAGAAGTAAGCAAAATGTACCATATCGAAAGTAAAATTGAGATCTCAGTTACCAAACACATTGAATGCAAATGAATATTTAACTTTTATGAAGGTAGACGACAGCAAGATGATAAGTATCGGTGGAAAAGTGTTGCTTGTGTAATAGTTGCGGAAAATGGTACAATATAAGTTGTCTTGAGGGTATTAATTTCTTTTTTATTTGAATGGAAGCATCACGATGTGCTTGTAATGTAATATAATATTAAATAGTGTACGTCAGCACAATCACTTTATTACTCAAGGTAATTATAAGGCTACATGTTTCGGCTATAGATTAGTCATCCTCGGGCCTATTTTGTCAATTGAGTCACAAGATGCTATGCACACTTTGGGATCCCATCGTGTTTACATCCATGGAATACATCAAATTAAATCCTTTGTCTCTAAGGGCGTGACGTGCTAATTGTGTTGTAATTACTTTGAGTAATAAAGCGATTGTGCTGACGTACACTATTTAATATTATATTTACTTTTTATGTCTATACAACATGACGGGCTGCCTAACATACAATTTGAAATAAACGTTATTGCTAAAGAAGTGAAACCAAATAATGAGGATATAAATTTTTCATATAAGAAGGCGAAGAATAATTTTTTGTCATCAAAACTCGTACGTTAAAGAAAAATACCAGAAATTCTTCTGGTGTTGAAAGGGTCATTGAGTGAGTCCCGAATCTTTACGAAAAGTATAAACAAATGCATTACGAGCCTCATGCCGTAAATACGTTTTATACACATGCTGCTATTTTAAGAGAGCTGATGCGTAGTTTGCTGCAGATGTTAAAGTGAACAGATTGTTTGCTCGAGAAAGAAAGATGCTTGTGTATGTATGTGTGGACAGGAGGTGGGTGGGCAGATGGCAGTCGTTGTGGCTATCGAACCAGCGGACGCTTGGCGCCGCAGATAAATCAACCTTGCTCTTCGCCACGGTACGTGAACAATAGTGTAACATTTCAGGGTAACTATCGGAACGGATAACCTGACGCCAGATCTTAAAGACGACAGCCATGCTAGAGACAGGTCTCGCCATGACACTCGAATTGACTCACACGAAGTTGCAGCTCCTTCAGATACTTAATACACAATAAACTACTACTAAAGCGACAGTTTGAACTGTTACTATCTGCAACGTTTCGTGTAGTGACAGTTCATTCAAAAATATTCTGTTACAAATAGCAATTTTTTAGGTGATGTTAATCTTTTATTGTCGTGACATATGGTTACCTTTCCTTCAAAATACGGAAGTTTTATTTGGATATTTATTTGAGGAAGAAACTTGGCTTTAGGTTTAAAAGTATGTATCCTCAACTGATTGATACACAATGCTAATTCAGTTGAAGAAGAAACTACGCACATACGTAACGGTTAGCTGCTTCAAAAATCGAATTTAATAATTGTCCAACAAGATGCGACTTATTTGGTTTATTACATTTCTGTAGGCACCTCTACGTGTTTCGGGTGTTGACACCCATCATCAGGAGCTGGTACAACTGTAATTACAGCTTCTGGTATTGATTAACCGGATCTACTACCATCCGCTCTCGTTGTTGATTTGGA
>Ga0123357_10012954_pt1 | contig 10780 bp, 6 predicted proteins | sample TergutEmb28metaG_FD_89873 | JGI IMG/M metagenome (GOLD analysis project Ga0123357, IMG submission 89873) | Embiratermes neotenicus P4 segment gut microbial communities from Petit-Saut dam, French Guiana - Emb289 P4 | ecosystem: Host-associated > Arthropoda: Insects > Digestive system > Gut ...
CATTTAAAATTTCCTTATCCTTTCAAAATATTCTTCTTCATTGCCCCCAATATAATCCCCCCCCCCCCCCCCCCCAACCCGCTGATAGACACAAAATTTATTCTTCCATCACCACTTAAATCATCTAAGTGGTCCCTTGCCTTCAGAACTTCTGAGTGAAGCTGCATGTTCTCAGTCTTGTGCATAATAAATTCGGTGACCATCTGATTCTCATTGATTTCGTTAACCTCAATGAAGCTCCGTGAAGGGTACAGATTATAGAGTCAATTAACGTTTTTCTCGGTCGATAAGCCGCGTAAATGTCAGTTCAAATTATCCATTCTTCTGCATCATGGTCGATGTGATCACACATAAACCCTGATAATGGAATCAAAGCAGGTCTCTGAAACATTATTGTTTAGCTCATCCGTGACGCAGCAAAACGACAGAGAAATACTAGAGCGCGTTAGGCTCATGTCTTACAAATTATGCAAGACATGCAATGTACGTATAGCGTAACAATGAGGCGCGTTTAACCACTGTTGCAGTGGAAAAGAAATAAGTGTTACGTATTCTGAGTGGGTGTCTGTAGCCTTACTTATACAGTATGCAAAGCGCATGAGCCGTGTAATGTTGTCACCTGTGGCCTGTCCGGCTGTACCATATTATTACACATTATCTCACAAACGGCACGACTTTCGGGGAAAAAAATTATTGAACATAAAATGTGTTTTGATTCTTGCTACAACTTTTGTCTGAAACATTCTTCATTCTAAGAAAAATTCGCGAGATGTCATCAATATACAAATGTCTGTATATTAAGTCCTAGTTATTCGCGTCAAATTTTATTGAGAATTGAATTTTCTCTACAGATTTTCGAAAATCCTCAAATATCAGATTTCATTAAAATCCTTCCAGTGGGAACCGAGTTATTGCATATGGATGGACGGATAGACACAGACAGACTGACAAATTTGGCGAAGTTAGTAGTCGCTTTTCGCAGTTTTGCAAATTCTTGAAACACTTCAGTATGCAGTTTTCCCCATTAGTCAGTCCATAGGCTGGACTATGCACTGGGTAACAAAGGAATTTGGGTTCAAGTCCCGCCAGGAGCGAGATATTTCTGTGTTTTCTACTGTGTTTAGAAGAGTTCTGGGGTTTACCCAGTTTTCTGCCCCTCTTTCGGTGGGGATGAAGCGGCCAAGGCGTGATTCTGACAACACGCCTTCATACAGTCGCAAGATTAAAAATATGTGGAGCCAGACTTCTACTCAGTATAATTTTTCGTATCATGGTGCCAAATTAAGCACAGGAACACTACTGCAATTACCTTTAACACTTCAATGCTGGTCTCGGTGCACACTTCGTCTTTCATTCCGCAGTATGTCTTACGACAAATCCTTAGATTCATCCAAAGCTAGTTCTCAATACAGTGCGATCTAGTGCTTCCTCTGCCTGTTTACAGAAACCCCCCCCACTGTCCTTAATGGCATTCAGTAGCTGCTTACTTCTTCTCCCTCGTCTTCCCTTCACGTCTATTCTTCCTTTTATCTCTCTCGCAATAAACCGTTCTAGAAGACAGTTTCTACGCAAGATGTAACCAAGTCAGTTAGCCTTTCTTCTTTTTTGTATGTAGGACTGTACGGACTTCTAATTCCATCGGCGTCGGTGTACCGTAGGGTTGTGAAAGCATTTAAGTGTTATATAAATAAGAAATCGCCCCGTCCTGGTGTAGCTGAAAACAAGCCCCAGCGTTTAAACGCAATGTTTGCCACCCCGAAGTGTTTAACGCATATATGAATATATAATGTATCAGTCAAACACAACAATTTTTTTAATAAGTTATTTTATTATTTGGAGCAACATGTTTCAACTCTTATAAAGTCATCTTCAGACCCTTCTAAGATACAGATCCTTACTTTACAATGTTTAAAATGCATTGTGGGATCCCAAATGCATTTTAAACATTGTTAAGTAAGGATCTGTATCTTAGAAGGGATTGAAGATGGCTCTATAAGAGTCGAAACATGTTGCTCCAAATAATAAAATAACTTATTACAAAAAATTTGCTGTGCTTGATACATTTTATATTCATATATGCGTTAAACACTTCGGGATGGCAGACATTAAATTTATAACTAGTCAGGCTAGAACCATAAATCTCTATAAGAATACTAGATCCAAGCTACTAAAATGTTGTGCATACATCTATTTTAATAAACAACGTTTTATTTAAAAAGTGATCCCTAAATACGCTAACTTGAAGTTCACGTACAATTCTCCAGTCTCACAAGTCACCACCAAAATGAATGTAAGCATTTTGGATCCCACAATGCAGTTTAAACATCGTTAAGTAAGGATCTTTATCTTGGAAGGGCCTGAAAATGACTCTATAAGAGTCAAAACATGTTGCCCTAAATAATAAAATAATAAAAAAACTTGTGTTTGACTGATACATTATATATTCATATAAACCCCACCGTTACTGATGGGCTAAATAAGTCACGTTATTTATATGAAAATGTTTTTGTACCAGCGTAATTACAGTACCTGCTATATTCTTACTCAGGATGAAGAATGGGATGTCTGTGCAGTACGGCATAGAGCTCTTTCCTCGAATGCGACTGAAGAGAGATGTCATTTTCGGATTCGTAAATCTGTGGGGTAGGTAATTTTCAGGCATTGTTCTGCTAGATAGTTCTAATTTAATTTTGTCATCAGAAGTGGCGCGCGCTTGTAACATAGTTTTTAAAATCAAACATAATTTATATGCAACCTTAGGCTCAGCCCCCCTCCCCCCCTCCCTCTAGTGAAAAATTCTGGGTGCACGGCTGAATTATGCTGAGTTTTCCTTACACTCTGTTGTCAGGACACATGCAATAAGATGAGCTCTATAACAATATAAATCTGTTATACTCCATGAGTACATTTTGAAATACAAGTACATACGCGTACAACGTGGTAGTAGTACGAAAAACAAAGGTCGTGCTGTAGCTCAGGCTGTTACTCGTCCGGCTAATATCCCAGGGTGGTCCATGTGGAATGTATAGAAACGGTCACCCAAGTACGTACTTGTTTTTCCACTGTATGTTTCATTACGTACTCTATACTCAAGTTCAATGTGTATCACCTACGGCATATTGGCCTAGTCCACATTAGGGGTGGCCAGTATTTTTAAGACCTCTTTCCAGAAAGTGACATGAAAACTTTCTACGTACAAGAACACAATTTTTATTGTTTCCGTTTCAACCAACTAATGCACACACACACACACACACACACACATACATATATATATACATATCACAACACTATCTCTTTACATAATGTTCACTCCTACATGTTTCGACATCTCTGTGTCATCCTCAGGGAGTTTCACAGATTTTTGTGTCGCTAAGTAACACAAGTTCTTAAAATTAAGGCTGTTAAATTTAAAATTCCATAAAATTATTAGATTAAAATATATCAGAATATTATTTGGTCGTCGCTGAATGATACAATAATTTCTGTGCGACGTTGCAATATCTTTTGCAAGCATTGTGTTTTAGTGGCTGCATATACTCGTACAATCCCTTGTTGCTGTTGTTATTGTGCTGGTCTGGCGTGTACTGAGTCAGGGTTTTATTTTATTTTATTATCACCAACCCACACACGTGCACACGTAAACCTACAGTCGAACCAGGTTGATTTTTTTTTTGTCGTTATAAACGAGTATTGTTCTAACCGAGAAGTATAATGTTACGGTTAACAGGGAGGAATTAACTGGTACCACAGAATATCCGAAGTTATAGATGAGGTATCGTGTAAACCGATGTCGTTATAACAGGGTTCGAATGTATATTTTTCACACTAAATTTTAAGTTCCTGGCAATATGGTAGGTGTGCCGGTGGTTCGTCGTCACTTGCTTGGATACCGAGAGCGTCGTTAAATAAGCCACCAAAATAGAAGAAAACAGGAACGATCTGGAAATAAAGAGAAGCTCATTTGCTTTCAGTTTCGATCGGTGGCTCTGGTGGGCTCTTCCTGGGCTGCAGTGTTCTCAGCGTCATCGAAATATTCTACTTCTTCACGATTCGTCTATTCATCTACATACTTGGGATCAGCCGCAAGCGACGCGACCAGCACCTCCAGAAGAGCCAGAAACACCCACACGAAGGAATGTTGTTCATGTAACTGCAGAGCTGCGTATGGTCTAGAATAAATGCTTTACGGAGTTGTGTGTATTCTAAAATAGACGGGGCGCTCCTTAGTCAAATAGCTTTGCAAATAAAGGGGGCTTCAGTATTTGTTTTGTGTGTAATGGGAAGTGCTATGAACATTGTGTTAAAGCTGGCTTACCATATATCCGACACAAGAAATGAGGACATTTCCCAATTGTAGGCCTTGTGGAGAAGAAATAGCAGCGAAAAGGGAAGTCGAAAAGGAGGACAAATAAAAACCCAGTTTTCACAGTTTTATTAAATAAAGTTCCCTCTCAACGTTTCTCTGCTAATAGTTCTTTAAAACTCCATAGGTACGGAACTCACAGGAATACCTCCTTTAATCATGTTCTTCAGTAAAATATTCAGAATTTCCACATCGACGTTTTCCGATGCAATCCGAAGGTCAGGTGCTGAACTCAGGGTTTTTACTCTAAGAATTCTAATATAATGATATAATTGTGTATATATTAAAAAATAATAGAGGTGGTTTTTTTTTCGTTTTAGTACCATTGAAGTATGGAAAAGCTGTAAGAAATAACAAATAGTAAAACCTGGAATTTTTAAGAATTTAAGGTACCCGCCCAGCCACAAATTTTTTGATCGAAAAGGAACATATTCGGGGAAAAGAGGGCTTATGTTGGCACTGTTGTGACACTGACACGTGTAATTTCTAATAGACCTATATGCTGTAAATATGTATACGTCTCTAATGGACGGAAAAGGGTTATTAATAACTTAATGTAATTACACACATACATCGGTATGCTGCAGTCGAAAAATAAATAGCATCTCATCACGCGATCTTTACCATCTTGTCCCTCGTGTCGCTAAATTCCGTGCTTACTTCTTAATTAGTAGTGACTTTATAAAAATGGCCGAAACGTCTCATTCACTTTTATCTCGAATTATGTCAAGGACCGTGATAAGTGGGTCCCTGTCACCACGGCATGGCGCGTCCTCAGGTTGCAGTTGGAGGAACAGCCTCCGATATGGAGGGTAGTTGCGAATGTATTGAATAAGCAGTCGCGGACAGCCGACAAGGGGTGGTCCTCCAGCTTGGGGGTTGGGCGAGTTGTTAACAACTCCTCGCCGTAAAAACGTATCTTGTTACGAAATATTCACACAGAAAGCCTCGGACCTTACCCAGTCGTAGATGGGAGGATAATATTAAGATGGATCTTCAGGAGGTGGGATGTGGGGGTATGGACTGGATCCAGCTGGCTCAGGATAGGTACATGTGGCGGGCACTTGTGACTGCGGGTTTCATAGAATGCGGGGAAATTTTTGACTAGCTGAAAACCTGGTAGCTTCTCAAGAAGGACTGTGCTCCATGGAGTAAGCAAGTAAGTAAGTATTATGTCAACGAGACTAACCATCCAGAAAGAATATCTCCATTTTAGTGTCTGTTTACCGAAACAGCTTTGCGCCATCAACATTTACGAATTTCGTGTTCACTCACCGGTGCCGAGGGCATCCGGATTCCATGTTTTCTTTTGTCTTCCGAGTGAGTAAAGCAAAATAATAGGCCTAGTCCATGTTTTCATCTAGGGTGAATGTAAATTTTACCATGTACAACCTCGGAAGCTCATGCAGTAGTGGAAGTATAGCTCCATACTTTCATCTTGGGAATAGATCATGGGTCTCTAACCCGCGGTTCACCAGGTTGTATTATTCGGCCCGTGACCACGTTTGTAAATTATTTACATACAATCAAAATTACACAACAATTTAGGCGGTTAGTTATACCACATTATTTTTCACGTGCTGCCCGCGAACCAGGCCACAGTAGCGGGTGTGGCCTTTGGCCATGAAAAGGACGGGCGCCCATGCACTAGATGGAGATACGTGGTAGACGTCACGCCCTGCCCGCTTTACTCCAGGGTAGAAAACATCCGTTACCCATTGAATAGGAGGCTGGGTGCGTTCCGGAGCAAATCTGGAGGCTTTTGAGAAGAGAGCGTGTCTTATCTTTGCAGGTAATACGAACCACGAGTCCGCGATCATCCAGCCCATAGCCTGGCCGCTGTATCAACTACGCTATCCTGGCTCCCAGGCGATGAACAAATGGAGCACTTTCATTGGATGTTTTTACGTATTGAATGTATTCGATAATTGGAACAATCGCGTTCGATAGTTTTCATTCGAGTATGCCCATCACTATTCATATTTCCAGGCCGGCGAGTCTGTGGTTTAGTCAGTTGTAGAAGAGTCGTGGTTTCTTAACCGAGTTTGTTTAATGCGGCTGTGCTCTCCGTTTAGTGCTTGCAGTGCACGCAGTAAAACGGGTTCGTCGTAGCAAATTAACAGTTTCAGTTTGATCCGGCAGGCGTGTTATTATAATTCGGTATCACTACTCGTATTCTATGTTCATGTGAGACGAAGTAATTTGGCACCACTGCTGTGTACTATACAAAACCTAACAAGTAAGAAACAAATAAATATTGTACAGAGCGTAGCCAAATGTAAAATTTGGCAGCTACAAGAGAAAAATAGCGCATATTTTCAGCAATAGAACATCTGGTTTGGTTATTTTATGTATGCAGTCGGCCAGTACTTATACTTCAAGGCTATTTTTCTAAGATGTTGTGGCTTGAATGATGAAGTATAGATAAGGTTAAATTCCTTCAGTAATGCATCCGTTAGCAGTTAAAGCCATCTGTTTCCACAAAATATGTAATTACATTTTTCTATTAATAGTAGCAATGGATCATACAAGTGAATGTCTATGTGACATACAATGTGACGTGTACTAACAACTGCAAAACATAATCCCATCAATCCGACGAGCGAACTTGCACCTGGGACCACTAGCAGGAGAGAAACGCAGAGTGTGAGTAGAAAAAAACAATTTTGGCTAAGTACATCCTATCGATAATATCGATTATAAGGATTATTATTTTATCTCAAAACTGTCGCTAGTCTCTCTCCCTGTCGGCCCATTTAATACACAGAACGCCGAAGTACAATGAACAACGTGCTTATTTGATGTGACAAGTGTCTGAGAGCCGAGGGAAGCATTTCCAACAGCTTCTTTAGAACCTGGAGGGTAGAAACTTAGCATTTGCTGCAGTACATTGAACTAAAACGCGTGGAATTCGACTCACGCCAAATTGGAAAAGCGGCGATTACGTGGTTGCCTGCAGTTACGCGAAGCGGTCTGAGTGAAACGGCTATGCGAGTTATCAGATAAAATAATGTCCCTGTATACTGGCGAGCTATCGATCACGAAATTCAGATACCGTGTATGATATTAATGTTAAGCATAAGTGGTGTATGTCATTAGTCTGTCCATCTTCCTTAAGGCTGACAGAATGTGTTTCGGAATTGGCAGTGTCTAATGCGGCTTGTGTCCAGCGGTGGTTCAGAACCAGGGGTGCACAAGTTGGTCATAAATTTGAGAGCCACCTTAAAGTTCTAGGCGCCGGAAGGGTGATAGGAAGCATGTTCCATATTGAGGATCCACAAACACTAGGCGGCACTCTAAAATATTAAGTCGCCAATGTGACCTGGCGCTCTTGATTTGTGCATCCCCTGTTCATGACTGTCCAAATTTTAAGAGCCCACTGTGCTCCTTAATCCGCTGCGGTCGGTGTTCCAAATTTGCCTGCTGTAGGCCTGCAGGTTTACAGCTCATCGCCTCATTTAACGCGGCTTTCTGGGCGGGAGAGGGGGAGGTCGATTATTGAAGGTAGAAGGATGATTCCGCAATGTTAAGTAAAGTTTCTCGTCGTAAAGGTTGCATGAGATATACATGTAGGTGTTTTACTACACATGGCTGAAGTATGTCACTGTGAAAGGCCATCCTATATTACTGCCTGTAGGATTAAGCTAGGCGATTATTTAAATAATGTGGGCAATGCAGTATTGTGATCATTTCGTTATAAATACTGTCACCCACTGAATCACAATGGTTGATGCTATTTTTATATTAGCATGCGAATTTACACATAGACACACACAGGAAGGCCTGGATATCGCAATCGGTATAGTGACTCGCTACGGGCTGTAGGGTAGAGGGGGGCTAGTTGGCTACAGGGGTAAGTTGGCACATGGGTCATAACTCCCAATGAAAGCGCAGCATAGCAACACCTAACAATCTGTAGTGTACTCTTCAGTAACTTCTCCTGAGAGTGGTCAGCAAGCACCACTGCTCTGTGAGCTATGACTGAAGTGTGGTCTGGTGTTTTATTTGTATACTGCAAGAAGTATTGTTTATCGCTGTATAAAATGTTTTGTGTACAAAGTTTGGTTACAACTATATGTGATATTGTGCCTCCCATGAAGGATACCTTCTTTTGGCTAACTTTGGAGCTAGTCAAAATTGTAGACTTCTGTTGTGTTTGAGAGTGATGGAGTCTAAAACATAAAGAAGGTGGCAAGGGAGCAAGTCGGCAAATGCAACGTGGGGTTTGTTGGCTCAGTGTGTCAACTTGCCCCACTTTCAGTTAGTAACTTATTGGTTAGTTTTTTTCCAGTCTGATCCTTTTAAGAAGCTAAATAATGCATACTTGCAAGCAGAGGTCAGATAGAAGCAAAACACGCCTTGATGCACTGCTATGAGATGTGAGAGCTATGTGTAACTGCGGAAGGTCAACAAGGAGCATGGCAAGGATTTTCAGATTCCTTTTTGTGTTTTGGGAATGTATTGCAACAGGGTATCCTCCCATATGATGCCTACTAACTAAACATCCAGGTAGAGCGATGACGATATGTGATATTCCTTGTACCGTCAACACACCTTCACATCAGACTTATTTTCCTGCAAATACCAAAGCATATTTCCAGGTTCTGGCATCTACCCTTTCAGCAGGGATACTTTTCAAAGCTAAGACTTTGTGGACGATTAGGTTGCAGATTGAGCTGCCTCACCTGTGAAGGCAGAAGCTTCCAGTAGCAATAGTAAATTTCCTGCCATTTTGATGATTCAACCGTACGGTTATCATTTACTTCAAAAGTAGCAACACAGCCTGCTTACCCAGAGGACATTCGAAATCTTCCTAAACCATAAGCAAAAAGAGTAAGAATGTAAACAGAACAATATAACAACTGTCAGTTTGATACCTCTGTCAAAATGCTTTGACACCCAGTACAACAGAAGGCTCATAGCAAATGGGTGAAGAACTGGCCTAACATAATAAGATACAGAAGCCGCCAAAATCTAAAGAAGATTCGGGGGATACTTCCTGGTTTTATTGACTTGACACAGCAATAGAAATGTGGATTCAGTGCACAGATTGCAAGTTGCGGTCAAATGGAGGATGCACTGATGGCAGACCCAACTGTGTCTGCTTAAAGCTGCCAATCTGATGAAACTGGAACACTTCATTTAGAATGAAAATGCATGTTGCTGGTGATAGGCTAGTGTTATAGTGATCTCCCTTTCCTTCTGACCTTTTTCAATTTAAGTAAATGTGTTGAATTTTGTTCCAAATTTTGTTATTGTTTTCCAACCATTTTATTACCACAATAACAACTTGTTGTTGACTACAGCATGTATCTGACACATCTGTTTTATAAAACATTACATTAATCATTATCTGTTTCTTCAACACCTTGAAAAGATGTCATCTTGATTTTCCATGTATTTTTACCATATGCCAACTTACCCCATCTGCAGGGAAAGTTAGCACACGTGCAACGGTTAGGGAAAAAGCCCTTCCCTCCTTTTCCTTATGAATAATGTCAAATTTGTGTAGGTCAGATTGTAGCTGCAGAGTGTTGCTACTCACACATGCTGTTACATTGAACTTAATAAGTACAAAAAAAAAAAAAAAATGAAAAATTATAACATGAAAAGTGTGCCAAATATCCCCCCTTCCCCCTACGGCCTGGGGATCGAATTCTGGTTGGGGCAAGATTTTCTGCACCTGTCAAGACCCAGCTTCCAGTACAATTGGTACCAGGTCTCTTTCCAGGGGGTAAAGCGGCCAAGGCTTGGTGTCAACCACCCACCATCATCTAGCACCAAGGTTAAAGAAAGAGAGTTATACCTCTACTCCCCCTCTGGGCATATTCTAGGGTGAACAGAAACAGTATGTTTGCAGTTACACTCAAAAGTAATATACTTTTATGCACCTAATAATTTGTGGTTTCCTATCTCAATGCAATAAATACTTTTATTACTAAACTACCCCTATGAAAATTGCCTATGACTCTTGGTTTCACTTAATCACTAAATCCCAGAAAGGCATCATGAGTAAATGTGATAGTTGCAGAAAGGCACCAGAGAAGACTGACCACCATTTTCTGGCAACTGAATTGTCTCCCTGGCCATCACATTTTATACAATTTTTTGGTGCTGTTTGTGAGTCTTTGAATTATAATAGGCTATCTTAAAAGCAGTGTTGGTTTATAAATGAGAATTAAGATTCTCAGAGCAGTGGGTGGGGTATGACACTATGAAATCTTGGAGGAAATTCAGCACTACTCTGCATAGGTTATATATCCACCATTACGACAGACGAAGATTTTTTCCGCAAAAACTTTAAATTGATACAAGACTACACAGTGTTACAGTCCAGAATAGTGTAATATTCACCATACACACAGCTTATTATTGTCACAGTAACCTGAAGCATGCCAGACAGGCATGACAACC
>Ga0123357_10012955_pt1 | contig 10779 bp, 7 predicted proteins | sample TergutEmb28metaG_FD_89873 | JGI IMG/M metagenome (GOLD analysis project Ga0123357, IMG submission 89873) | Embiratermes neotenicus P4 segment gut microbial communities from Petit-Saut dam, French Guiana - Emb289 P4 | ecosystem: Host-associated > Arthropoda: Insects > Digestive system > Gut ...
ATAAAATACGAGTATAAAAGTTATTTTGGGACACATTTGTGTAAGTTGACCACTTGCTTATGTTGACCACTTTTTCAGGAACCGTCGGTGGTCAAGTTAGACAGGTTTTACTGTATTATGAAACATAGTAAGACATGTTGGGTTTTCTGTTAGAAAGGAATTATTTTTTTAAACTTTAGGTTAAATTCATACTACAAAGTGTAACATACTTGCTCGTTTTGATGTAAAAATTGCACAGCTTTTGATGGAAATTCTCCACTGTATCAGAGTGTGCTTTATGATTACTCCTAGAAACACACCCTACTTCCCTCTGGCGAACTTTGCATTCTCTGCATATTTCAAAAGGATTCCTGTTCAAATTTACACAGAGATTTGTTTAACAGTAGACTAATTATGACGTGGGTGTGTGCCTAATTAAGTGGCTTTACATTCTGCCATTGTAATGTACGGAACAACTGCTGTTGATGTTGCAATGCCAAACGTAAAAGTAGTTCACGTATAGCAAACTACAAAGAGCTGCCCCTGCCAACAAACCCTTTTAGTCCCACTGCTGTGCGTTGATTGTAGTTTAGCCGATTGAAATCTGAAGATTATCAAGACTATATTTATACAATATCGAAAGTCATGGAAAAAATTAAGTTTTTATTTTTGAGATTCTCGCAGATGTGTTGGTGAATGTCCGATTTTCTGGGATATGACACCGTGTCAATGGGTGATTGCATCTCGAGGTTTCGAGGCAATTTGATATTCATATTGAAATTTAATTTGTTTACCACCGACGCTCTACTATATTAGTAATTACCGGGAATTTAAGTAATACATCTTTCTCTTTTGGCTTTTTTTCTGAAGTAGATGTTGAGACAGTAGGGGAAAACTGCAACGATGTGCGGGTATCTTACTACAGCGTAGAACTGATGAGCAGTGAAGGTACCGTGGATATTAAACGTGACTGTACCTTATATTCGTGTGCCTCCTGGAATGCAGAATGACCATCAGTTTTCGTCAAACAAGGTCCGGTAACGGATAGTTGGATGTCGGAACTCAAAATACCTTAAATGCATGATAACGTAAAAGTGTTTTAATGAGATTTAATTTACGCTCCATTCTTCAAAATCTTAGAAGAATTCTACGACCATAAATCAAATCGTCTTGCGTTTTCCGATGCATACATAACATCTTAAAGAATAAACATATCAGTGTTTAGCGGTTTGTTTGCAGTAACTTTGAATTTGACTGGTACAGCATGGAACGATGGGGCGCATAATGGGTACAATATTACTGGCAGAGACTTCTGTCTTCCTACATTGCAGCACGCAACACAGGATAATGTCAACATCACTGCATTATTATCAGGACCATTAGAACATCAAGGCTGAAACATTCTATTTATTTTAGTAGCTATATAAAGAAAAGGAAATTAGCGTCTATAATGATAAAGAGACTTCCGGTATGGTACGAAAAACTTATATAGCCTTACAACATGAATTCGAAAATTGGAAAGGCAAGGTACGTAGTATGAGTCACTTCTATAGGGTTGTAACGATGGTATATTACCCCTGGGATTAGTGGGTTTTTGGACTCTGGCCATCATTTCGCAGTGAAGGGGTTACAACATTTTGGAAAATGGATCTATTCTAGCCGTCAAGCGATGTGGCGGGGAAAGTATACCACAAAAACACAATGAAACCAGTGAGAGTATACATGCAGACTCATAGAAATGTAAGTCGAAATTAACACCATCACACAAACACGAAAATGAATTTTAAAGAAAGAGGGTGGAAGATTGTGGACTGAAATCAAGCTCACTGTAGAGACAAGAAGCGGGACTTCATGAAAAATTATCGAATTTGCGGCTCCATAAGATGCAAGGAAATTCTTGATTAGCTGAGGAACTATCGGATTCTCAGGGAATCTACTGTACTGAGATGACAGTTGGTCAGTTACACCGCCAGTCGCCAACCCACAGTTTTTTTACGTGTATAAGATTTGGATCACTCAAAGATACAAACACTTTATCTAAAGAAGTTGCAAGTACGTACTTACTCCGAAATTTTGGTAAACTAAAAATACGCGGATTCACATCTCAGTCAGAAGTTCGTAATGTCGAAAATACATAATCAAAAATAATATTTCAGTTCTTATTACACAACCAAACCAATAAAATAATTTATTTTCAAGCGTTATGGTAAAGCGAGCAGCACTCCTGCTTCCTATTTCGGAGGTTTCAGGCTCAAACCTTAGTATCATGACATCGTATTTTTGTTGTTTCACATGTCTTTTCAGGTAAACTCCTTGGCATTACACGTACCTGAAATTAGGTGCAATCGCTTCTTTCGCATCATGTGGAATTATATGTACACTAAACATTCCTTCATTCGACGCTAAGCAAGGTGAGCTACAGACAGAACTGTTAAATGTCTAACAATGAGTAAAATGTTATTTTTAGTGCTTGAACATTCTGTCTTGGCACAGCCTACTCCAAGGGCGTCTGACAAACACAACATGCATTTCACTTACTTGTTTTTATAGTTATATTGATATTTTTACCTCTGCTATCTCACTTACCATGTCGGTATCTTAGAATCGGAAATTTCGAAATCGAAGACATTAAACTGCCGTTTCTTCAGCTTTTGTAATTCAGGGGTTAAAAGTTATCTATTTAAGTATATTTTACCTGAAAATACGTGTGAAGACATGGAGGCGTGATGGATGTTGGGAATGTCAAAAAGAACATAATAAAACTTCTGAATTAAAGATACTTAGGTCTATATACGAATATATTGCTTTATAAGTAGTCGCTCAAGACTGGATACAATACCTGGGTCTTGTAAGTAGGTTCCATGAGAGGCAGCGAACTTCTTAGGCAAGTGCGGCTTCCTCCTTCAGAATGAGCTTGTATGTTGTTAATTGCTTTGAATGAATCTATCAGGAAAGATTAATAAAATCTAAATTAAAACTGTAATCTGTGAGAAAGCACATTCATCGTACACAATGTGAACGAAAAAGCCACGGACGAACGTACGGAGGTGGACCTACAGTACTTGCAAGAAATAAACTTTTATGAACAGATGTTTTCTGAAACATAGTTTCGGACTTACGTCTTCCTGAAGAGTAATGTAAATGCTTCAAATGCCCAGCGAGAACTTCAACACAGAACGTTGCACGTCCAAAAAAAGGATTGCTTGCCTGGCTGGAAAATTCCACGTTTCGTACGAATTATTTTAAATGCATTCCATATTCGTTGTTTCAAACTCTGGTCGTCTGTAAATTATGTATCACTAACAGTGGATGTAAATGTCTCCAGAGACACAAATTCAAGGAATTTAAATCAGGGGAACAAGCGGGCCATGCTACTGGTCAACCTCTTCCTATCCAGTGTTCCGGGAATATATTTTTCGAGAATTTTCCAACTGCAGGAAGCAAATGCGATGGAACAGCATCATATATGCACCCTAAGGCAATTCTAGTCGGCAGATCCACATCTTACTAGGAAATCGTGGTAAAAATTCCTACTCACACGTTGTGGAAGAAAGTATGGTCCCAGAATTCTGTATCAAGGAATTCCTGTATGAAAACTCAAAATCGACACTTTATAACGTTTAATTATAGGCAGGCCGCAAATCGGAAACCACAGTTTAGAAGAACTATGATCATACAATATTTTTTCTCGTTTTGTGGTGTAGATCCACCTACTTGTGTCTGGCCGTGCGTTTTTCTCTTATCCTAAGTATGTAGATTACACATGAATCCGATACTTTCTGGAATTTTGCCTAAAGTTGACGAAACGTAAGCCTGCATGTTTTTCATGTTCCATCAGAATGCATCTGGAAATGCAAATAAATACTTACTGAGCTATTTATGAAATTCGGCCAATTTATGGAACCCAAAATTTCATTACTGTGTTTACTAGATCCCGCCGTTTTCTCCTATCCTGAGCCAGATAAGCCCAGTGCACGCTCAACCACCCCATTTACTTACTATCTCCGTGTAATGAAAACCAACTTGATGCACTATTTATCCTCTGTTTATTTCGTCAATCAACCTCTACATGTTTCGGACATATTTGTAGCCCATCATCAGAAGTTATACACTATATATACAACAATTGGTACGTATTGTGTTTTTAGATGGCTGGCTGTTTTCCGAGTTGGGATGGAATTATTCCAACCCAACAGCAGATAGTCAACTGAAAAGCACAACACGTGCCAATTGTTGTGTGTATATATATATATATATATATATATAAAGTATACCTTCTGATGATGGGCTAAAAATATGCCCGAAACATGTAGAAGTTGACTGACGGATAAACTGAGGATAAAGAGTGCATCAAGTTGGTTTTCATTACAAGGATGTATCGAGTTACACAGTAAACAAAACATAAAGTACTCACTATTTGTGTTAAAATTTCTCACATCTACGCTTCGCTTTTCATTTCATCTTTCACCTAAACCTTTCCCCACCATAATCTTTAGGCACTTTTCTTCTTCCCAATAGAAGCCATTTATCATTTGCATTCCTCTCTACGATAGAGTAGCAACCAGTTGGGGGGAGGGGTTCCAACACTAATAAATCTTATAGCTCCATAAATGTCGAGAAATTTCGTGATTACTTGAGCAAATTCGAGTATTAACTTGTAAAGAATTAGCGTCTTTTATGAAGTTATAAGAATTTTGCGGTAATGGTTTTCTTTAAATCTTTAATGGTCCTCAAATGCTATCCATATTCCTGGTAGTTAATCCTTTTCTTTCCTGGCTGTATCGTAGAATTATATCGGAAAGGAGAAAAGTAAATAAGGGAATGCATGTTATGTAAAAGTGCGGAAGGGGTGACATTTCTTGACGTAATTTTTTATGTTTGTTAAATCCGCTGGGGATTCCACGTGTCACGAGCTCACAAAGCCACATGTATATGCTTCTTGACGTGATATTCTTGCCGCTCTTATGTGGCGTCTGGAAAGACATGATACTTTAATTGTATTCATTCGCACCCTATGTTCCTGTCATGGCAGAAACGTGTAAAAGAGATGTATACACCTACTGTGGGGCTTCTCAACGTAACAAGCGTAAAAATTTAAAGCAAAATATGTTTCTAGCTACGCACACGACCTGTGATTTCCAGGTTACGTGTGTCAAGAAAGGGGATGTATTCACGGAGTCAGGACAACTACACGTACATCGATCCTTTTAAACTTTGTTATTTTTAAATAAGTCAAAGAAGACCAAATATTTATGTTGCGAACATAAATTTTCTATGGAATGTAAATAAAGTCATCGAACGTCGCCTTTGAGAGGGTAGAACACTTTATTCTTATATGGAAGTCCCAGGTTCATATCTCGACACAGAGACTGGACGTCAAGGTAAAGGTTTTTACGGTTTTCCTCAGTCTTTCCAGATAAATTCGAGGATTTCCCCCTACGTTATCAAGTTACATTATCATTCCATCATTCGACGTTATACCTTTCACAGACACTGAAATAAAGTTGAAATTAGGAGTGAGGTTAATATTTTACATTAACACGTTTAATATACCATGTTTAAACTTGGACTGATAGGTTGATAAAGTACATGAGTTAACAATAAATTTGCTATTATAAATAAGTACAATTGTATTTTTTAAAGTTCATACAAAGCATTTAACTGATGTTGTGGGAAGAATATTCATTACTACCGATTGTAAATTTGGCCTATTTCGAGGACATTTTAATGCTACTTTGAACACGATAGTCCTGAGTTTAAATTGACCATAAAAGCTGGACCTACGATTATAATATATTTACGCGTAAGATCACGGTCTTCTGATATTTGACGTCATGTAGTCTGGTATATAGGGACTAACACACCTCTTCTCTAGCCAAAGACTCCGTGTCTCTCCGTAATGTTCGTGTCTATCTACCATCACATGCATGAAGGCCGTAGTAGCATTCATACACCTGACAGTGTTAAATCGCATTTAACTTTAGACGACATTTGGGCATGTGTTGCAGGAAAATTAGGACTTACGTTACGTTTATGTGAAAATTGTGGCTTCGTTGACTTTCAAAACTCTGTTCCTGAAGGCACAGACTCGTTTATTCATACTGTTTATTTTGTCACGTTCAAGTTGTTTCGTGTTGATTGTGAGCAAAACGTCGATATGAAAGCCAATTTTCTTGTATAAAAGCGACCGCAGGAGAGTGAATTCTTCGTTTTTGCAGAGAAGCTGTTTATATGAAGCTGTGCTGTGTAACTATAATATGCTAATATTCATTGTGTTCGATCTTATCAAATACCAAGTTAATCATGTGAATATCATCTCTAGTCTACATGAAAATTCTACCAACTCATAAAAATATAGATGTGCTCTACCAAAATACAGTGCCGACAGACACAGTGCCATTCACAGTGTGGAACGCTGATTCGATCGTAGGTTTACAGTGAATGTATAATTTTTTTCGAATTCTGATGCACCAGTTTCGTGTTTATAATACTGGTTTGTTATATTATTGAGTCGGTAACGAACTCGCATAATGGTACTGAAAGTTTTACATGCAACGTTGTTAAGTTTCGAACATTATTTCAAAAGTTAACGTTTCCAAATTATTTTTCGATATACACGTTTTGACCTATGGTTTAAAAATTTACACTTTTCCACGTATGGCACCTAGACCATATGTGGGGTATTATTACTGGCTGGATTATAACCCGCTTAGCTACGCTTTCCAGGTTATCTCTGTGATTCATTAAGAAATATGGCTTCAAGGCAATGCTGGAGAATCAGTCGTTAAATCAAAACACCCTTATGACTTGCTCCGTGGTACCGAATTAAGGCATGCTTCTAAGTCTCGGCTTCTTATACGTAGGCAATAAGATAGAAATTTTGATAGTGTCTTGACATTTAAAGTTTCCTTCAAAAATAACTTTTGCTTATATATTCGTTGTTTTATTGTCGTTTCATCATCATCAGCAGCAGCAGCAGCAGCAGCATCAGCATCAGCATCAAGGATTGAACCCTTTGATCCGTTCCATCTCCAAAGTTACAACTGCTCTCTCCAACGTTTCTTCGGTCTTCCAATTGTACTCCTTCCTTGTGATCTGTAGTAGTATGATTTGAAAAGGATTCGGTTTTGTGGCATTCTTTGCAAGCGTTGAAACCAGTTCCGTCTGCATTCATCTACCTTGTCCATTATGACTGTAATCTGTAGTTCGCGGCTTATGTAGTCGTTTTTCTTGTGGTAATAAAGGGTCTAGCCTGCCAGAGGTCTCAATAACTTCATTTCTGCCGCTTCAATTCTTCGTCTTTGTGAGGCTGTTAGAGTCCAATTTTCTGACCACTATACAAATGTAGGTAAAACTAAAGTGTTGTATATTTTCAAAATAGTTTCCGTTCTCACTTTCCTAAAAATAGTTCTCTCAATAGTACCTATTAATTGTAAAAATTTTGCCAATTTAGATTCTGCATCATTGGAAAATTGTAAGATATACTTCAACCTAAATAAGTAAATTGGCTAATTTGTCCTGGGATTTCATCGTTTATAATCGTTTTTGTTCTTAAGTGATCTTACCCAACCAAACCTCTTTTTTGTGGAAATTTCCAAATTATATTCTTTCGATATACTATATAATAAATGGACTGCCTTTGCAAATTGTCTTCTGTGTCAGAAATAATAAACTGGTCATCTGCAAATAACAGTGTGTTAAAATTAACTCTTTGAAATATTTGCTAGTTTTTAATTTCTGTAACCAAATCCAGATAACCTTATCCAAATATAAATTAAATAAAACTGGAGATAATGGGCATCCTTGTCTCACCCCTTGGGTAATAACTCTAGAATCTTCAGATATTCCATTACCTGCGTTAACTCTTATAATGCTTTCCATATATATCTTCTCTATTATTATAATTAGGTGAGTTGGAATTCCTTTACTTGACATAATAGTCCATAATTTGTCTCTGTCCACCGAGTCAAAGGCTTTTGTCTAAATCAATAAATACAATTTATGTGGGAGTGTTAAATTCTCTATGTTTTTTTTTAATTATTTGTGAAGCTGAAAATATGCAATCCATGCAGAATCTACCTTTCCTAAATCCATTTGCTCTTCTAATAGTAGAGCTTTTGCAATTACTGTTAATCTCTTTGCAATAATTTTTTAATAAATTTTATATCCAGTATTTAATAAGCTAATAGCTTTAAAGTTATCTGGGTTATTTCTAGCTCCTTTTTTGTGTATTGGTATAACAATGACTGTCCTCCATTCTCTAGGAATGTCTTCGTAAATCCAGCAAACATTTAAAAAATTCAGACATTTATGTAAAAAAAACTTTTGGTGCATATTTGTACAACTCATTATTAATCCCGTCTGATCCTGGGGATTTTCTGGCTTTTAATGCTTTAATGGTTGTTTCCAATTCTTCCACTGTGATTAAGTCGACACACTTCTCTGTTAAGTTTGCACATTTCCTTTCTGTGGTTTTATCATTAGATTGTTTAGTCCAAAGTTTTTGATAGTAATCTAACCATGTGTGTTCAGTTATTGGGTTAAGTTGCAAATTATCTTTTTTCAGTTCTGTTTAAATTTTTAATAATTTTATATGCATTTATCTGGCGTCCATGTAAATCATGCTCAATTCTCGATACAAATGTTTCCCAACGCTGCCTTTTAATTTTTCTTGTTTCTCTTTTCACAATTGCCACTAACCTTTTGTAATCTATTTTGCCAGTTTCAGAACGTGTGGTTAAATACCGTAAACAAACCTTCTTCTCGTTTTCAATCAAGTTTTTGATATCCTCATTCCATAAAATTAAACGCCTCTTGTGTCTTATATTTTTCCTTTTGCCTGTGGTTTCATTCGCTGCTTGTAGTAATGTATTCTTTAAAGTTTGCCATTCTACATTAATATTGAGGCTTCGTGGTGAGTACATCAAATTTGGCTCTATCTCCTCTGATAAAGTAATTTTATACTTCGGTCCTCTAACAAATGTACTCTAAAAATTTCTTCTTGTCGTGGGGATCTTTTAATAGATGTATAACATTTTTGAGGTGAACGAATTTTAGAAATTAATAAGTAATGGTCTGTAGCAACATCGTATCCCCTAAAAACTTTAGTGTCATTTACTAAAGGTGATAATTTCTTGTTTGTTAAAATGTAATCTATAATAGATCTGTAACGTCGGGCACTCTACGTCATTTTATGTATCTCTTTATGTCTAAAGAATGTGTTCGTTTACTGATGCAAATTCTTTTAGTTTGTGTTCATTATTGTTAATAGTAATTTCACTATTCGTGCCCAAAATTCCATCAATAGGAATTTTTCCAACACACTTGCATTATAATCTCCAGCAACGATAATTTAATCGTTTTTATTTATTTTATCTATCTGATCTTGAAGAGTTTCATAGAATTCTTCTGTTTGTTCAGTTTTCCCCTCTTCAGGGACATTGAAAGCTAGTAATGTTAAATACCCTCTTTGTAATTTATATCTTAGTTGAAGAATTCTTTCATTTACAAACATGTAACTGTGTATTCTCTTTGTAAATTTGGCTTTAATCATTATTGCTATACTTGCAGCTGCTCTTTTATTCGTTGGGACACCACTGTACAATAAAATATAATCTTTAAACTCTTGCGAATCCTTTAATTTCTTTTTTGTTTCTGGTATCACTGCTATATCTATATTTGCTTTTTTTTTAATTCTTCCTGCAGCGGTTTCTCTTTGCCATATAAACCTCCGACATTTCAAACGCATATTTCATTAAACCTGGATTCATTGTCCTCTTTCTGGCCTTAGTTGTCATGTGTAAATCAGTCCTGTGCTTCCTCTGGAGATTTTGAGTTGGGTAGGGTGTCCTCAGGATGGATAACCAGTCCTTCGTTGAGTACGTTTGGTGGTTTAGCTGACCTCAGGACCTCCAAACATGCCCGTTTTCTGTAGGAGTGTGCTCCCTTAGCCGAAGATCTCGGTTTTCAGGCGTCGAGAACTCGCCTTCATCCGCTCCTCCCTGCTACGACTAAAGTTGCTTTGCCCAGGGATCACGAGCGAGGACGTGAAGAAGTCGGATTTGCTGGCAGAGCTGACCGATGTCATGTCAGATGGTGTTTCCCAGGATTTGTGGATATTATCTATCGGCATCGATAATAACCCTTGGGGTCAATACCAGCCTTTGATCCCATTTATTGTCATTTCTATTTATTTATTTACTTATTTATTCTTTCTTTTTCATTGAGTGTTCACAGATATTTTCAGACCTCTCATTTCAGTCTCCTTAGTCCTGGTTTTATTTTGTCTACATTTAAACACGGAGCGCAAAACAAAGTGGCACTGAGACGAGTCTTTCTCTAACAGCTTCAGCATTTCCCTGTCCTACCTGCAATTCATTCGTCCACCAAGGACCCTAGATTGTTTTAGCACCATTAAATAAACCCTTCTGTCTGACTTTGTTTCAAGTTTTCCTTATCCGACGTAATAATATGTCCATTCTATTGTTTGCTTTTCATTTAAGCCAGACTTTGTTCGAATTGTTGTCAACACAATCACACAATTCTTGTTGTGTGCTAGATATCCGCACAAAGAAGGTTCATCCAATTTTGGGTGACATAAGATTAATCATACGAAAGCTTTATAGCTGAATTTCTTGACCATAGTATTCCGAGCAGACTCCTTATTTCACACGCTGTACTAAATTATACGCAAAGAAAGAAAGGAGCTTTGATGTGTGGCCATTGTTCACAGCGTCATGTATTTCTTTCTGAACAACAATGGTGGAGTGACAAGTGAAAGCGGGGGGGGGGGGGGGCACC
>Ga0123357_10012956_pt1 | contig 10779 bp, 7 predicted proteins | sample TergutEmb28metaG_FD_89873 | JGI IMG/M metagenome (GOLD analysis project Ga0123357, IMG submission 89873) | Embiratermes neotenicus P4 segment gut microbial communities from Petit-Saut dam, French Guiana - Emb289 P4 | ecosystem: Host-associated > Arthropoda: Insects > Digestive system > Gut ...
CTTTGCCTTTTCATGTTACTGGGTGTTGGTAAGAGTTTTGTGTGGGTGGGGGGGGGTGGGGGATGGAGGTGGGGGGGGGGGGGGGGGGGGGGGGGGGGGGGGGGGGTGGTGTTGGGGGGGGGGGGGGGGGGGGGGGGGACGCATGAGTGTATACTAGACAAACGAAAAATATGGTTGGGGTCTCTAGCATATGTCACTCCCCACTAACTGTACAGAATTGGAGCAATTCCCACCATGTAGTTGGTCAAATAGGCAGCCTGCCAAACACTATAGTATCCTGGCACTTCCTGAATGTCCCTGTTGCAATAAACTGAAGTCACAAAAAAGCCAGTATATTTTGTTTCTTGTTCAGTTTGTACTGGCTGTTATAGAGTCAAACATGAAACTGATTGCTGTTACTAAGAAACGTGCATAGCAACTTTTTAAATGTTTATTATGTGACAGAATAAAGTGTGTGCTTAACCTCAGGTGCTAATGCCTGTTAATGGTATATTGAAGAATTATTCCTTCTTTTACAATGACTCAGGAATAGCCCATTTATAAAAAGGGTGAAGAGAACCAATGCATCTCTAACATACAGCATTTCTTTGTCATATATTTTACTACAGTCGCCTTACTGGGGGGCCGGTTTAAGGATATCACACGTATGTGGCTGCATGGGGACATACTGTATGTATTTCACACTTTGTGTTGGACATATTTTGTATGTAAATTCTTATATTGCTGAGTCTGCTTTGCCAGTTTAGGACTATGGTGTAGGAAGGACTCCCAAATTTATTTTTGCATTGGACCTAGAAATATCTTAATAATATAAGTTCAAAATGCTTGAAGAATGTGTATTTCAGTTGATTTACATCATGCCCTTTCACATTATTTGTGCCCCTATCAGCCCTCCAATTCAGTCATATTCTTATTTTATTTTATGTTCTTGTAAATACATAGAATATATTACATATTAGGGTTCTTTGTCACCTGGCATTATTACAGTATTGATGTTAAGGTAAGACGGTCTGAACGTGTGGCTTGTGTTGGGAGTTCATGTAGAAATCTGGAGGGGAATCCCTTGGAACATGGTCACATAGAAAAATAAGGTGATGGAGAAGTAATAAGGTGTAAGGATATGAACTGAATGGAATTAGCGTAGGATAAAGTCCCATGATGGGCTGTGCTGTTAGTAATTTCACACTGCTATGCTGCACATGGATGTCGTTTTCTTAGCCACAGTGTATATTTCTGATTCATTGTTGTGTATAGCATGTAAATATGTATGGATATATGAATATCCTTACTGAAACTTCAAGCAGCTGCTGAAAGGGCCTCAAGTATCAGATGTGTGATGTACTTGTCTTGCTATTTACTCCTGTTGTTCATTAATTTGAAGGACATTCAGAAATGCATTAATTTCCTACCTCTGAAATGTTGTATGAAGCATAATGAGTAGTCAGCTTTGAAGCATGGCAAGTCATGGGTTAATAATAAAATTTAAGCTGTAATGAGGGCAAGGGTCAATATGAGTTCATGACCTCTTTACAGCAGCTGACTGTGATTGCAATGCATCATGGTGCAGGTGCCTTCAGTTACCAGTTAACCCATTAGTGGCCCTTTCATACAACAATGTAAAACGCTGAGTTGCTCACCGGGAAACAATTTATTATGATCAATATTTGCTGTTCAGTAGACCTTCCATTGCTATCCTTTCCCTACAGAGTTGTAACTCCAATATAATGGGTGATGGGGGAAGCTACTGTTGTTTTCTTTTCTCTGTGAAGATAAAACTCAGGTATAAAAGTGTAGTGGTGGGGTATCTCTCAGATTTTCATAGTGTTATCAGTGTATTGTAAATCAGTGAAAAGTTATGGGCATGTTTTTTTCTCATTCTAACCTCTGCCATGCTCTTTCTCTGAGAACTGGATTTTTAAAATATTTGTTCCATGATGTAATGTTATATGTGAATGTGATGTGCTTGAACTTGTAGGGTAAATATCTGTTATTATTGTTGGGAAGTAACAGGAGGAGTGAGAAAATTGTATAGTGTACAGTGTCAAAATTTGTACTTTTAACCAGATTTTGTTGGTGAAAAATTCATAAAAAATTGTTTGGAAAACCTGAATGTAAGTGAACTTGAGACTGAGGCATATATGGGAGGTTAAACGAAGGATTCAGCAGGCTGACAGTAGGATCCAGTGGTAGGCTGTTGTGAGCATGGCAGTAGGATGTAGGATTAAAAAAAACTGAGAAAAGTAAACAGCTTAAAATTGTGAGTTGGTAAAAACTCAAGCAAATTAAGAAGACATTGTGGAAGTTCATGTGGTATATTGTTGTCAGTTACAGGAAATTTTTATTTTAAAAATTGCCCTTAGTCACTTAAAAAACCTCCTGCCAAATGTAAATATAATTTGGATTACCAATAACTGAGATTTTGAAGTCTGTTTATAAAAATTGCAAACAGTCACAAACAAATATTGTGTTAATTCAGGTAGTCATTTCTTTGTTTGCTCAAGTGTTTGTGAAGGGCATACATTGCTAAGGTGAGAGCTGTGTTACCGGGAGTTGATGCAGGTTTTATCACTGATTGCTTTTCTGACATTACACAGCAACTTTCCTGAAAATGCGTGATGGTGACCTGATTTTGCTGAAGCTTTATGCGCTGTATTGCCAGCTGTGGAAAAGAGAAAGTAACTTGACTTCGTTGTTGTCATGGCTACCAGTTGCTAGGCACATGGGTTAATTACTGACTTTACAGGCAAACATCAGTTTGGATACGGTAATTAAGAGACTGTGTTGCTCTTGTGAAGGGAATTACTTGGCATTTCTATGCTTTTCCAAATCATTGCCTTCTACATTCATAAGTGGATTTAAAAGTGAGAGTTATTCCAGTCATAAAATTAAATGCAGTACTGACCATGCAACATACTAGTATAATAATGAAACCTGTATCAAAAATTTAGGAATTCATGCTTTTCATAATTTGTGCTTTAGATTCTTCTTTTTGCATTACTCAGATGTAGGACAGTTTGATGCACCAGAATTATTGTAATCAGTATATTAATACATGTATGTAATATTCTGATTATCAAAATTGGGAATATGAGGAGCATGTTAAAATTTGGCATTGGTTTCTACCATTAGTCAAACTTATGCCATCCTCTCTTCTACATAAAACATAAATATTCAACACTATGCACATCATTATAATTGTATGTACCCACTGTTTTCTGTGAGATTAAATTTGGCCTCTTGACCTAAGGAAGAAGCACAGGTTTAAGTTATATGAATGCTTGGATCTAAGAGAGGGGATTAGGGAGAAAAATACATAATGGAGAGATCCATAATTTGAACTTTTCACCATATATTATTGTAATGAGCACTTCAAGGAGGATGAGGTGGACAAGGTATGTGGCACTGAGCCTTATATAAGTCATAAAAATTTTAGTCAGCAGAATGGAGAGAAGAAGAAACCACTTGGAATAACTAGGTAGAGATGGATATTAAACCCTTTGAAGACAAAAGTTAATCTACAAGAATATAAATAATCTGTTTCTGCCTCACAGAGAAGAGATGTGTAAGGGTGTGTAGAGAAAGTGTCACTTTTGTGGTAAGAATTACATGGAACACAGAAATAAACTGTGTGTGTGCAAAATGCAGAGCTTTGTAATTTTAAAAACCTGATGGAACGTACAATTACCATCAGGATTAAATCAGTCCAAGAAGTGTGTTGTTAGGAAGTGGACTAGATTCATCTTGTCTTGTGCATGTGGTAGTGAAATTCTGGGTGTCATTAAAGGCAGGGAATCTCTTGACAAGCTGAGTAACTGCTGGCTGCACATGAAGGAATCTGCTCCATGGTGTAAATTTAGTTGCTGATTCGTGATTACCCTAGTTTGTGAAACAGATTTCCTCCACAAGAAGAACATGAAGTGCATTACATTGAAGTGAACATTAGTTTGCTGTCTTCTGAAGGGTTCCCAGGTAAACCATAAAATACTCTTTGATCATCCTGGAACTGGCTTTTTACTGCTGTAGGAATTGCAACATTGTCTTATTTCAACATGTCTCTTAGAAGAATTATGACTTTCTTTTGGGTTTCCTTGTGGTTAAAGCAAAGATTGCTTGTGTATAGGAAAGAGAGGAGGCTATAATGTAAATAACCAAGTGTTAAAGGTTGTAATTCTTACATTTTTTTAAGACAATGGTCAAATGGAACTTTTCTTTAGATTTTTGTCTCTGGTGTTCTTGATTTTGCTCGTATGTGTGAATTGTTCATTTAAATGCCTTATGAGGCCAGTTTGAATGTTTCAATGTACCCCGCTCCATGTCAGAAATCTATCCAGTTTTGAACCTCTGAACTCATAGAGGGTAATTTAATTGTAATTCGTGTTAGAGTATGAAGTCCTGAACAGTTGGTAGTGAAGTCAGCTGGTTAAGAAATATCATGTTTTATGAACTCTGAAGGCTGTGCTTCATGTTAGAGTATGAAGTCCTGAACAGCTGGTAGTGAAGTCAGCTGGTTAAGAAATACCATGTTTTATGAACTCTGAAGGCTGTGCTTCATGTTCCCAAAAGTCTGCTGTTGGATCCTTTCAGGAATTGGTGATGATTTATGTCTACCATCAAAACCTTACTTTCAGTCCTCATTTGTAGCATGTTATGAAACAAGGAATTAATTTTTGACTTATTGAGAGGAGAAGTTGTATGCATTGTGTGATTTGTGCACTGTGTAGTGACCTACTGACAGAGTATAGCGTTCAGGCCGGCCTTGGCTGCCAGCCGGTCGGCATGCCTGCCAGCAAGAGAAATGACCCACTTCCACATGTGGCATGCCTGTTCTCTCTCACTCCAATGAGACACTGCCAAAACTACACTCAGCCAATCGCCACAAACTCTATACAGTCATCTTTTAAGATGACTGGCTGCGTATCTTGTCCATCTCACTACCCATTTATTTTGTGAAACTATCCACACAGAGTGGAAATCATCTTGTATTTTGCTTGGGTTAGTTTGATTTTTCAGTTTATTATATTACTGTGCTAAATGAGGCATTGTAATAACAATTGATGAAAAGAAGGTAGAATTCAAGCTCATACTGTGAGCACTGAGCAAGTGTAGTTCTTTCACTGGAATCCTATTTGCAAGTTGTATGTGTCTGTCTGGTTGCCTTTCCTGTTTCAGTTTTTGACATGAGTGTATAGATTACCTAATTCATTTTTGTGTAATTTGGTGTGAGAGTTGTGCCATTGGAGACTTCCCATCGTGATGTTTTATCCTAACGAGCTCTTTTACAAGGCAGGTAGTTTCATTTCTAGGATTGTTGTTTGCTGTAAATTCTTAGAGGTCATGATAACAATATAGTTACTGGCCTGTTTTTTAATACTTGGGAACACAACGTGGACTAGCTGTTGGTCTCATTTTGTAGTCTCCCATTATAATGAATCAGCAGTTGCTTCTTATGAAAATATTGGTTGTGTATTTTTGGCAAATTTATGTTGAATATGAGGGCAGTTCGGATGATAGGTTGTTGAATAATACCGTGCAAATTTATATTCAAGTTGCCAGCCTTGGTAAGAGACAAGATGACCTTGTGAACTTGAAGCAGTCACAATAATGTAGGCTAAACTGTGCAACCTGATGTAATACAGTACTTACATAGGTATAGATATATGTATAGATATATATGAAATTTTTACGTTGTTTCATTTCTTGGTTCTGAGAATTAGGATTGAATGGAGGAGGCATTTTTCCCTGAGCCTTCTGGTTTATGTTACTTGAATTGCCACTGTCCACTTGAAAGTACTGACAAGCCAAGTAGGCTGCATTGTCTATGCGCAATTTTATTCAGAGACACTGCCCATTGAATGGCGATGTAAAATTAATGCACTGTATGTATATGCAACCGCTTATCTGTGAAGTATGTGTTTTTCCTAACTTTATTTCCTAATATGATGAATACAGGAAATGCATAAAATTACAAAATGAAAGTTCTGAGGTTTTTGTAGTGGTGTAGTGGAGATTTCCATTCTTGCTGGATGTGATGCCATATCATTGGGTAATGGGTGCCTGACATGTCAAGAAGAAAATGAGATGACTGTATTGTTGTGGTTGTGTTAACATTGTTTCTAGCGTGGAGGAAGTGCCATTGCTAAACAGTTATGTTAAGTTAGTTTAAAATTAGATTTGAGATATTGAATTGATGTGCGTAATTTGTTAAGACATAAATAAGGGTTGCAGTATAGTTGACCTTAAACTTATTAACCAACTCTCAAAAGGTCAAGGTGTAAACTACCTATGATGGCGTATAAAGGTTAGGCTTAGAAATACAGGGAGTCCAGTTATGAAAAGTTGTTAAACCATGAACACTTAAAAAGTAATTTTTTTTGGGTAGCCGAGATAATGTGACACTAGTCCTGAGGTTGACCATGTGATTATGGTAGTACAACTGGTCTCAGTCTCTTGCTTGAGACATTTTGTATGTGCACCTTTAATGTTACCATAGTTTTGCACTGGAGGTGACAATGAGTAATGTGACCTGATTTGGCTGTCTGAGTGGCATATGATGGCAACTCTCATGACATTTTGCACTCATCAGACCTCCAGGTGGAGGAATAAAATACATAAAAAATAATCAGATGTCTGTGTTTTATAACAGATGTGAGAATTTAGAACATGGCCTACTTTTCCATCAAGACCATTTATTAGCCAAGGCCACTGCAAGTTGCAGTTTAGCTGTACCCATATGTTCCATCAGGGCCAGATTATTGGCAGTGACTGTGAAACAAAATGTACCATAAAGTACTTTTCATCATTTTAATTGCCAAGTCACAAATGATGTTAGAGATGCCTGCTTTATAGTTTAAAGGAATCAGTTATGTTTATTTGGCTTTTATGCATCCCATAATGAAAGAAGCAAAGCGACTGATGCCGTATGTTGTCACATTCTTCTGGTTGTGTGTGAACTCTAAAGCATTTGATGGAATGAGATGAAGTGTGGTTGGGAGGTTTGTACAGATTTTTGACAGACAGATCTAATTTTTATAGTAATATTGAGTCAAATGTAGTAGGAATCAGTCAGTAGTCACCATGTTATTTAGATTATGTAATACTCTGATTGCAACTATAACTGAGACCTGTTAATTCAGATTTTGTGGTAGAAGAGGAGGAGTGTAAGTGTGTGAAGGGTGAGGCCTTAATTAGAGAAGCAGCTGAAAGTATGGATGCTTATACTGTATTTCAGAGCTTGGTTGTGCATGAAACAGGTATCATTTCCATCTGGTGGTGGATGCCTAAATTGTGGTTTGCAAGAGATTCTGATCATTTATCATATCATATCATATCATATCATATCATATCATATCATATCATATCATATCATATCATATCATATCATATATCATATCATATCATATCATATCATATCATATATATCATATCATATCATATATCATATCATATATCACATCATATCATATATCACATCACATCACATCATATCATATATCATATCATATCATATATCATATCATATCATATCATATCATATCATATCATATCATATCATATCATATATCATATCATCGTATTGTATTGTATCATATCATATATCATGTATCGTATCATATATCATATAATTTATTCTCATTCCGTGGATCCTTACATGATTAGAAAATCTGTATGGAGATGGATATAGTCAATACTGTGCATAAAAGTAGCAAAAATGTTTGCTTAAGAAGTCAAGAAATGAAGTCAGTATAAAAGTGTACAACAGTTTTAGTTAGTGGGTCTAGTATGATGTTTGGGGTTTTACATAATATAAATATTTTAATATAACAAATAATAACATAAAAAAACCAATTAAAAGGATACAGTACTTACTGGACAAAAAATAATTGACTACACCACTGCAAAACAGATAAAGATCGGTACATTCATGCAGTTACATTTTATACAAAACAAGATCTATAATACAGGTACAAAAACTAAATATGTAGTTCAAGAATAAAATAAACATAAATGTATATCTAGTTTATATGCCATACTTTCAATTACTAATTTAGATCATATATAAATAAATTCAAATTTTTTTAATTTCAAAATATTCATCTAAAGAATAAAAAATAAAAACTTCTTTAAAATCAATTTAAATTCCTTGGGATTATCAGGCTCTGTTTAAATATATGAAGGAAGCATATTAAATACCTAAACAATACACTCCCTTCTGGTATTTAGTCATATTCATGGGAGGGTGGTGAAAATTAGAATGTTACCTAGTGTCAGTGTGATATATCTCAGAACTGATTATAAATTGATTCCTAATTCTCAACATAAACAAAAGAAGAGAAAAAATGTACTGGGATGGGAGTGGTAAGATTTCTAAATTAGAAAACAATTTTCTACAAGAGTCACTGCTTCTACAAGCCATCATGATTCTAATAATCGTTTGCAACCTGAAAATCTTTATATTGTCTGAGGAGTGCCTCCAGAACAATAAATCATAGGTCATTAAGGAGTGGAAGTAGGAATATTAAATAATTTTCAGGGTATTTAGTGATACATATGGCTCGACTGACTGCATAACATAAAAAGCTGAGCTTAGTTTAGACTTAAAATATTCAATGTATGTTTTCCAAGAAAGAGTGTTATTAATAAATAGCCCAAGAAACTTTGTTTCAATAGCTGTATGAATTTGTTTATCTTCATACGTAATTTGTATGTCAGAAGCACGTGTACTTTTATTAATAAATTGGATTAAATAAGTTTTGTTAAAATTGAAGGAAAGCAGATTGGCTTTCAACCACTTACTTAGTTGGCCAAAAACTATGTTAAGATAATTCTGAAATTGAATATTATTTGGGCTTGTAATTAATACTCCGGTGTCATCAGCAAATAAGATGGGAATAGCTCTGTGTTCTAAGACCATAGGTAATTCATTGATGTATGCTAGAAATAACAATGGGCCCAAAATTGAACCCTGCTGCACCCCATATTTTATTTTTGTCCATTTTGAGACTGTGTTAAAATTAAGATATGAGTTAATGATTTGAATACTTGTTCTGAAGATAAGATTCCCGTAATAATTTAGCCTTACCACTCGTTCCATAATAAGGTAGTGTAGACAGTAATAAATCATGATTAACAGCGTTGAAAGCTTTCTCCAGGTCGCAAAAAATACCACCAGCCATTGTTTTATTATTTAAAGCATTTAAAATTTCATTTGTAAGGTTAAAAATGGCATCTTCAGTTGCAGTGCCTTTTCTGAAACCAGACTGATTTCCCACTGGTAACTTATTACTACAAAAATGTTGAGTTAGTCTAATTTAGAAAGCTTTTCAAAAACCTTCAAGAAAGTAGTCAGTAACGATAATTGTTTGGATCCATTCTATCTCCTTTCTTGTGTATAGGTTTTATAATTGAAAACTTCCAACCGTCAGTAAAAATTCCTGACTTATTACAGATTTAAGTTAATAGTGAATATATGTAAGTGGCACTAATTTTTAATAATTTAATAGAAATCTCATCGTACCCATGTGAATTTTTTGTTATTATTGATTTAATTATAGATGTAATTTCTTTGGTTGAAAAAGTTTTCAAGACCGAAGATGAGGAGGGATGAACGTCAGTTTGATCTAGATAATAATGAAAATTAGAAAGAATTTTATCACTAATCTTGTTATCTACATTATTTTTAAATATTTTATCAATTGTAGATGAGAAATAGTTATTGAAGGCATCCCCTATATCTTGTTGATCTTTTACATATTACTATCTATCGTTAGCTCTTGTATATCAGTTTTAGAATGTTGTTTTCCAGATAACTCCTGAATGATAGTCCAAGTGGTTTTACATTTATTACCTGATTTAATTTTTTTTTATTATAATACATTCTTTTTGCCTCCTTAATTACATTAGACAAAAGTTTGCAATATATCTGGTAATGCCTTTTTAATTCCAAATTACTATTTCTGTATGCTAAGGACAGTTCCCTTTTGTGTTTACATGATGTTTTGATCCCTAAAGTACCTATGTTATTATTATTATTATTATTATTATTATTCCTGTTTAATTATCTTTTTGGAGGGAAGCTGGAATAGAAGATCCTTAAATAAATATTTAAAAAGGAATTAAACACAGCATGGGCATCATCACTTGTAAAGATTGTATCCCACGATACATTGCTTAGTTTATTAATAAAATCAGATATCATGTTCTTATTAATTTTCCTGATGGTTTTAGATTTTTGTGTAGGTATGTGCTCACCATTAATAATTGAGCATCATGGTCAGACAAACCATTTAAACTAGGAATTATAGTGTAACTTTCAAATTGAGATGTATCAGTGAAAATATTATCTGTTGCAGTAGCAGAGGTATTTTGAACTCTCACTGGGAAATTATTAATGCTAGTTAAGTTACATGAAAGTAGTAAATTGTCCATTTGGTTTTTCTTTTCACTTTCCATTAGGTAATTAATGTTTATGTCCTGACAAATAATAATGTGTTGAGTAAGAGTATGTAGTAATTGAAGAATAGCGTCCAATTTGAGTAAAAAGTGACTAAAGTTACCAGTATGGGCTCTGTAAAGTGTTAATATACATAATTTTAAAATACTCAATGAAAGTTTTAAAGCACATGTTTCTACATCTTGTTCTTCACAGTGTTTAACAATATCAGTATTTAAGAAATATAGACTATTATGGACAAAGATAACTACACCACCTTTTCACATAGCTGTCTACAGTAATAGGCTCCTAAATTATAAGTTTAATTATGAACATTATGCAACTGTGAA
>Ga0123357_10012957_pt1 | contig 10779 bp, 1 predicted proteins | sample TergutEmb28metaG_FD_89873 | JGI IMG/M metagenome (GOLD analysis project Ga0123357, IMG submission 89873) | Embiratermes neotenicus P4 segment gut microbial communities from Petit-Saut dam, French Guiana - Emb289 P4 | ecosystem: Host-associated > Arthropoda: Insects > Digestive system > Gut ...
ATGGTCACCGCGGGAATCCTCCCCTTCAGGGAAAATTCCCACGGTAGAACCGGGAATCGAACCCGGGACCTCATGATTAGTAGTCAGAGACTCTGACCACTAGACCACGAGGCTGGTCATAAATATAATATTGATTGAGTGGAAATGCTGTTAGGTTTAAATTTAGGATGAATATAATGTTTTATTACCACAGAAATAATTTTTAATTTAATTATGAAGCAAGTCCCATGCAAGATGTTTCTTGATGCAGGGTGTAAAAAGCTTGTCCTGCAGAAGTATTTGAAATGGGGTTCTGCTATATGGCATACAATAATTGAGAAAAGTATTGCTGCTTTAGTGGCATGCACTGTGAATAATTTTCAATGAAAACAAATGTTGAAGAATATTTGTTTTATCCAAATATTTTTTCCTTTCACAACTTCAAAAATTAAACATAAATTCACACAACACATGAAATAGTAATAACTAAAATCATTGAAAATTTAGTGTTTTGAGGGCCTTTTGACCCAAATACAAAATTGTGAAAGAGGAGAAAATGTAAGAGTGTAAATATCAAGAGTTTTTTTATATGACTTTTCCTGGTCACATGCCTGTGATACTAGTTGTTTCGTGCAGTAAATTCAGGTGTGTTTTAGTAAATAAGTAACCTTTCAAGTTGGCATTTAAATCCCTTCTGGTTATACTCTGCAGCTGAATTTAAATGACCATGTAGCAGCATTTTTCAGAGTAATATCTGTTTTTAAATAGTAAGAATTGTAAGGATGTTTCAGTAGATGTGCAGAAGAATTATGTGTATGAAATCTGCCTTGTTTCGTTTTGTAAGTTGCATTTGGTGTTATAAATAAGCAACCTCAAATCATGAAACAAATATGGTTTGTTCCTGTCAATGTCAGTTCAGTTGAGAACGCAGGATCATTGCATTCATTCTTTTGTGTGCCTGTGAATTTCATGGCATGCCAGTGTGTTCCAGTAATTACTGCATGCATAATTCAGTTGTCAGGCTGTAGCTTCAGAACAACTGGTGAGTTTCAGACATACTTTGTGGAACCAGTATTTTTAGAAAACTGAATTTTGGTAGAACTGTATAAATCAACGCCTTTTTCCATTACCAGTCACTGCAGTGTTCTTCCAATTTATGTCTCTTCTGTTCTTTCATTCCCCAGCGTTTTATTTTCAGTTTAATTTATCTTCGTAATTTTTTTCACTTCAAGAGACCATTTTCAGAATTGTATGCCTATCTCGCTTTGTCATAATAGGTGTGTTTTTTCCACTGAATTTTAACAAAACATCCAGCTTAATTTTAGGCATGCCATGCACTTGGTAGCACTATACTGAATTTGCTGAACAGCTGGTTGGAAGGTTAACATTCGGTACAACTCTTCCATGAATATCCTTATGAAACAACAGAATTTTTATAGTTGATACAGTGTTTCAAGGTCAGCTGCTGCAGCTGGTTTAATCATTCTCTGTGGGTTAGCACTGCAGTGACAATTTTCCTGTGAGGGTACATTTGACAAGTGCCCTCAGATTGCCACCATGAAGACTGTGTGAATGCTGTATGTATGTATATACTTTTGCTTCTAGATAGACGGGTTAACACCATCACCACCAATTGCATGTACATGAGCAATAATTGCTAAAAGTGAACATTCTGTTTACTAGCATAAATAGAATTATGTCTGAAGAATTTCAGAATATGTTTTAACATACTCTGTTTTTTTTTAAGATTTGCAATTTTTGTGCTGTGAGTATTCAGATTGGTCATGGAGTTGTGACACCATGTAGTCTTGTATTTGGATATCAACATTTTTGGAGGAAATTGCTACTTTTTTCTTCAAAGTCAAATGAAGATGGAGACAGCAGATTCCTTTCAAACATTGCTGTCCACTTACTAGATTACATGGTGTCACAATTGAGGGAAGACCTCAGTGTGAATAATGAGTTTTGTTGTGGAATTCTGTGTTTGAAGACATATGTAAGAATCACTAATTTGACCACAAGAGTGTTGGTTCTGTTTGGTATATGCAAGTAATCGAAAAAGTAACATAAACAACGGTGTTTGGTATCTTAAAGTTTATTGCAGATATATGTTTCGTCATATGGAATATCTTCAGGGAAGCTCTGAGAATTTGAAGAGTCATCTTTGTAGTGTTTTGAGCCACATGTAAGCCTTACAGTGTTCTTTTCATTCAGTAGGGACATAATTCATTTTTATGTATTTGTATTAAGTATATTGGCTGAACTTAGCTATGTGTGGAAGAGGCACTGGTCTCTGATGTGGCCAGGTTAAGGTTTTGTTCTTCTTTCAGTTATGAAAACAGGAGAATCATTTTCCAGAAGAACGGACTTTTCACTTACATTCACAAGAGCGGAGAATAACATTTATAGCATTTATTTTATTTTAAAAACTTGTTTTTTTACAAACCTTCAGCTCATCATATAGATGACACAGTTTTGATAATGTGGCAAAGTCTAGGCCTACAAGTGGAGCATTTATGTATCTTCATAGAAGAGTATTAGTCTTATGTATGCCTCTTACCTGCTGCTGTTTCTTTCCAGATGTTGAATTAATCATTTTCTTGTTCATCAGCACACACATTTTTGACCCAGAGAACACTTTTCTGCCCTGTATCCTCACACCTGGATTGTGCTTTGAAGCAGTCCATGTGTTTTACTAACAATGCTTATGGATAGCAGATATTTCTTTACTGTAAGTTGCCCTTTTGTTAGGTTATCTGCAGTCACAAGTAATGGCGTACTCAGTTGCTTTATTCAGACTTCTTTCTTTTATCTCAATGAAATAACTACTTAATATGCCTGTGAAAGAAAAGCTGTCCATCTGCTTAATTAGCAACCATTTCATGAAGGTAATATGAGGGAAGTGAAGGTATAGCATCATGCATTGTTAACCTCAGAACTTAGCTTCATGCCTGAGCTGCTTTAACCCTGAGGCAAGAGCTTGTAGTGTCTATTCGTTGGGAGCTGTGGTGGGCCATATGAAAATAATTCTAATCCAAAAGTATTAGTAAAATACAATTCCATGTGCATATATGGCTGTACCTGGTCTTTGACATAGCCAAAGCTGGACTTATTATGGACATTGTTCTTGTTAACATCTGTATGTTGCCACTATTCTATGTAATTTTCTTTCTTATACTTTCAAGAACATTGCACAAAAGCTATACAGTAATATGCAAATTTAGATATAACATAGTTCTGAACAAAGAAGGTTTGTACCTGCATGGTGATTAAACCTGCTGCTTTGGGAGAATAGGCACATTAACCAGCTTTGGGAGTTGTGAAATGGCTGCCAGCATTACTGAATACCTCTGTAGAATTGCCTGGCATGCTGAATTGCAGTCTGTGACTGGAAGCCTGAGTGATGTGCATGAGAGACCATTGACCATATTACTTGCCTAGATATGGAAGTGAATTTTTTTGTAATTCACATAGCATTTTTTTAATTAATTGAAAATGATTAGCCTGCAAGCATTACACAGCAGAATCATAATGTAACTTGCAAGGTATTTTAGGTAACTGGTTGTGAGTTTATTCAATGGAATGTTAATATGTATGAATTTCGCTACAGAATGCAGCAGAGAAACAGTTGTGGGACGCGTGAAGGATGTGTCGTGTGTAGAAATTTTACACAGAAATACAAGCATGTCAGTAGCTGAATTGCTGTAAATAAATACAGTTCCTTACATGGAGTGGTCAGTTTAGGAACTTCAGAAATGTGAAGGAGAGCAGATATTAAATGCAGTTAAGAAGTAAATATTGTGTTTGGAATTTGTGATTTCATTCCATTGATCTTTCCAATAAAAATTTTTTACTTTTTGGGTTCAAGGTTTTAAGAAAGGTTTTGTGTTCATAATGACCCAGTATAAAGTAGCTCTAAAGATAATGTGCCTTTCTTAAAAGGTGCCCAAGATGCAGAAATTTCTGTGTGCTGGTGAAAGTTGGTTTTCTTTGTCTGTTTTGCCATGTACTTGTCTGAAAAGTCTTTCTGTTGTTGTGAATTCACTACATTTGTTCTGCATGTCACAAGCATGTCTTCTAGTAGCAGTGAACTGTAAATACACTACATTGTAACTTACTAGACATTAAAGAAATGATATTTTACTTTATGCTTGCATGGGATTCAGTATGCCAGCAGCAGCAGCACATTTTCAGCACTTCGAAAGAACATCTTTACATATGTCGTAGGCAGCATTGGTACATAATTAGGCTTTTGTTGGACTGTATCTTGACATCCCAATTTGGAGGTATTAGGTGATTGGGACGTAGTTACATGCACCATCTAGCAATGGAAGCAAGATATATGCATTCAAAATGCATACTGGAAGTGAAATGTTTTTTCTTGTCAGTGTGTATTACTGTAGTTGGTACAGGGATCAGGCTACACATTGGTTGCTTTGGGGTTTTGAGTCTAGGCAGGGACAGAAAATTTTCTCATCTCCAGACATCCAGAGTGGCCCTGGGGCCCACCAAGCTTTCTGTTCAGTAGGTGCCAGGAAATTTGTTGCCTGGGAGGCTAAAGCAAGCAGTGTGAGGCTGATCGCTCACCTGCATCTAGTGCCAAAGTTAGGAATGGGTGGAGCTGTACTGCCACTCCCCTGTATACCTTCATGGCATGTGCAGGGACAACTTTACCCGTACGTTTTACATCGTTCGGATATGGCATTCAGTACAAAGCACGGTTAAATGATCAGCTTTAGGTGGGGGAGAGAAATGGTTAATCTGGATCGTACTGCGATTGAATGTAAAATTTGTTATTCTTGCAGTAGAGTATGAAACTTTTTATAACTACATTGTGCATAAATAGTTGCACACAATAGCGAAAAATGTATTACCGTGAATGATTTAACTTGGTTTATATCTGCATTTGATGAAAGCATTGTTCACAGCTGTCAGTATTCTTATGCTACACAGTAATAGTAAGTAAAGTGCACCGTGGCATAAAGAATGTTTAGGCATGAACAAAGCTTTAAAATATTGCTTTTGTAATTTTAAATCTTAAGTGATAGTGCAAGGTGCCACTCAAATGATGAGAGGCTGCCTTTTGAAATTCTTAAATATTTTCCTATCTTGGTGAAGAGTCCTATCATTATTAGCCTACACCTCTTTCTAGGAAAAGGTGTACTTTTGTTGTTATCTGCAGACCCTTTATATCAGTTGGCAGTTTTCATGACCACTTAGTGAAAATATTGTTAATTTATCATATTTTAATTCATTCTTCAGAACCACATTTTTTATTAATTTTCTTTAACAGAAAATATGCCATGGTTGTTATGTTTTACCGGGGTGCTGATAAGTCCTTAGCCCGACCAGGAAGGAAACAAGCTCAGAAGCATGTCAGGGACGCATGCGATTTCAACACCAACGAGATGTGAGCTGTCATCAAGTTTTTTTTCTCCTACAAAGCAAGGTGCCGAAGGAAATTCATGCCACTCTGACAGAAACAGCTTCTTTCCTTTCTGGTCGGGCTAAGGACTTTCAGCACCCCTGTACAATATGTATGTATACAAAGGCATAAACAAACCATAGTTTACTGCAATAGATGGATAGCTATTCTTTTTCATCACTGCTGCTAGTGCATGCTTTATTATTGTGTATTCTATGGGGTGTGATTTGAAACTTGACCTCACACCTTTCCTGCAAGAATAAAACATTAGAAACGTTAAGTTATCGATCACTTTTTGCAGGCTTTGTAAGACTTGGCATTTGACATGACACAGCTGCATCAGTGTTCTGATTTACATAGCTAACTTGCAGTTGGAATGTATGGGTTTTGACAGGTATTGTGTGCTTCTGGTAAACATCCTTTTTAAAAGGCAAATTTATTGACTGTAACTGCAAAGTAATTCTCTGAATTTTGGATGAAGGTTATGATATATGGCAAATATTGTGTCAGAAATGGTGTTTTGTTAGATTACTTATTGCAGCTCTACAAAATAAACTACAAACATGTGGATTACAACAAAGAATAGTACCACTGTCATTTGAGGTTTTGGTTCAGGCTTCCTGTTTTTAGGTGTTTTATTTTGTAAAGCAGCTGTCTTTAATGAAATCATTGGTTTTAGGTACTAGCATATCACAAATGTTGTGTTAAAGGCACAAATTGTGGCAGTGGTACCTCTCCTCTGTTGTGTTATGCACTGCTGTTTCATAGTCAACTACTTACATATCACATGCCACTTGCTCATAACATGCTGTAAAATGAAACTTCCAGACATTTTTTGCTACAGATTGGTTAATGACGGGATGACATTCTCGGTGCCAGTATTTCAGTTTTGAAGAACACTGAATGTACCTTGTACATAATCCTTAAGTACAACATATACCCTCATTTCTAAAGCCATGATTCAGAAATTAAAGCTGTATGTTGCATTTGAGTATTTCAACCATTGAAAGTAGAAATGTGAAATTTTGTACAAACATTGTCTCCATTGTCATATTTTCAACATTTTATATATAAAGGTGATGATTATGATGCAGAACTTTAATTCTGGCTAGTATGTCTGAAGATGGAATTATTTACAGTAATATGAAGCGTCTTCCCAATGTAATTCATTGTCTTGGCTATTACCTTAAATTCATTTTATACATGCAGAAGTTTTGTTCATGATTACGCATACAGAAGGGTGGTGGTTATGTAATACATACTGTTACGAAAGATGTCAACACCCTGTGAGAGACTGAAGTTTGAAGTGTGTAAAATGATGACTCTTTTTAGGAATTGCAAAACATCATGACACCTATACAGCAGTCACAGGTTGAAAAGTTGTGCTGTGTTTGTAGGGAGTGAGTTTGTTAATACTGCATGGACATGGTGAAATATGTGGAGTCATCGGCAGTGATGTTATTGTACTAAGGCAGCTACCGTGGTAAAAACGTTGCCTAACACAACTGATAAAATAGTCCAGACCAGCCTAGTCTAGAGCATGCTAATTTATTTATACTCATATAATGAAATTATAAGTGGGTTTGAAATTTTCATTCTTAATGTTAGCTATTGGACAAGTGATCAAGATTGTGCAGGTTACTGAGGGCTGTAAAAATATTTGGTTTATCTGGTCGCACATGAACGGTTTTCAGACATAACGTCCAGTAATTGTTTCAGCTTTGAAGTCTCTCGCCCTGAAAAAAGTGTTTCTGTTATCATTTGTTGCGAGACTGATGGGGGTTGTATTTTTTTTTTTTTGTAACCAAAGTTCCAGATGGTTATGTTCCCAAGGAGTGGTTGATTTGTTCTTTTATACTTTTTCCTTTTATTTTTCTTTTTTATTTATTATTGTATATTTGCTATATATACAGAAGTTAAGAAATGACAAAAGTTTAGCTCAAATTTTGTACTGTTGGGGCAAAGTCATTTAGAATGAATGCCTCTTTTTTTTATATTGGAACTGTACATTCCACAAAATGTGGCATTCCATTTTCTGACATGTATATAATGTATGTAACAGAAGAATAATGGAATGTTTTGGAACTTTGTGTCTGAATGGACTGGAATTAGGTTTATAGTTTGTTAATGGAACTTTGTGCTTGTTATTCTTTTTCTTTTTTTCTGTCCGTTGTCATGAGAAGCTTTGTGTAAATTAACATTACAGATATTGAATAATGGACTATTTATCAGTGCCTCCATCGAAAATAGTTTAAATGTCTTTATTATTAAAACTTTAAATGTAAATATTTATGGTTTTTATTTTATACTTTGTAATAAAGACATTTCTAGAAGGCGGCATATTTTAACTGGCTGTTGAGAATAATTGTTTCGTAATATTATTTTAATGGGACCGTGTAGCCCAGACTCTTAATTTTGCTGTGTATATAAATGATGAATGTATAAACTTTGTAACATGAAATCAAATAATTAATAATTATCTTTGTAATAATATTTATACTTTTACTTAGTGAATGACCATGAAATGTGTTCCATAATGGGAAGATGGTTCCCATATTTGCTGAATAAAAGAACTCTATAGGTATATTTTTAAAATGTTTGAATCTTTTGTAACATGTGAGACCTTACATTTACTGGTTCCTACTTGGTGAAGTAAACATTCAGGACTAGAGTAATAACAGGACATGAAACTGCATAGTCATACTTGAATCAGGTATTTTTATTTCATGCTGTGTGTTTTCAGATTGACTGTGTGGTACTTGTTTTGTGTCACATTGTATGAACACTGCATTTAACAACCTAAAGACTGGGATGGATTTTGTAGACTTACATAATCTGTGGCCTTCAGTCCTCCAGATTTAAAAAAGAACATCTTAAAGTAAGTTATCTTCATTTAAACACATACATTGTTTCTTGCATAAGCAGTTTTTCAGTGGACTGTTGCAAAGAAAGTTAAAGGAATTGTAAAAATTCAGTTTATTTTTTGGATCAACTCGTGTTTGTATTCCAAGCATTTTGTCATAATACCTCAGTTATAAAGAGCACGGATGTGTATTATAAGGCAGCTTGAATATACAGTTACTTTTGTGCTAAAGAAAAGTTCATAAAACACTAGTCACAGTGGACCATTTGTTGTGTGTGTGAATGCTCTTTTATCATTTACGTCACTGTCTGATTACACAGGGCTTCATTGCTCATTAAGTCATACCATTATCATTTAATGCAACACAGTCTTACACATGAAGTTTAGGTCTTGCACCATGTCTGTGATTTGCTCATGTTGTTAGAAAATGAATGACAAGTAGAAAAAGTATGTCACACGCAAGTGATGATGGGGTCTGCAGTCTGTTTTCGACTGGTACAGTTTAACCGTCAAGAAAAGAGTAGTAGGTGTGAAGTCCTGTAAATGCATTAAATGGGAAATTTTCATATAAAAATCTGAAGATAATAAACATATAAAGTGGTGAAACTTTCTTTATAGACGCCATCCCGCCATGTTTATTACCAAACAAACCACATTTATTCAGTATAACACAACACAGGTTCATTTTAATTCAGTTGATTACCCTTACATGTATGCTGCACATATTGGCCTGTACTTAGGCCATCCTCAGGCATGTCAATACACAAACCATACAAAGGAAGATACAATAAAAATCTAATGGGCCCTTCTTACATTCATTTTTATAAGATAAGAGGTCGTAGGAATATGACCTCTTTCTGCACCACACGAGGACCTAACGTAATAAAAGTCTATATATATATATATATATATACACACACTTTTTCAAGTTATATTGGTCTTATACTTGTGTGTGTGTGTGTATATATATATATTATGTTTTAACATTATTAAAACAGTGACTGTATGAAGGGCCCATTAGATTTTTATTGTATCTTCCTTTGTATGGTTTGTGTATTGACATGCCTGAGGATGGCCTAAGTACAGGCCAAAACGTGTAGCATACATGTAAGGGTAATCAACTGAATTAAAATGAACCTGTGTTGTGTTATACTGAATAAATGTGGTTTGTTTGGTAAAACTGTAAACATGGGATGTACTTGTGCAGGAAGACTGAACATTATTCATATGAAAGTTCAGTCAGGACCTTGTAAGGCATATGTGGGAAATCTTTGTTCCCCATAACTTCTTATCTGGGAACTATAGTACAAATACAGTGGGTAGATGAAAAGTTAGGGTGATCAAGTCAAGCTGTAGAGTTCAGATGACAGTTTTCTTTTACATAATGACAATTTCTCTGTGTAGTGTTTTTCTTTGATATATTCGTAGGAGAAATGTTCTTTCCCATGCTGTCTTCTCTTCTCTGGGTTTATCCTGTTGCCTGGCTTCATATCAGATGATCAGAAAACCACAGAACCCGTTAGACTTATGTTTACTTGAAGACAGGTAAAATTTTGGGGCTTGTGGCACAATCCACAAATCAGATCTTATTATAAACCTTTAGCACTCATGGTCACTGCACTGCAAATTCTTCTGTAGTAATCAGTTGTGAATTTTGTCAATTTCTGAGCATATCTTGCCGCCACCAGGGGGTTGATGTGATGAATGATACGATTGTTGAACCCCAGGTTTGTGTTGGAAGATCACAAGCTTCATAGTGTAGATTTTTCTGTTCGAAGGGATTCTAGACATTGGACTTTCAAATAAATATATGCCCTATAGAAATGATGATCTTAAGCTAATGTGGCGACTAAAATGAAATTTCTGCCTGTGGTTAGGAACACCAACTGACTGTACGTCCTAGATATCTTGGTGCATAAGGGGTTCTAGGCATTAGGCTGCACGGTATCTTCGCCATAGAGGTGTGGTATGTGTCGAAGCTCTCACGGCAGCATTGTGCGGTGATGTCTCAGGTGGTCAGCCACGTGAAGATAAAGTTTCCAGTGTTTTGGAGACTTCTTCGCCATCGTGATGACGCTACTTGTACATGACTGGAACTAAATGTCGTCATTAAAGGTGGAGGAGAGGGAAACAAACGTGTTACTGTGTAAGAATGAATAATGTAGTTTTCTCCTAGCTTTAGGTCGAGTGCCCACGGCGAGTTGGGTAAAACTGAATTGCGGAAGTTCTTGTGGGGAAAACATGGTTATGTGAACGTGGACTTGAAATTGAATTGCATTTATTTGCGTTCTCTGAATAAAAAACGAGTTAATGCCTGGGATATAGAACAAGTCAGGAAAATATTACGTACGTACAGTAGTGGCTGGTAAAATACAACTGATTAAGATTATTATGTTTATGGGACCGTGCATCATCTTTATAGCTGAGTAAAGAGAAACCAACTTGATGCCACTTATTTTATTATATATTCAATACTCATTCAATGCTCAACATGTTTCGGCCGTTAATACGA
>Ga0123357_10012959_pt1 | contig 10778 bp, 10 predicted proteins | sample TergutEmb28metaG_FD_89873 | JGI IMG/M metagenome (GOLD analysis project Ga0123357, IMG submission 89873) | Embiratermes neotenicus P4 segment gut microbial communities from Petit-Saut dam, French Guiana - Emb289 P4 | ecosystem: Host-associated > Arthropoda: Insects > Digestive system > Gut ...
ATAATTTTTCTTTCCTTGTTACTTCTTTTGACTGTCCTATTATGGACAATCAGGGTAACTATTGCCTTTGCGTTTGTATCCTGTTTTTTATAGCCTAAATTTTTTTCTCCCTGAAGTGCTGTTGTAGAAAAGTTTTTTTTTGCTATTATAATAAAATATGTATCTTTGTAGTTTAATGTATAAATTATGGCAAGAATAATTATTATAGGAGCCGGAGGAGTAGGAACGGTAGTCGCGCATAAAGTGGCTCAAAACGCCTCAGTATTTACGGATATTCTTTTAGCAAGCCGTACGCAGTCGAAATGCGATGCTATTGCTAATTCTATTGGGACGCGTTACGGAAATCGACGGATAGACACAGCCCAGGTGGATGCAGATCAGGTGGCGGAATTAGTTGCTTTGTTCAACCGTTTCCGACCCGAGTTAGTGATTAACGTCGCCCTACCCTATCAAGATTTAACGATCATGGATGCGTGTTTAGAAGCGGGAGTGAATTACCTCGATACCGCCAATTATGAACCGAAGGAGGAAGCAAAATTTGAATACCGCTGGCAATGGGCATATCATGACCGCTTCAAAGCAGCGGGATTAACGGCTATCCTCGGATGCGGATTCGATCCGGGAGTTACCAGCGTTTTTACGGCATACGCCGCTAAACATTATTTTAGCTCCATGGAATACCTCGATATTGTGGATTGCAATGCTGGCGATCACGGAAAAGCGTTTGCCACTAATTTTAATCCGGAAATCAATATCCGGGAAGTAACCCAAAAAGGAAAATACTGGGAAGATGGAAAATGGGTAGCCACCGAACCTCATGAGATTCATAAACCATTGACTTATCCGAATATCGGGCCAAAAGAATCGTATCTCATTTACCACGAAGAATTAGAATCGTTGGTTAAGAATTTTCCAACGCTTCGAAGGGCACGTTTCTGGATGACTTTCGGTCAAGAATACCTCACCCACTTACGGGTTATTCAAAATATCGGTATGGCTCGTATTGATCCGGTAATGTATCAAGGGATGGAAATAGTGCCGATTCAATTTCTGAAAGCGGTGTTACCCGATCCCGGGGAATTGGGAGCCAATTATACGGGCGAAACGAGTATCGGATGCCGGATTAAAGGTTTGGATAAGGAGGGTAAAGCATTGACTTATTACATCTATAACAATTGCCTGCATCAGGAAGCCTATAAAGAGACAGGGGCGCAAGGCGTAAGTTACACGACAGGCGTTCCGGCTATGATAGGCGCCATGATGTTCCTGAAAGGATTGTGGAAGAAACCGGGTGTTTTCAACGTAGAGGCATTTGATCCGGACCCGTTCATGGAGCAATTGAATCAACAGGGATTGCCATGGCATGAGATTTTTAATGGGGAATTGGAGTTATAGCCTCCTATTTTGAGATTGAGAGTTTATTAATAAAATATAAACCAGAACTTAAACTTACAAAGATTATGAACGAAAAAGAAAAAAATTCAGAAATGAAAGAACAGAAAGAACAGACTAATCCGAACACGGAAAAGCAGAAGGCGCTACGTGCAGCAATGGACAAAATTGAAAAGACTTACGGCAAAGGCTCTATCATGAAAATGGGCGATAATGCCGTAGAAGAAGTGGCAGTTATTCCATCGGGGTCCGTAGGGTTGAATGTGGCGCTGGGTATCGGAGGTTATCCGCGGGGAAGAGTGATTGAGATCTATGGACCGGAGTCGTCGGGAAAAACCACATTAGCTATCCATGCGATAGCGGAAGCCCAAAAAGCGGGAGGTATTGCGGCTTTTATCGATGCTGAACATGCATTCGACCGGTTTTATGCCGAAAAGTTAGGCGTGGACGTCGAAAATTTGTGGATGTCGCAACCCGATTCGGGGGAACAAGCGTTGGAAATAGCCGAACAACTGATTCGTTCTTCGGCCATCGATATCATCGTTATCGACTCGGTTGCGGCGCTGACCCCCAAAGCAGAATTGGAAGGTGATATGGGCGATTCGAAAATGGGTCTGCAAGCACGTTTAATGTCGCAAGCTTTGCGCAAATTAACGGCAGCCATAAATAAAACCAATACCACTTGCGTATTTATCAACCAATTGCGAGACAAAATCAATGTATCCTACGGAGGAAATCCGGAAACAACAACAGGGGGAAATGCACTCAAATTTTATGCATCGGTTCGTATTGATATCCGCAAAGGTCAGGCGATAAAAGACGGAGAAGAAGTGAAAGGAAACCAGACCCGCGTGAAAGTGGTAAAAAACAAATTGGCGCCACCGTTTCGCAAAGCCGAATTTGATATCATGTTTGGCGAAGGGATTTCGAAGGTGGGCGAATTGGTTGATTTGGGTTCCGACTTGAATATTATCAAGAAAAGCGGAAGCTGGTACAGTTACAATGAAACGAAATTAGGTCAGGGACGCGATACGGCAAAGGAATGCCTGCGTGATAATCCTGAGTTAGCAGAGGAAATTGAAGCTAAGATCATGGCGGAATTGAAGAAAAAGTGAGAGGAAAAGGGGAAGAGTCGGATTTATTCCGCTCTTCCCTTTTTATTAAATTCCATTTTATATAAGGATAGTTGCGATTCTTTCACATGAAAAATTTTCCGGAACAACCGCATTCTAATTTCCGAACAACGGGCGCCATTGAAGTCATTTGCGGTTCCATGTTTTCGGGCAAAACGGAAGAATTGATCCGGAGAATGAAACGGGCACAATTCGCAAAACAGAAAGTAGAAATCTTCAAACCGGCTATGGAAACACGTTACTCCGAAGAAAATATTGTATCACATGATCAAAATGCCATTCCATGTACCCCGGTAGAACATTCGGGCAATATTTTATTGCTATCGAGCGGCAGGGACGTGATTGGAATCGATGAAGCCCAATTTTTCGATGAAGGGCTTCCACAAATATGTAATCAATTAGCTAACTTGGGAATCCGGGTTATTGCTGCGGGATTGGATATGGATTACAAAGGGAATCCTTTTGGGCCAATGCCGGCGCTATGCGCCATAGCAGACGATGTTACCAAAGTCCATGCCATTTGTGTGGAATGCGGCCAATTGGCGGGTTATTCCCATCGATTGGTTCACAATGAAAAATTAGTGCTTCTGGGTGAAAGGGAAGAATATCAACCGCTCTGCCGGAACTGTTTTAACAATAAACGGAACAACGAGTGAATCAATGGCTTTTACTTCGATAAATTAAACAAGTATGAACAAACAAGAATTAGAATCATCCTTTCGAAAAATAACGAATGCATTGGAGCAAAAACGGCTCAAAGAAGTGTTTGACGGAACACGTTCTCTTTTGTCAACCGTATCAAATTGGCAGTTAAACGAAAAACTGTCCGAAGGTCAGGATAATTATCAAAGGATGCTACTCTATTTATCAGAAGGAGTCGACGATCCTGAACAGAAGAAAATTTATACCGATTTGCTCCGGTCGGTATATCAATTGGTCGATCAGACGATTTTAGAAGTTAAAACACAGCATCTTTATTCGTACACCTACGGAATACGCCGGTCGCCTGCTTTTCGCATGCTGGAACCATCGGAGCAACTGATCCTTTCCTTGGATGAATGGACAGGAAAAATGAGCTTGCTTGATTTAATGGAAGACGGTGAAGAAAAAAAGAAGAGCCAGCAAATGATGGAAGAGGAAAGAGAAAAAATCGAAGTCAAGCTGTTTCGTACTATTTGGTTGAGCAATTTATGGAAACCGGATGAAAAAAACCGTTGGACTCAGGTCTTGGATAACAAGCTCTACCCCACCTCTTCGTTGTGTTTGATTATCTCGGCCATTACGTTGAATCTGGAAGAGATTTTCGATGAACAAAAAGCGCACTTGCTCTTAGCAATGTGCGAACATGAAGAGGAAGAACTACGCCAACGGGCACTGACCGGAATTCTGTTGTTTTTGCGCCGCTACGATAAACGCTTGCATCTTTATCCGAGCATCTACAACCGCTTGGAATATTTAGCGGAACAAAACCGGTTTATCAAAGATATCCGCTACATTATCTTGCAATTTGTGCTAAGCAAGGAAACGGAAAAGATTACCCGGATCATGAAGGAGGAAATTATTCCGGGTATGATAAAAATCAGTCCGAAATTGAATAATAAAATCCGAATGGACGAATTATTCGGAGAAACGGGATTGGATGAAAAAAATCCGGAATGGCAAAATATTATAGAAGAATCAGGATTGAGCGCCCGGATACAGGAATTTACCGAATTACAATTAGAAGGAGCCGACATTATGCTTTCGTCGTTTCTCCATTTGAAAGATTTCCCTTTTTTCCAGGAAATACACCATTGGTTTGTTCCTTTTTTGCTCAATTCCACAGCGATGGAAGACCTGCAGGTATCGGATTTACTGAAAATTTTATTCAAATCGAATTTGTTGTGTAATTCCGACAAGTATTCATTCTATTTCAGCATTTCCCAAATGTCGGACGCTAATAAGGAGATGTTGCCGGGACAATTTTCCGGCGATACATCCGCCATTCAGGAAATGCTACAAGAGGAAATGCCCGATCATCCATCCGACAAGATTCATCCGGTAGCACGTCAATATATTCAGGATTTGTACCGTTTCTATAAGCTTTTTCCCCGTCATCACGATTTTGATGATATTTTTGAAACGCCTCCCGATTTTTATAAGGTACCATCGATTGATCGATTCATTTCCGATGCAAATAGTCAAACGATCGTGGGGGAATACTATTTCCAAAAAAATCATTTTACCGAAGCTGCCGACATTTTTGACCGATTGTTGCAAAAAGATCCCTATAACGAAACCATCCTACAAAAAAAAGGATACTGCTTACAAATGTCAGGGAAATTGGAAGAAGCCCTATCGGTTTATCTGAAGGCCGAACTGTTAGATTCCAGCCATTCCTGGACCATCAAAAAACTGGCGCACTGTTACCGCGCCTTAAAGCAACCGCAGGAAGCATTGGAATATTACCGGAAAGCAGCCGCTTTAAGTCCGGATAATTTATCCATTCAGCTTCAAATCGGCCATTGCTATCTGGAGTTAAAAAATTATTCCGAAGCATTGAAATGTTATTTTAAGGTCGACTATTTATCAGACAGTAAAGAAAAAGCCTGGCGACCCATTGCCTGGTGCTCTTTCCTGATTGGAAAATACAAAGAAGCGATGGATTATTATACAAAAATATTAGAAAGTAATCCGAATGCCATCGACTACCTTAATGCTGGACATACTTGCTTAGCCCTTGGAAAAAACAAAGAAGCTTTGAATCATTACCGGAAAGCGTTAGATGCTCAAGGCGGTTCCTACGAAAAATTCATAGAATCGTTCACGGCCGATATTCCCGATTTATTACAGGCAGGGGTGAAACAAGAAAATATTCCAGTGCTACTGGATTGTTTGATGTATGGGATTTATTGAATGGAGAATGGAGAATGGAAATTATTAGGAATTGTAGGAATTGTTTCTTTTTGAGGATACTTTTTCTCTTTATTTTACTGTTTTATACTTTGAATTCCTGCCATTTTAATAAATCCAAAGCCGACGATCTACTTTCGATTGTTCAAAAAGGGGAAATCAATGTTTTGACGCTATCCGGATCGATGTCTTATTTCATTTATAAGGGGGAACCTAAAGGATATGAATATGAACTCATCCGTAGCTTTGCCGACAGCCTCCACCTGAAAGTAACCATTCGTTTGGCTGAAAATGAGACCAAACTTATGAGTATGTTGCTTGAAGGTGAGGGCGATGTGATTGCCTACAACATTCCTGTAACGAACGAAGGGAAAGAAACGGTACGCTATTGCGGAAATGAAGTCATTAACGAACAGGTTCTTATTCAGCGAGCCAACAGAGGGGATACCCTTTTGAAAGATGTAACCGACTTGATCGGAAAAGACGTATGGGTTATTCACAACAGTAAATACTACAAGCGATTGGAAAATCTCAATGATGAGCTGGGCGGGGGTATTCGCATCCGGACAATAGAAAAGGACACCGTCACGGTTGAAGATTTGATTGAAATGGTTTCGAAGGGTAAAATCCGCTATACTATCAGCGATGCCGACATGGCCAAAAACAATAAAACTTATTTCAATAACATCCATATTGCATTGGTAGTGGGTCATCCGCAACGATCATCGTGGGCCGTGCGAAAAACCAACCCCGCCCTGGCGAAGGCTATTGATCAATGGTTTGAGGATAACCGGAATGCGCCGCAATATAAACGAATTCTCAAACGCTATTTTGAAATAAGTAAAATGGCTGAAGACGGGCAAAGCCCCATGATCAACGCCAAGAAAATTTCGCTTTATGATTCGCTATTTAAAGAATACGCCCGGCAAATTCCATGGGACTGGCGCTTATTGGCCTCCATATCGTATCAGGAATCGAAATTTAATACGAATGGCGTATCGTGGACAGGGGCAGCCGGATTGATGGGTTTAATGCCGGCGACGGCTGAAAGCTTGGGTTTACCGGTCGACCAAATGGATGATCCTGAAAAAAATATCCGGGCAGCAACCGACTTTATCCGGAAGTTGAACCGAATGTTTTCTGCAATTAAAAATGAAAACGAACGAATCCGGTTTATTGTTGCTTCCTATAATTCAGGTCCCGGACATGTACTTGATGCGCAAGCCTTAACTTCCAAGTTCGAGAAAAATCCGAATGAATGGTCTGATGTAGAGACCTACCTTAAATTGAAAAGTCTGCCGGAATACTATGACGATCCCGTATGTAAGTTCGGGTATTTGAGAAGTACGGAAACGGTAAGCTATGTCCAAAACGTTATAGACCGATGGCATTATTACAGGGAAAAAGTGAAGGAATAAGAAATTATGAATTATGAATATCCATCATTATGAATCACCTGCCGGTGTGTTGGAAATAACTACCGACGGCCAAGCTATCACAGGGATCGATTTTCTTAAAGCGAATCGCCCGGTAAGGAAAACATCGACTCATCCGATAATTGAAGAAACCTGCAAGCAATTGGATGAATATTTTGCGGGTCAACGATCTTTTTTCGATTTACCCTTGTCGCCTCAAGGAACCGATTTCCAACAAGCCGTATGGAAGGAATTGCAAGCAATTCCTTATGGTCAGACAGTCAGCTATTCACAAGTAGCAAAAGCGATTGGACATCCGAAAGCCTGCCGGGCGGTTGGGTCGGCCAATGGAAAGAATCCGATTCCGATCCTCATTCCCTGTCACCGGGTTATCGCTTCCGACGGAAAACTGGGTGGCTATTCGAGCGGGTTGGATATCAAACGGCAATTGCTTGAGTTGGAGAAAAAAGGAACAGTTCCATCACATCATTTGCAAAGGCTATCAGGATGTGAAATATTGCAAAAAAATTAATCACCGACTGTAAAAATATCTTAGAATTTGCTTGTAATCTGTGAAATATCAAACTTTCCATCCATCATCTGAATCTCTATTTTCCCCTTCAAAATATCAAAGAAAAAATCGCGGATTTTATCAAATGTCAATGGTGCAGGTTTCCCGTCTTTACCTGTACCCATATCGTAAGTTTTGAGCAGTTGCGAGCCGAGAGAGGCGGCAGTCAGCAGAAAATGATTTTGGAATTTATCAGTGTCAAGCAGGTCGGCAGCCAAAACTTTACCAATGACGGTATAGCTGCGCAATGTCTTTTGAACCTCTTCGCTGGTAAGTGTGGACTTCACCTCGTCCGTATCGGTATTCATTTCTATTTTGCCCGAATTTACCGTTTGCGGAAGCCCTCTGTACAGCGAACCCAAGTCTGCCAAACTCAAATTGTAGAATTTGGTATCAGGCGCTACAAGAATCTTTTCTATCGAAAACGCGCTGGGCAACAACAAACTCACTGTTTGGGCAATTCTAATTGAAGGCGTGTTGAATGTGCCTACAATAGAATTGGTAAGATCAATTTGCTGCGTAGCAAAAACGCCGCCGATGACCACACTGTTCTCAATGATAATTTCGTCGGCATAAATACTGCCGGCAACGAATGCATTATAAAGCGTTACACTTTTTGCGTTAATATCGGAATGGAATACGATATTGCAATTTGCAGCGCGAGAAACGATTGAATTTGCTGATCCTACAGTCTTTTTGAAAGCAATATTTCCTTTTGCCGCGCTGTTGATATAAAGTTCCAACTGCGTGAAAACGGCGCCTTGAATTTCGAGGTCACCGTTTTGGATTTCAAGTTTGTGGGCATAAACGGGACCTTCAACTACCGTGTCGCCCTGCACTGTAATGGTACGATTAAGTTCTGCAACCTTTTCAGGCAATATTGAGCCACGTACAAGGTTGTCTTTCAGTTGTATATTGTTTTCGTTGAATCGAAGTTCTTTTAGCTCTTTCATTTTGAATATTTTTTTAACATCAAATACTTTTTATCGAATTTACATTGAAAATTTTTACAATCATCTCTTTTACACGCTCATCGTGCTGGTTGTTGGACGTGTAAGCGTTGCTTATTTCCGAATTGAAATACCGTTGAATATTCTCTTTCTGTTCTTTTGTTGCAGCTGTCCAAGTTTGATTTTGAAATTTTTCAATCAAGTCATTTGGATTGCTTTTCGGCAAGGGATCGGCTTGATATAAATTCTTCACTATCTGACTTTTTTCATTGCTTGTTTCCATAAAGCCAACCGGCGAAAATAGCGTAGCGGCAATGTTTTCGCTCAACATACTTTGGTTAATAGTCGATTGCAATTTTTTCTGTTTCCTCAAGAATATATTTGTCTGATTGATTGCGTCTAATGCCCGTTTTTTTGTAATGGAAGCAGAAATTTTAGCCTGCAATCCGCCGCCTTCCGAACCAAAAACCGTCACTGTGCTTACCAAATCGCTGCCTGTAGTACGAATAGCATGCTTATCACTATTGCTTTTGAAAACAAATGCGGGTTTATTTAACTCGAAAATACGGCTTTCCAATTCCTTATTCAAATCATCAAACACTTTGAAATATCGGCTCGAAATACGGTAATAGTCGGTTTCCATTTGTTTTTGCTTGGCAACACACGACTTTGCCAATTCGCGCAAATGGAGTAAATGCGCGTCAATTTTTTGTGACAGTTCCATAACCTGCTGACTGATTTCGGAACGTATATAACTGAAAAATCCGTTAACGATGCAACTGGCTACTTTTTTGGCATTCTTGTCAATAGAAGCGATCTGAGCCGTTTCTGTGGCGACAACGGCGCCTGTAAGCGAATTTACCGTACGATTGCAGTTATTTATACTTAGATCGAAAGGATTAGTATCTACCTCAATATTGACAGTGACATTTTCGTATGCCGTTCCACTGTAAGATACGCTACCTCCATTTTGGGAAGCAGGATAACTGACAGAACCGTGATAATTTACAGCTATCTGTTTGTAAAAACTGCGATTGTAACTCATACCCTCTGACTTTTCATGGTTTGATAATTATTCGCCAAAAACAGTTTACTCGCCATCATCTTGACTCGCTGCGACAAATTGGAAGTGGAAAGCATTTTGCTAAACTCGCTTTTTACCTCCTTATTGATTTCTGCCTCTTTTTGCCATTGCAGATTATCAATATTCTGAATGACCGTATTTTTCACAGCCGATTGTGTCGCCGGGGCCAACTGAATTTTACTTACAATAACATCTATATTTTTATTGTTGAATTTATCAAAATTACATTCACTAATAATGACCGGGACAGATAACGTGACATTCAGTGCATCTGAGCCGGAAGAAAGTAAGATACGGTCGGTAAGCTTTTTCTGTTTGTCCATGTCCGACAAAAAATTAGACATCGAACCTATTACTTTCATACCACGGAATTTTACATTGGAAGCAATTATTTTTTGGCTGATTGCCAACGATTCGAGTTGCATTACGGGAACGGTAGCAGTCAGGTATTTTGTACGGTTTGATACTTTTTCTACCTCCTTTACGGCAAAATCAATGGTTGGTTTATCCAATTCGAAAATACGCTGTTTAAGGCTGGCGTTCATTCCGTTAAATAATTTCATATACCGGTTCGAAATCATATTGTAGTCTCGTTCCATACGCCCTTTGATAGCCAAAAGTTGCTTTCGCTGCTGGTTGAGTTGCATTAAATGTGAATCAACTTCGCTTTGCAGTCTTGCTACTTTTTGTGAAATTTGAGAACGAATCAATGTAAAAAAACCTTTATTTACGTTGGCGCAAACATGATCGGCAGCTTTTGCTTCTGCCACAACTACGGCAGTTTGCATGGCAACCACGGCAGTAGTTGTTCCCATAACGTGATTGGAAACCGTGTTGATTTCCGCCGCCATCGGATTAGTATCCACTAAACAATCTATATATGCCATAACTCTATTTTCTTATTCGTTGCTTTCCTCTTCTTCTTCCTGACTGTCAATAATATAAGCAATTGCCTGTTCCCGGTCGAAATAGTCTTCATCAAAATCAATTTCCTTATTGGTCAAAATGGCTTTCAATGTGTCATCATCCAACTCAATTAATTCATCTTCTTCAAAAATATAAGGCACTTCTTTTAATTTTTGATTTCCAACCGTTCCTGTATTATCCGCAGGTAAAGGCTTAGCAAATTCAATTTGCGGAATTCCTTCTTCGTTTTCCCCCAGTTCTTTCAACGCATTCTTTGCAATATTCGGCAAATTGAGCGATATATGCTCAAACGTTCAGAGTTCCTGACCTCGTATCCCTATCCTGTTGAATAAAAATAAATTATTATTTTTGCAGAGGAAACAGGAATGTCCCTGTTTTTTAATAAACAATCAGCTATGCCTCAAGCAACGCTCC
>Ga0123357_10012961_pt1 | contig 10778 bp, 5 predicted proteins | sample TergutEmb28metaG_FD_89873 | JGI IMG/M metagenome (GOLD analysis project Ga0123357, IMG submission 89873) | Embiratermes neotenicus P4 segment gut microbial communities from Petit-Saut dam, French Guiana - Emb289 P4 | ecosystem: Host-associated > Arthropoda: Insects > Digestive system > Gut ...
CAGGAGGTGGGATGTGGGTATATGGACTGGATTGGCCTGGCCCAGGATAGGGACAGGTGGCGGACGCTTGTGGGTGTGGTAATGAAAATTCGGGTTCCGTGAAATGCGGGGAGTTTCTTGACTAGCTGCAAACCAGTTAGCTTCTCAAGAAGTATTCTGCACCATGGAGTAAGTAAGTAAGTAAGTAAGTAAGTAAGTAAGTAAGTAAGTAATTAAGCAAGAAGAAGAAGAAGCAGAAGAAAACAAAGAACGCCTGTTTGATAGACATACGTAGCTCTCCCAAATACACTTAATCTCGCCAAAACGATGGCCGACAAACAAAACAAGTACCAAGAACTGGCGAATGAAATATGTGCCATGTGGAAGCAAAAGGCAGCACACGTGATCCCGATAGTAATATCACCTACAGCAGTAATTCCAAAGTCACTATCACAAAGTCTAACAACACTTAACTTGCACCCCAATACATACATACAGCTGCAAAAATCTGTAATTCTCGGCACATGTTCAATTGTAAGAAACTTTTTAAACTACAAATAAGACCACCCAGCCTAATCCTGTTGATTACTGCATCCCAGGATAGGTGAATATTTCCCAGCCAAAGCAGAGTAGTTAGAAATTCGATAATAACTGCAATTGGGTTGTCACCCGGTGGCAGTGTTTATTTTACATGTACACAAAATATGAAATTGGTTACTACTAAATTTAAGTCCGGAGGGCTACATGAGAAGCATGTAGTGGCAACTTGGAATGTTGGGAACCATCTGATCATTTGCTTAATTTATAGTATACACGTAAATGCTGTATGAGGAAAAATGAGATGGTTATGCCTGCCATGGGTGTCGGTCGGTTTTCAAATAAACTCTTTATACATCTGAAAAACATGAAGTAACTCACAAAGAGATAATTACACGAGGGTAACTTTCACGCATCTTCTAGGGCACAACATGTATACATTGAAATTGTAAAGTAATGGATGTTACTGTGAGCATAACACAAGACCCAACTGGAGAAGACAAGAAGCTTGTAAAATATTCATATAAGTGCAGCGGATCACAGTAAAGTGTTCAGTACAGAAGACAATTCAGGAGATGGCAGCACTGTATTGACATTTCCAGCGTTAAGCAGGAGCATGGCGCTCTTCTGAAATGAAATTTGTTATGTTCGGAGAATTCGTCATAGTAAACTTGCCTGAAATTTAGTGAACAGTTAAAGCGAACTACCTGCAGAATATAACTATAGTATTTATACCGTAATATAGGAACACAGGGGACCGCGGTAGCACAGTGGTTAAGGTACTGTGCTACAAATGGGGACTGCTGTAGTACAGTTGTTAAGTTACCGTGCTACAATAGGGGACCGCGGTAGTACAGTGGTTAAGGTACTGTGCTACAAATGGGGACTGCTGTAGTACAGTGGTTAAGTTACTGTGCTACAATAGGGGACCGCGGTAGTACAGTGGTTAAGGTACTGTGCTACAATTGGGGACTGCGGTAGTACGGTGGTTAAGGTATTGTGCTACAATTGGGGACTGCGGTAGTACAGTGGTTAAGGTACTGTGCTACAATTGGGGACTGCGGTAGTACGGTGGTTAAGGTATTGTGCTACAATTGGGGACCGCGGTAGTACAGTGGTTAAAGTACTGTGCTACAATTGGGGACTGCGGTAGTACAGTGGTTAAGGTACTGTGCTACAATTGGGGACTGCGGTAGTAGAGTGGTTAAGGTACTGTGCTACATTTGGGGACCGCGGTAGCACAGTGGTTAAGGTACTGTGCTACAATTGGGGACTGCGGTAGTACAGTGGTTAAGGTATTGTGCTACAATTGGGGACTGCGGTAGCACAGTGGTTAATGTGCTGTGCTACAAATCGGAAGGTAGCTGGTTCGATCCCAGCTGGTGTCATTGGAATTTTTCATTGACATAAAATCCTTCCGATCGCACTATGGCCCTTGGGTCGACTCAGCCTCTAACAGAAATGAGTACCAGGAGCATTTCCTGGGGGTAAAAGCGGCCGGTGCGTAAGGCTGACCTTACCACCATCCTGTGCCGTTGTCATGAAATCTGGGAACCTCAACTACCTAGAACCCTCTGGGCCACTCCAGGCCTGTAACAGGCCACCTTTACCTTTACCTTTTTATAGAAACGTATCAAGTGAATAAATGTTACTTAGACGCTGTCAAAACTTCCCGTTCTTCACCCACTAATGTTTTTTTGCTTTATCAGTGTTAAAACGTGTAGCAGCTGAAACCGTTAAGAAGGAAGGAGCTTCATATTACAAAATGAGAAAGTTTACCAGCGCAATTAAAAGCAAAATAAATGAAACAGGAATTAAACAAAAAATCGCACCTAAAAGTGTACCGCGGTAACAGTACACAAGTTTAAGAGCTGTGAAGACTATAAGTAAATTGTTCACTTTTGGGCGTCCTTAGTGCAGTGCAGAAAAAAGAAGGCAGAATTACAGATCCATGCGAGATCAATCAGAAAATAAGTTCACAACTATCAAACACAACAGAATGTTTACAGCATTCTTAATATATTATAGGAGGAGCATAGGATGCCCAAAAAGATCTTCACTCAAGAAATGGAAGGGGCGAGAAGGGGAAGACCCAGGAAAAGATCGAAAGAAGAAGTAGAAAGAGATCTTGAAGTGCTGGGAGTGAGAAGATGGAGAGAGTTGGTGGCAGGTAGGAAAAAATGGAAGGACATTGTTCGACAGGCCAAAGCCCACAGTGGGCTGTAGAGCCAATGGGAGAAGAAGGAGAATATAGCATTATGGGCATTTTTGTATAAGAATTTGCACATAATGCTATAATATATCACAAGAGTACTACAAAAACTCTGCTGTGTTTGACTGTTGTGATCCATTCCTTTAATTTTATACCTCAAACACTTCGGGATGTTAAACGTTAAGTTTAAATAAGCTTACAACGTCTGTATTTAGATTCTCTTAACTTCAAGTCCAATACCAACAGCTCACATTTGATTGTACTGCTATCCCATTGCATTTCCACGTAGTCCCCGCCATAACCAATACATTTATCATAAAGTGGGGCAAGCTTTCCTATTCCCAGTCCTTTGTTATCAACCATCGTCTCACTGCTTTTTGCATAGCGCGACCAACATTAACCCTTATCCTGCTAACGTGGATAATATGGTGAGCTCCTAATAATGCCAGAAAATGGCAGATAAGATTTAATTCGGCGTTTAAAGGGTTACATTTGTGGTCACCGAGATTTTGCTTCGGCGCTGTAAAAAGACGACACTCTCTCAGGGACGGTTTCCCCTGACATATACACAATCAGTGCACGTTCTTTGGTTATGAAATTACACGCCGTGTTCTCTTATTTTCTGACCGAATCTCGTGTAATGGTACACACTACTTAAAGAGCTAAAACATGAAATTCGACGTGAAGGTTGTGTAATTTGAGGTACATACGGGGTGACTTTGAACACTGTCGTGTGGGGGTAGTGAGGCCGTGTAGTGTGACAGTACTCCTCCGAATTTTCGGTACATTTCCCCTGATCTACACGGCGTCATGTACCACAAAACAACAATAGTCATAAAGTACATAATTTTAATTAAATATTAATACAAAATTTTCGAACGCTGTAAGATGAAGAGAGGAGAAGCAGTGCACAATATTCCGCCCGATCGTTTCGCCGTCATTAATGGCTAAACATGGGCAGGATTCCGTAAATTGGGTTCGTTACTTGAACCACGCGGCTTACGACTGTACAGCCATCTACAGCACTAAACAAACGCATTGATTATAGCGTATTAACAGAATGCTGTTGAGTCTAGCAGTTCAGTACTCCAATTTCTGTGATTGGACAAGCTCCATACCTCTATACACCGGAAACCAATAAAACAATATTTGCTACTTCGCACGTCACAATACTGACGTCACAAATAAATAATAAAAAATAAACGTGCACAGTCTAGACACGTGTGTGCTCGATTATATAGATAATATGAGACTCTATTTCAAATACATTCTTCTATACTAGTTGTAATTGCTGATTCAGGTATATTTATAGGACATGACGTTTTCTTCGACTTACCTGAACTTTGCGTGAGAGATGCGACAGCTGTGACGAATTTAGAAAACTGCAAATTTTATGCTCCAGTAACCAGTATAACTGTCTATTCACGAATAAAATTACAAGTAAAGATTAATTTACTTCCCTGATATAATAATCCTGTAAATCATCTAATGCAAGACAGTGACATTCCCTGTTCCGCTATTTATCACCGTCACAAAGCATTTCTTCATGCTCTAAACCAACAACAGAGGAAGAAGCATGCTTATTGAATTGCGGTTTTGCTGTGCTCGCTTTCAGGAGATCTCTCGTGCAAGAAGCTATAAGTCTGTTTCTGACGTTGAAAAATACTTTTTGGTTGATTTTATATCATAAGCATTATTACACGAACATGCATAACGTCAGTAAGCTACAAAGCATAGAAAATATTGAGACAATGACATATAGTTTGGAAATACAAATAAAACATGCACAGGGAAATGCGAGGTACGTACGTATAGACATTGTTACATTGCCAATATAATGTCTTAGGAAACTCTTCTAATTAATTGTAATTATCGATCTTCAGGGTCGATCCCAGGGGCCGCGCTAATGCGTAGGTTAGGTTAGGTTAGGTTAAGTTAGGTTGGGTTAGGTTAGGTTAGGTAAGGCTACGTTAGGTTAGGTTAGGTTAGGTTAGGTAAGGCTAGGTTAGGTTAGGTTAGGTTAGGTTAGGTTAGGTTAGGTTAGGTAAGGCTAGGCTAGGTTAGGTTAGGTTAGGTTAGGTTAGGTTAGGTAAGGCTAGGCTAGGTTAGGTTACGTTAGGTTAGGTCTAGGCCCGCTCATCAGCTGAGATTGTGGGTTCGAATCCTGCCTGGATCAGGGACGTCTGTCTGTTGTGAGTGTTGTGTGTTGTCAGGTAGAGGTCTCTGTAACGAGCTGATCACTCGTCCAGAGGAGTCTTACGGACTGGGGTGCGTCGTTGTGTGTGATATAGAAACCGCGATTATGAGGAGGCCATGGCACGGTTTGGGCCACAGCGCCACAAAGAAACTTCAATCATTATTATTGTACATTATCTAAAATAAAGATTGACATGGATTAAAAATATTTTATTAATGCCTGAAGGTGGTGAAGACATGACCGTAATCTGTAGGATACAATATTAAACATAACAGTTTTTTGTGTTTGACGGAAATTTATGATTGTCAGTTAATTACAAGGCAAATGGACAAATTTCCATCAACATAATCAAATTATTAAGCCAAAATCACCAACCAAACTGGAGCGTATCCACAGGAAGCAAAACCGTTTACTGAGTTACGGTATGGGAAGTTCTGTATTAGGAATCTGCACGTGGGTTGTTCACTTCCAGTATCTACTGCCTAGTGGCTATGCTCTCTGTATGTTGTGTACACGCCTTCAATTTCACCGGATGAATTCCGAGAAACTACTAATGTAATAGGTCAAAACCATCGCGATACCAAAGTTTGCTACCTCAGTATTCATAAAGACCTTCTCATCATATACTACTTGCAGTTAGAGCAACGATGTTAAATAACCTGAGTCAAGTACATAAGGATGCAGAGGCGAATTGAGGTTCAGATTACACATTCAGTTCAGTCCGACTGCATTTCGGATTTGGTTTCTAAAGTGCATTAGCTTGGAACGAGAGAAGACTGCAGGCAAGGGATATTTAATACTGTCTAAGCCAAGAAATAGAATTCTTCTTTTCTCGTCCTTTGTGGCTTAGGTTACACCCTACTTCTATTACACAGTAAATTTTGAATCCTCTTCTTTCACTGAATAAAGCCTTAGCTCCTAGGCATTTATAGTTAAAAAGCCGGATTTTAACTCCTCATAGCAATATGACTTAAAAACCAATTCACTGAGGAAGATACGCTGTGTAGACTGGTAAACCGTTATCGACATTTCGAGGGATAGACTCCTTGATCCTTAGATTAGGGCGATATATTTTTTAAATGTCTATTAACAGTTTCTAGTTGAGAAAGCGTAACAATTCCTAAAGATTGAATCTTGCACTGGAAAATTTACAGTCCACACTGCTGTGGTGAGCATAACCACTTTTCTGATGAAGTCACTTTAACCACTTTCCTATTGAAGTGAGTTAACCACTTACTCTTGAAGTGAGTTTAATTTCCTTCCTATTGAAGCCAGTTTCACCACTTTCCTCTTAAAGTGAGTTTAACCACTTTTCCGTTGATGTGGATTTAACCGCTTTTCTGTTGAGATGAATTTGACCACTTTCTTGTTGAAATGACTTTGACCACTTCCCTGTTGATGTAAGTTTAACTAGTTTTGTGCTGATGAATTTAACCATTTTTCCGTTGATGTGAGTTTAGCCATTTTCCTTGCCATCGTGTGTACTTTCAGTTTACAAAGTAACATAATTTCATCAACCTCCACGACACTGCACCAAACCGGCCTGTTCAGGATACGGGATATAAATTATTTACCACACCCGTGTCTGGTGTCTCTGATTTATTACTACCAAATTTCGAAAGTTTCTAGATATTTATACGAGTGATTTCTAACCACTATAAGGATTTCTGTTATTCCAGCTATTCTCCAGTAATTCCACTGCGATTACCATCTTACATTCCGCATCCTGCGACCGCTGTGTGCAAATTCATTTCTGCTCCATCAGTTCTTGTTCATTTATCTTTCGTTAACAGCCCACAAAAAATACCTGTTTGGTTGTTTATAAGCCCAGTTCAAGTTTCACTTTTCTTTAACTTCCCAGCCACATTTCCTTACAGCTGTTGTTGTCTCGGCGTTAACAGTGAGACCAACGGCGAATTAATGAGCCAGCGGCTGTGTATTCGTGACTTCTATGAAAGTCGGAAAAGCTGTTTGCCCAATTAAGTATTCATGTACCAAAAACCTCTTTTCCATTTGAATTCATACATAAATAGTTATTTAACCTTTTACAGGCTAGTGGATGCTGTATGTACCGCCAGCTTTGACATTCACAAACTCTACGTTCTGCCCACACAGCGTATGTATGTGTCATTTGTGTGGATCTCAGAACAAACAGCAACTATTTCCCTATACAGCATTAACTGACTGATTTTTATAACTGAGATGCAATGTGTTTACTGTGCGGTACGGATGGAATCTTTAAAACTGTGTCAGGTTCATCTCAGCGTTTCAAGGGTTTGAGAAGCACCGTCCACCGACCCATAAAATTATCAAATTTGATACAGATTTTTTTTGTATTAGGCCCAAAAAGTTTTAATGTTTGTTTTATCAACAGAGTTTTCCTTACGTTTCTACTAGAGTTTTAATAGACTGTTTTGTGGTTAAAGATAGCTAAGCATTAAACAGTGAATTCAACCTACTTAATCAACAACACCGCTATGTTACATTGATTATACTGCTGATAATTTGGGATACACTGCTATTGCATTGGGACACGCTGTCTGAATGGCATTAACCTAACATCAGCAAGTGGAAACATGTGAGTGATTTCCGGATAACTTCATCTGTCTACATTTAAGTTCATTCAAATAATGTATCAACTTCTAGTTTATGCCGCCCGTTCCTGCGTCACGTGGGACAAGGGGCGAAGGTCGGTGGATCCCATAACAAATTAGGTCTGACTTACCCCATAGGGATAAAAGTATCCTGACGTCTGGCCATCGCTGTAGCCGCTTCTGCTGCTGGACATCGCAATTTATAGTGAATGAAATCCAATTAATTTACCCAACACAGAAGTGAGTTCTCATATAAAGGGGCAAATTTGTCTTCCAATTTTTAAAGTTAATAAATGTTACAATCCACACTGTACAGTAATGGAATTTTGCGTGTTGTTTGACACAGTAATGTTATGACACTAAGAAAGGGGCCACGCGGCGGCGCAGTTGGTTGAGGCAATGCGGTACAAGCCAGAAGGTCGCGGGTTCGATTTCCGATGGTGTCATTGGTATTTTTTTATTTGAAATAATCCTTCCGGCCGCACTCTGGCCCTGGGGTTGACTCAGCCTCTAACAGAAATGAGTACCAGGAATATTTCCTGGGGGGTAAAGGCGGCCGGTGGGTAGGGCTGACCTTTCCACCTTCATGTGCCGACTGTCTTGAAATCTTGGAGCCTTAACCTCCTGGAACCCTCGGGGCCTGCCCAGGCCTATAATAGGATTGCATTTTCTAAATTAGGAAAGAATATTATCGTCGTCGTCATCATCATCATCATCATCATCGGGGACCGCGGTAGCACAGTGGTTACGGTGCTGTGCTGCAAATCGGAAGGTCGCTGGTTCGATTCCAGATGGTGTCATTGGAATTTTTTATTGACATAATCCTTCTGGTTGCACTATGGCCCTAGGGTCGACTCAGCTTCTAACAGAAATGAGTACCAGGAGCATTTCCTGGGTAAAGGCGGCCGGTGCGTAACGCTGACAACCTTGCCACCATCCTGTGTCGTTGTCATTTAATCTGGGAACCTTAACTTCCTGGAAGCCTCTGGGACACTCCAGGCCTGTAGCGGGACACCTTTACCTTTACCCTTTTTTATTATCATCATCACTCTCATTAACCCTATAGAGCCAAAGATTCCTCTCCCACTTCTTCTTATTCTGTGCAGTACAGCACAACTCAGACCTAAGCCACCTCAGTGTTGAGGTTACTCGATCACACACAGACAGACAGACAGACACACACACACACACACACATATGGTAGGACTTCACTGAAGGAGTGAATTTGTGCAACATTAAGAAATGATTCTGCAGCTTGTGTTAAAAATGCATTGGCATTTTCATTGTCTAAATACACAAAATAAATTTCTTGATGTGTTTTCCTGCGTGGGTCAGGAAGCACGTGAGATCTCAATAATTTGAACATATGTCCCATATACGACTTTAATTGTGCAAGAATCAAAATATGCTTTAGATAGCGCATATACAAAACATTTTGATAGGCTTATGCTAAAACTGTGCAGCGTTTCCTAGCACACTGAACAGGCTGACGATGGTGAACCGGATGTTATACAGCCTATGGGATATACAGACAGAGTGACGCCAAAGCCACGTGACTCTCGCCGTTGCAAACTTGCTCTAGTGTCACCTGACTTTTGAGCTATTCTGTATGTGTTAAAAGACGGGTGGGGGTTGTTGCAAATTTTATTATAAATCTTTTTCTGTCGTCAGGTACAGAAATGTCCGATGGTCAGAGATAATGTCGCCTGTGGTGTTGGGGACTGAGGGCAGTCAAATTGCAAAACGTAATTACATTCTAACGGAAGACCAGACAGCAAGTACAAAGTAAGTTGGACAAACCAATTGCGTTGTCAACGGACAGACTGGAGTGAAATGAGCGAGAGGGGGAAGGAAAGCTGACAGGAAAAGGGTGCAAACTTGACATGATACGTAGTCGGACAATTAAGTTCGCGAACTCGCCACAGTGTGCTTGCCGTGGCAGCACTGGACAAAAGCCTTAGTGAGGTTTGATGACGTTGACATAGCAGAGTTTCACAGCTGTGTTGTTGTTGATCTATGGGAGTCTCTTTCTGAGTGGCGTCTATTACTGTCTGCGTATTTCTTGGAAGGTGGGAAAACGCGCGGCACACTCCGAGAGAAACAATGCTGAAAGGAAATTCGAAATGAAGTAAATGCGTTTATATCTACATCATTCTGAACTTTTTAAGACATGTATTTTGGTAGATGTGTACTGACGTTCCGGAGAAAGCTACTACATGAACCTTGTGGAAGATTCTTCTTATACATTTGAGGGTTGTTTGACCGTGCATCTTCATCATGAAATAAAGTGAAATGCCAACTTGATGCAACAAGGTAATTTATTGATGTGTTCTTAGCTCGACATGTTTCGGGCGCATACGCCCATCATCAGGAGCACTAGATGTTGAGTTGCAGCATATGGGTTTCTGCACAGAGTTTGTAGACGGGTGGTGGCCCCGACAGCCGCTGCGTAGGTCGTGTGTACGGTGTGGATGGTGCCGTGCACGGCTCCCAGGACCACCACCCGTCTACAAATTCGGTGCAGAAAAACATATGCTGCAACTTAACATCTAATGTTCCTGATGATGGGCGTATGTACCCGAAACATATCGAGCTAAGAATACATCAATAAAATTATCTGGCTGCATCAAGTTGGCATTTCAAATTATTTCTTCTTATACGTAAACTTTACATTTTCCCACTCAACAGACAGCAGCAAGTAACCCTGAGGAAACCACAAGGCGTCTCGTTCAGAAAGACCATACCGTTAACACTCACCACCGCACGTATTTCAAACATCATATAAATCAGAGCTACACAAATTGTCCAAAAACCTATAAGCCACTTCACGTTATGAGTGCCAGGATGTTGACATGGTGCGATTTACATACTGAAGACACAAATATGAGGCGCCACCGAACAAAATTAAGTATCACGAGCAACATGGAGTCCGAGATTTGTACACCCCTTCGCATAAACAACTTAGATAATAAGGTATAAAACTGTGCTAGACAGATTTTGATATTTGTGTGACCGTGCATCATTGATACAATAATATAAACAACCAACTAGATGCAACAATAACAAATTTTATTGATAATTACAACCAGCTCAACATGTTTCGGGCGATAATTTCGCCCATCCTCAGGAGCACTAGATTGTGTTTACAGCTTGTGGTATAAAGCACCGACGATGCTGCCTGCCAGCAGGCTCCTGAGGATGGGCGAAATTATCGCCCGAAACATGTTGAGCTGGTTGTAATTATCAATAAAATTTGTTA
>Ga0123357_10012962_pt1 | contig 10778 bp, 5 predicted proteins | sample TergutEmb28metaG_FD_89873 | JGI IMG/M metagenome (GOLD analysis project Ga0123357, IMG submission 89873) | Embiratermes neotenicus P4 segment gut microbial communities from Petit-Saut dam, French Guiana - Emb289 P4 | ecosystem: Host-associated > Arthropoda: Insects > Digestive system > Gut ...
CAATCAAGTTTTGTGTCAAACTTGGGGAAACCGGCATTGAAACTTTCAATAAACTGAAACAGGCCTATGGGGAGCATGCTTTGTCGAGATCACAAGTGTTCAAGTGGTATAAGGCATATTCAGGGAGCTGTGAATCCATTAAAGATGAACCCTGCTCTGGAAGACCTTCAACTTCAAAAATGGATAACAATGTGGAGAAAGTGCGAGCCCTTGTGCAACTCAGACCATCGATTCACAGTGTGAATGATCCCTAGTGAGTTAAATCTGAACCACACCACGGTCCATCAGATTTTAACACAGGAATTAGCCATGAGAAAATTGTGTGCAAAGAATGTTCCCAAAAACCTGACAATCGAACAGAAGGACAATCGGAAGGAAGTGTGTCTTCATCTTCTGGAACGGATCCAAAGTGACAGAAATTTCTTGAAGAACATGATTACAGGTGACAAAACGTGGATCTTGAGTACAATACAGAAACAAAAAGACAAAGTAAGGAATGGCACACATCTGCATCACCACGTCCGAAAAAAGCGAGAATGAGCAAGTCAAAAATCAAATCCAAGCTCATCTGCTTTTTTGACAGTCAAGGGATTGTCCATACAGAATTTGTGCCTCAAGGACAAACTGTTAATCAGTTTTATTACCATGAGATTCTTGAAAGACTAAGAAAAGAGTCGTTCGCGTGCGACCAAGCATTGCTAACAACTGGATGCTTCTTCACAACAATGCCCCTTGTCACATGGCGATCTCTGTGATCGAATTTTTGGCTAAAAAGGGCATTCCTGTCGTTCCACAGCCCCCATACTCCCCTGATCTGAGTCTGTGCAACTTTTTTTTGTTCCCAAAACTAAAGTTTTACCTTAAAGGACGCCATTTTCAAATGGTGGAAAACTTAAAAAAAAAAATGTAACTGACCTACTGAAAGCAATTCCAGTTAGCGACTTCCAGCACTGCTACGAAGAGTGGGAACAACGTCTCCGGAGATGTGTAGCCTCCCAAGGGAACTATTTTGAAGAGGACAAACTCGACTTGTAGTTTAAAAATAAATACAGAGTTATATTGAATCAGTCTCATTACTTTATTTACAGACCACATATGCAGCTACTGCCATGTTCACACACACACACACACAATATACCATCATAAAGGCCTCCTAACTAAAGAAGCAGCCCATACTGAAGCCATGCAGTTAAATATCTCAACCTTGTAATTATTTTTGCAAGTTTGCAAGCATTACAGTCACAGGTTTGATGAAGTCCCAGTAACAGTATCCATACTGAAAACTCACAACACATGTTCATGTAGTCCCATATACAGCAGTCAAGTCCTGTCAACAGCTTACTAACATCGAAACAGCCAGAAAGGCAGACATGTTATAGCTACCAGGTATCCTCAAAAACAATACACATGCAGCATCAAACAGAAAGTGTGCATCACATAGTTAGGTAGTAAATACATATTGTATCAAACACAATATATTTTATTTCAACACCATCATAATCACTTCCTGTTACTCCTTGGAAAAGCACAGGACATCCAAAGTGCTTTCACTGGATCCTACTCTTTGCCAATTTCCATTTAACTTCACTCTGTGTTTTGCTTTCTTTCAGAGCTTGTTCCCTGACTGTTCCCTTCCAAGTTCTTCTTCATCTTCCTCTTAACTTCTTATCCTTTGATGATTCCAGTCCAGTGCATCCCTTACCACTAATCCTTATTGTTAGGCACACTCGCACTGCTGCACAGCACCTATTACAATTGCTTTGCCCAGCTGCACACATGTAACAACTTGAGAAATGCTGAATGCATCTTCAAAAAATGTGACAATGGGGAGTTCTACAAAAATTAACATGCCATTCAAGATACACTTAAATTGGACCATTTTAATAGCCACCATATATAATGTCTTATTTGCATTTTTATACATATGAAGATTAACATCCCTGCCCTGTGCACGCACACCTCTTGTCATGCTTTGAACCAACATGCAAGTCAGAAGAGGAAATCATTTCAGCTCCAAGCACCCAAAAAGATAAACTGGAGCTTCAGATAGTTTGTACCTACCACATATCCTACCAAGAGTGCTACAAGTGTCCATAATAGGAACTGCGTATAAACTGCAGTATGTTTCTAATCCATGTAAAGAAGCGAATGAGTCATGGTACTTATGCTATGCATAAATTTTCTAACTTGTTTACCTTTAATATTTAGATGGTTGTAATAATACCTAAAATTTATCCTCACCTAAACTTCAATGTATGCAAAACTAAAACCTGAATATTGACCATCAGTTTGTACTTTCTAATCTATGAACAAGAGCTTGTGTTTCAGTTGGGTAGAAGTCCCATCTTAGCACACTGTTGCAGTTATGACAGATATATAAATTACAATAGCCATCTATATACAACCCAATTTCATTGCTCACCAATAACATAAGTGTAACTTGTACCTTTACAGCAACATGTTTTTGCTGAATAAGCCTTATTATCACCTCATTCAATCTCGATCTGTCTTTGTATTACAAGCACTTACCTAATATATCTGTTTTCACCAAGTTATAACGGGACAGTTCTGAAGAACAAGCAGTCCACAGGCCAAATATGGCCCACATGACACTTGGTGTGGTCCGCCTGATACATATAAATTTTTTTACCTCATAGCTAACACATACAAAGTGGGCCAGTAGGGCCTAACCACATGCGCACCACTCTTGTACTGTCGCACAAATATCCATATTTCCGAATAGCTATCAAATAACACTTCACCTGTACTATCAATAACTTCATGCAGCCCACTTGAGTTTCTGCTCACATAGGCCATTACTGAAACAACTTCAGACCTTGCATAGTTTATTCTATATAAAACTTTATGCTGTTAAAATCAAGTTGACTTCAGTACCAGTTATAACAGTTAATTTTGGTTTGTCCTAACACTGGACCTCTACAAGTCTTTTGTAGATTTTCGTACATCTACACTGCTGCAATTTCTTTCCACAAGCACTGCCATCATAAGTGTTTGATGTTAAAATTATTGTTCACTCCTGTAACACATTATGGTGTTTCAGATCTTCATAGTTCTGGTTCTTTAAAGCAGGGGTGTACTAATTATGGATGCCAGGTCATGTGGGTAACTAAATTTTGTATGGTGGTTCCTAATATTCCTGGGTCCTCAGCACAGAACTTCATCTAGAATTTTGAGGTGGTCCTTAAAATATTTGGAAAAGTTGTTTACCCTGTGTTAAAGAATATACAGTTCTTTCAACTTCCTTAAGAAATGAAGACAACAAATATGGCCTCTTCCAGACTCTAAATATTGTGTCCATACTGGGATACAATTTCCTGAGAAGCATAAGGGACCTGGGATACTGCAGCATGGGCAACTGTTCTGTTCAACTATACATATTATTTTAAAATAACAAATTTAAGGTATTTATTGAATGCGGACATGAACTAATGGATGACAAGCCAGTTACTTTAGAATCAGAATAAGTTTCACAAATGTTGGGGCTGTGAAGTAGTTAAAAGTAATTATTGTACTGGGCATAACACAGGTTTTTCTAGGAATTACAGCTTGTGTGTAGTTAACTGTCCTTGGGCTAAAGAGTCACTGGTTTGATTTGATTTAATGTTTACACTGTCATTAATTTATCATTTCAGTAAGTGCACATGATTTGAGCAGACAATGAACTGGATGAGGTACATACACTAACAAACTGCGATAACACATCTCTCTCAGTATACTGCCATAGCCGAAGTGTGCAAGAGAGACTGTAATAAACATGTTGGAATGGTCACCTAGTACTCTGCATCATCCACAGCTACATGGCAATTTACATCAGACTGTCCAATGCAAGCCACATACACAAAACTGCAGGAAGTCAAATCTGCAAGTGGCCAAGGCCTTGCATGAGGTACACAAAAACTGCCAACCCATGGGCTGTTCAATGCCATATGCCATAACACACTCTTTCATACGAAGCTGCTGCGCACACTTCCTGCTCCATGAATTATATACAGTCCATAACCCATTTAATCCTCTCAGTACCAAACTTCAGTGCTTCCACGTACACAGGAAATGGGATGCTTTTTAATTGTAGTTCAACAACAAATGCGAGAGAACTCTATGACTAAGATAAGAAGTATGAAGTGTTAATTTGCAATGACCATGTACTTTACTGTGAACCGTTCTTCATTTCACTTGAAGCACGTCTGACGAGTGCAAGCAGAAGTATGTGGAAACAGCAATGGTGTCAAAGTAGCGGTATTTTATGAAAGCTCAGTTCTCAGTAAACCAAATTATAAAAATGACCAGTTAATAATAAACTGGATAGGACGGGGAAGTAGCCATGTCCTAATCTAAGGTATTATCCTGGTATATGCTTGGAGGATGTGAGAAAAAAAATGACAAACATATCAGGATAAGCCTCTAGGAAGAGCCCAGGACACTCTGAATATAAAAGCACTGCTAGCCACTCAAGTGAAAACATTCACTCCACATATGCTGACAGTGCAGCATATAAGATTTTTTGCTTCAATATATAGCATAATAAAAGAATAAAATTGGAACAAAATGCAATTCAAATAATATAACAAAGAAGGGAATCTCAGTCCCACAATGAAGAAAATGCGAGATGTACTTCATTTAGTCAACATATAACTTGATAATAATGGCAACAATCATATTTACTACAACTAGTTCCTTTCCAAGGACTGGTTTCATTTCTTAACATATATATAATGAAGTCCATACTATTTTACTAAGAAGCTTTTCAGGAAGCACAATTATCATGAAATAATAACTTTTCGAACCTATTCCTTCCTTATGCTTGTATGGTGCAATGTAAATAATATATAATGAAACATTTTATTTTTAAAAATGACCTTCACAGATATTCTAGAACATGATCAAGCAAAGCCTGTATGCTTTTATTTACTTCAATCACCAATCCCCCTTTCTTGCAACTGGCTTACATAACCTACGGTTTCCTGGCCCTATTTACTTTGAACCTGATGAAAGAAGCAGAATGTTCCTCTAAAATAGTGGAATCCATATACAAGATACAGTGTAACAACCCACAGACCACAGCTGCGTGTGGTGAAGTATTTTTTCAAATCACTTGTCTTCACATAGTTCAAAAGGAATTTAATTCATGGAAAATAAAAAATAACATGTTGAGTTCTTCATGGAAAAGGTGGGATGAGCAGCAATGGGCACACAAAAGTTGATACTTGAAGAAGCAGTTGCCCATACCTGGAAAAAAATTCTAAAGACCTCTTAAGAATTGTATGTGCTATTCTTCTCTACGCATCCATGTTGACCATCCCTATTTTATAGCCTGTTACTATATGCACAACACACCATAGTAAAGAAGATTAAGAAGTCACACATTTGCTTATCCTACAGTAATGGGCAGTTTAAAGCCTCAGGAAACTGGTTTTACCTGCTGCTGTTGAGATGGATTCGGTTTGTTATGGTTACCGCTACCACCTGAAGTCTGTGGGCTGCTCCGTTGTACCATATCTCCTTCACGGGCACTCCCATCACTCCCTTGTTGGGAGTTCTGAGCACATGTTGACATATGATGTGGCCAATGTCGTTGCTGAAAAGCAAATGTCATGAGAAACTAATTCCTGATAAAGTGGCTCAGCCAGTAGCAGCCTAGCTTCGTACAACACAGACTGGTTGATCTGTTCATACACTTTGTTGTTGCAGTGAATATATGCCATATTTATCTACCCACATGACCTCAGACATTACTAACCGGACAAAGGAGTGCTTCATGAGAAGCTACTAATTGCTGCGCTAGTTACAAAATTCCCCAGGTTTTAAGAAACCACAGGGTTCAATACCATGTTCACAAGGATATACCATCAAAAACCATGAACTCAGACTACATTTTCACAACTTATTCCTCTAACACCCACTTAAATATTATCTTTCCATCTACACCCAGATCTCCCAAGTGGCTCTTCCCTTACATTTTCACATCAAAATGAGTTTCTCAGCATGCCACATGCCCTGTCCATTACATTCTCCTTCATTTGCTGACCTCATAAAATTTTATTGCACCCAATTATTCACTTTTTCCACAAACCCGATAAACACTAATTGAAAACTTGCATCATATGCAGTTCAGCAGACAGAATGAACTTACATATCAGAAAGTTGCGCTTGCTTTCATGTTTTTCCATGATCTAAACTCAGTATTTAAAGGTCTGATTATTGTAAATTAATTAGATTCTTGATATGAATATCAAGTCATGTAAATATTCAGTCTCAATATCCAGGGTGGTTAGAAAGTAATGCCTCCATATTTGTATCTCTACATCCAGAAAAGGTATTGAAGAGTAACAAAACAAACAATTTAGCTCAGAATGTGTAGTCTTTTTCTATGCCTCATTCTTCCACGTGGTGTCCCTCTAGTTTGATACAATGCCGCCAGTGCTGAACAAGTTTTCAAACCTGTCTGCGCAGAATTCTTCAGGCTGTTCTCCCAACCATTCTCCTGTAGTAGCTTGAACTTCTTCATCAAATATGAAATAAATTCCTTCGAAATGTTTCTTGAGAACTGCAAACAATCAGAAGTCAGATGGTGCCATATACTGTAGGGAGGGTGTGGAACAACTTGAAATTTGATGCTCTCTAATGCTGCTGAAGTGGCAGCAATAGTGTGGGGTTTGGCATTATCATGCAGAAAAAGCACCAACTTTTTTTTTCTAATGAATGTGACTGGCTTGTTCTTTCAGCCTCTTTAGGGTCTTGCATAAGTCTTGGAGTTGATTTTCTTGGCATAAGGACATAGACTTCTTGTCTGTTCAAATCACAAGTTGTACCGCCTGGCCTTCCAGAAAGTGGCTATTTGTTCAGGTCCAAATTTCTGCCACTATCCCTCAAATTTCTCACCCAACAAAGCACAGTACTTATGTCCAAAGTATCTTCACCACAGAAAGTCAATAACCGCTGGTGAATTTCAATGGGAGTTTCATTTTTGTGCATCAAAAACTCAATAACAGCTCACTGTTTGATGAGCTTCAATATGGTTGAGAATGAGTTATCAATTTTGAACTGAATACAATGCAAACCACTTTGTTTACCAAGCTGTACCTCACAGCAAACTGAAGCTCAAGGAACAATGCACAAGTTGTCAGGATCACACTGTTTGCATGAGATACTTGGGCAGAGGCATTACTTTCCAAAAGTCCAACCATCAATCACTATACCCTGTATTGATATATCTTAAATCAATTCTCAATAGTCATCAAAAAGTTAGAATTCCATTTGTCTTTTCACCAGTTCACTGGAATTTCTATTTTCACAGGAGCTGAAATTAAAACTGTAAATTTTCCCACAAACAACTCATTACACATAAAAGAGATGTGTATGACATAAAATAAACTCATTCAGATTTACTATGTACCAGTATTACAACATTTTTCAACATAACATTTGAGGTTTTCCAGTTTCAGATTGTGCTCTTGTAGGTTGTGACATGCAGTCATGCAAGTAGATAGATATAATGTCTCAGGCAGTCTTAGTAGAATGAGCTGGGTCATGTAGGAAAGATAATTTGGGCAGCTCCACCTAATATGAAGGCCCGGAGCTGGATACACATCCTGAAGGAATGGAAGAAGGCTGCTCCCCTATAATTTGACAACTGTTTCCTCTCTTGACATCATATTCCTTGGCTCTGACCCTTAATAATGACTCATTTCCCACTTTTCCTCTAAGCAATGGCCCTGAAAAGGACAATCTTCTTGTACTTACACATTCACCATTCCTAAAACCCAGAGAGGGTTCTATTTCCTGCCCTCCAGCTGCAGTTAAAGAAGTCACCCTTCTTACATAACCTGGCTACATCTAACCCCACTGGCTTCATGATGAAGGCACCTGCCCAGACTACATTGCATCATAACCCAGGAGACCACATTCTGAAACTTTTGATATGGTGAATATTACGTTAAACAGAATGAAAAATTATCTGACCCTGCACAGCATGACATCTGTCAAACAATATTTATTTTGTAACAGTAATTCCGTATCTGCAGGAAACATGAAGGTGGATGTGCAACACAAAATAACAGCACAGATCTCTAAAAAATATGTACTGCATTGTATTAAGTAATTATTTTTCACTTTACTTGTGCTGTAACACTGAAATACAGAATCTCACATTACCTGGCATGGGTAATCACAGTAGGAAGTGTTCCAGCAGCAATAGAATAAAGCCTCTTTGCCACAGTTGGTGCACCACTGTTTCTTTTTTGTTTCTTCCACAGCTCTCTGTTTTTCCAGTTCACACTGCCGTATAGTCTCTGCAATTGCACGCTGTCTCTCACTTTCCATACTAGCTCGCATTTCCATCACTATCAGGTCTGCAAAATGAAGAGGACATTTGACTGAGCAAGCTAGCTCAAATGGTACTGTTTTTGACTTATATTAAAAAGCTACCAAGTTTAAATCTTGCAGAAAGAAGCAACTAGCCCCAGATTTTTTTAAGTTCTTCTCAAGCTCTCCAGGCAAATGCTGTGATGGTACCATACACTAAGCTAAAAGTGCTTCCTTTCCACGCGTGCGCACACGCAAAAGACAGAGAGAGACAGAGAGTGAGTGAGTATGGTTTGGTGGGTGGGTTTAAAGGCATATCAACATAAGTGGCTACTTGTGTCTGTACAAAATTCCATTTTCAAATGTGTACCATCAACTTGACACAACTGTATAGATACACATGTCAGGCTGTAAAGTGGCCTTACAGTTAGGTTAAGGAGCAAACCAATCTCATCAAACATGGATGGTGTATTAGAAAAACATCACAACATTATAGACTGTGTACAGGCTTGCCATTGCAAACTCAAGGCACCACAAGATTAGCCATCTATTGCTGAGTCATTAGATTACATATGAATTTTAAATGCTTTACGATGTAATAATACGGAGCCATCCCATTAAACAGACTGCATACACACAGGCCACATACATGCGCACACACGCGCGTGTTGTTTTAAATCAGACATTAGTTTAGAAAGGCAAAATAGTATATGTGAAGTATAATTCTAAAACATGTCTTGTATGTACGTACATATGCACGCAAGCATGCGCGCGCGCGCACACACACACACACACACACACTCTCTCTCTCTCTCTTTCTCTACATGAATGCCAGAAATTGGATACACACCAGTCCTCTCCAAGGATACATTAGCAACATGCCAGAAAACAAAACATTATATGCCTTGGAAAACAAGGGCTTTCTATCAGGATATGGAACATGCTACAAGAAACATTACAGTCTGCACGAACAGCTAACAGCTCACCATGCAATAAACGCCCACGGGTTAGTCAAGTGTGATGAATCTGGAGGTATGTGAGCATGCCTTCTTTCCTCCTGATGGAAATGAAGGACTGCAAAACCTGCACAGAATCACAACTTGCAATTTGACTAGTCCTCTTGTCTTGTCACATGGACAAAAAAAGTATGCCGAAGAAAGGAAGTTTAACTGCCTAAGGCACTATCTGTAATCAAGTATTCACATAAAGCAGCTTCATTTGCAGCAGCATCGATGGCCTCATTGCCAGGCAGACCGGTATAATCACGCACCCATCACAAGACGACAACTTTCTCTTTCTGAGGGAGATGAACACTTGCTGCAGAATCTCTTAAATGATAGGATGGTCGGATGTGAAACCATGGGAGATTGCATAGCAAAAAATGGTAACACTGCTGAGGTTCAAAAACCAAACTGCACTTGGCAGAAGGTACAGCTTGCCTATAAGGCAATTTTACAACTGTATAAGTGGTAAGAAAATACCATGCCCTCACAGCCCAGCCATACATTCACAAATGACTTGCCAGAATACACAGCTCTGTGATGTCAAATAATAGGATGATTACCGAATCGTAAATTAAAAACAATGAAACAATGTGAGGGAAGCAGCTGAGGCCTAATTTCAGGCACCAACCCAGTTTCTGCCTGGACAGTCTGAGGAAAACCACAAAATCTTGTCGCGACAGTTGATCCTCAAATTGAGATCTTCCTACCAAACGAATATGCAAATCTGAATTTAAATCTAAGTTATACATATGTAACTTTTCCATCTGCTAAGCTTCCTACTGTATACATAAAAGACAACACCCAAATATATTATGAAATCTGCTCCACACTCTTGCCAGTTTATACCTTAGCCAAACCTGTTACAGCAATGTGCAAGTATAGTGAAATCCCCCACTCTGGGGAGCATAGAATCTTCTCTGCAAACTAAGGAAAATTTTAAAGGGGTAAACTTTAACACCAACATTACTGGCTCAGGATCACAGAAACTGAAAAGTGCATGGGTTAAAATGTATTACTCAGGAACAGTGACTGGAAGTTTCACTGTAATGCAGGAGTGTTTTTGGATGCACAACCTCATTCCCAGTACAGTTTTTACTTACATTAATAAACAACAATTTCATAATTCCAGTGCTATTCATTCTTTTAAATTTTTAACTACTACATACCATGTGATACTAAGAAGGAAAGCAACCATATCCTGACTGAAGAAATGTTTCCATTTGTTCTGGATACAGATTTCATTAACATACCATTAACAGATACTACAGCCACATACCTGTATTGTGCTTCATCTCTGCCATCTCCTGGTTGTGACGCCACTGTAGCTTCTCCAGTTCTATCTGTAAACTTTTAATGGTTGCTGCAGGACTGCCAATGTTGGACAGATCCCTAAGGATTTCTTCTACAGTTGTTCTCAAATAGTCACTTAGCTGTTTCACACACACACACACA
>Ga0123357_10012963_pt1 | contig 10777 bp, 10 predicted proteins | sample TergutEmb28metaG_FD_89873 | JGI IMG/M metagenome (GOLD analysis project Ga0123357, IMG submission 89873) | Embiratermes neotenicus P4 segment gut microbial communities from Petit-Saut dam, French Guiana - Emb289 P4 | ecosystem: Host-associated > Arthropoda: Insects > Digestive system > Gut ...
ACCTCCTTCTTATCGGACGGGGAAACCATTGCCCAACACTCTCAGCGGCGTGTCGCGAGATTCGCAGACAATTCAATACCGGCACCCATGTTCAACGGCCATTAGAGGTTTCGCATAATCCTCACAGCATGGCAGATCAGGTGCATTCGACTCCGACGCGCAGTTCGAAGAACTGGTGGGCCGCACGTACGACGGGATCTTCGAGCACCTCATATCTCGGCTGAAGACCTCTGACTGTGACGCCGATCGTCGCACTGAGGCGCTGCTTCACTCCTTGGCCTACGCGCATGGCAGGGGCATGCCGGTGACCGGCGGCATTTGGGAGACGGCGGCGAGTGCGATCAGCGATGATTTGGTCAAAACCAGTGCGCACATCGGTGAAGCCCTAAAGACGGCAGGGGCTTATGTCATGCAAGGCAACGAATCTGGCGACACCGTGTACCGCCTGGCCCACCGAGCCTACGTGGATCACTACCGACAGGCTGATCGCCGACGTTGACCATGGGGCAACCATCAGAAGCGACCGCCTTGCGCACCAAGGTTGCCAAAGCCACTGCTCAAATCCCGATAGTACCGCCGATACCACTGCGGGTCCGGAGGTGCGGCACCATCTCGGTGGGGTTGTTGACGCGCGGCATACTTCGCATACAAGAAGGCGGAGGGCGGGCTGATCGGAAGTAGCTGCGCCGCTGTGATCGCCCACTCGTAAGCGGAGAACGGGTAGGCGTAGTACGGGTGGAGGGGCTCGCCGAGTACCGCAACGGCCGCCAGCGGCTGGCCGCCGTTCCAGACGGCATGCACAACACGGTGATTACCATCACAAACGATGAATTCCAGACCGTCCGTCCCATACTGGTCATCGAACTGCGTGTCCGCTGCGCCGAGTTGCTCGACAATAGGCGGAGTTAACGAAACGGTCTCCGCGAACCCGTCGACCTGCGCCCGGACAAATCCCCATTGGTCGAATTGCGGATCACCGACCAAGGACTGCCGGAACTCGACGGCCCGTCGCGCTCGCTCCAACCCCGCCCGGGTCACATAGCGCTGCACCGGCCGGAGCAAGCCAAGCCGCGCGTCGTTTGGCATTTCCGTAGCGGCGTCCACCGCGCCATCCCCGGGCAGCAGGTCTGCATCAAACACCATGATCACCGAAGCGTCACCCCGTTTGCCACCCCGGTCGAGCGTGCGGCGGTGCAGGACGACGCGACGGATTTGTTTCTCAGAGTACGGTTTGCCACTCAAGTCCGAGGTCGCGACATAGCTGACTCGCTTCATTGCCTCAATGGTGGAACACGCGAGTCGAGCCGTCTGCGGGAGCGGAGCGCTCGCGCCCGGTGTTGCCCTGCCCGCCAGGTCAAACGGAAGTAGGCCATTGGGTTCAGCCTTGAAGCCGCGCTCCTGCCTGAACTCGTCCAGCACGAGGTGGGGCAGATAGGTTCCGCTGCCATCGGCGCGTTGATCGATCGCCTTCTTGACTTCGTCCAGCACATCCAGATTGCGATGCGCGATCATCGGGCAGTCCTGCCAGGCGGGTGGTTCAGGCGAATTATTCCGCTCGTCCCTGTTCGGGAGAGGGAACCAGATTGCCCCAGGGGGCAGTGGCTGGCCCCGCTTTGCGCGCGTCGGGTCGACGTTGGCCTCTACATCGGCGGAAGGCTCCCACCGCAACCCCCCGCCGCCCCTCCGCAACGCATCAAGGGGAATGACTCTGGGATCGGTCGTCGCCTCCCCGGGCCTACCAACCCGTGGCAGTTGCTGCAGCCACTTGGTAACCACGGGGTAGGTCATCCCGTCGCCTGAACCGTCGGCACCGACTTGTCGCACAAACGGCAGCAAGATGACGACGTGGTACTCGCGACGGGTGGCCTGACCGGTGGTCGGCGACAGTTTTTCCGACACTATTTCCGCCACTTCGCGCAGCTCGCTGGCCCAAAGCGGCCCGGTGTCGTCTGGAGTGCGTAGGATCTCACGCACGGCGACGGCGAACGCCCGCGCGCTTTCGGCGGTTGCGGCGTCCGTGGTGCCCGAGGCCAGCTGGCGAGCCACATCGTCGTAGAGGTGGCCAAGCAGCGCGCGGGCGTCGGTGAAGGCCGGCATGAGAAGTGAATCCCACGAGCCAACCTCGTCGGGTTTCAACGGGGTGTGACGGCTCAGCAGAATCTCGTAGCCACCATCATTGCTCTTTCGCAGCAAGAGCAGCAAGTTGTAGCGCGACTCACGTTCGCATTTGATCGCTTTCGGCAACCTGCCATCGGCCAATCCGAGCGGCACGCAGCCATCCTTCTTCCAGACATCGATCACATGCTCGCGGTACTCGCCTACCTCCGAAGGACGGCGTCGGCTGTTGTTCTCAGCCGCGCGGCGGATCACCCGAGATGCCGCGTCATACAGTCGTCGCTCACCAACGTTGACTCGGGATGCGGACGTGAGCTTGCGGCTGGCGTGTGCCGGGCTGCCTGGGGCCGCCACATGGTGAACCGCAAGCTGCATTGAGCCCTGGACGAGATCCAGACGTATCCGGGCTAGGCCAGAGCGCGGACTCCCGGGTTTCAGTGTAGGGGTGGCCATCACCGCTAGCTCAGATCCGAGTTGAAGTGGATCGAGTGGGGTCGTGGAGATGTCGAGAACCTCACGTTGGTGCATGTGCGCGTGCAACAGAAGTGAAACCCGCAGACGGCGGCACTGCGCCAAGGTCTCATAGGCGTCCATGGATGTGCTGCGCACGGTTCCCGCGATTCGCTCGAGTGCGCGCGGGTCAGTGGACAATGAGTGCAGTGCGTGCGCTTCGGCCGGTAGCACGCTGTGGTGGGTGACCGCGATGACGTATAGCGGGGTGCTGGCCGCGACCGTCTCCCGAAGAATGGTGACTAGGCGTCGAAATGCCACGAACTGCTCAGCGCCGATCCGTCCGTAATCATAGAACCCCGAATCAGCACAGTTGGAATCAAACCCCACGACCGCGATGTGGGCATAGGGGATTGGCGGCAGACCGATCCCGTCGTCCTCCTCGCTCGGCACGACCCGGAACATTGCCACTACCGGATAGCCGGGAGAGCCGGACGGCGGTCGCTCGGGGGTGATTAGCGAGATGAGCGGTTCAGCGAAAGACATTGACTTATTCGCGTTTTCACTCGCATCGCCGCGGCTGCGCGCTGATAGGTCGTGTAGGTCGTGGTTGCCGGGCACGGCCAGGACGGCCTTCGAGTCCCCACAGGCAATTGACAACAGTGCGCTCGAGCCGGACTTGAGTAATTCTTGCCGTAGGGCGGGGAGCGCCTTCTTGCTGATCAGGTCCCCGGTTGACACTACCAGGTCAGGGCGTTGATCGCAATCGAAACTCGCGAGATGCTTTTGGTATTCTCTGCGCACCCGCAGCGCGTCCCGCTGCTTGCAAATGCGCGTGTCACCCAGAGCGACGATATCGAAGAATGGCTTCTCAGCAGGTTTTTCAATCTGTTTGAACAAAGACTCAGGGCTACATTTGCCCTTGCCAGCTAGCGCCTGCAGAAAGACCTCATCAACGCAGTACATGTCTAATCCAGTTTCTACTTCGCCGGGGAATTGTCGACGAGGTTCAGGATCTCGTCCTCAGTCAGTTCAGCCACCGAGCGGAACTGACGGTTTGCTACGGTCTGTGCGCCCGCCATGGCCGAGTCGCCGATCAAAATTGTGTTGATCCCGAGACGTACCGCCGGCACGATGTCGTTCGTGACCGAGTCACCGACCATTACCGCCCTGCTACGCGGTACTGCGGCGCGGGCCAGCAGCCGGGCCAACAACTCGGGTGCGGGTTTCGCGATGCCAACCTGGTAGGACAGACATTGCAGGTCTGCAGGAATAGCCGCGTCGAAGAACGTCCCGAACGACCGACGCACCGACATCGCATAGGGCCTCCAGATGTTGGAAAGAAGAGCCAAGCACAGGCCGGACGCATACAGGGCGCGCATTGCTTCGAGCACCCCAGCAATGGGCCTTGCTTCGTTGAGCTGACTTGACCATACCTCGCGCGCGATGTCCCGAGCCGCGCCTGGCCGCAGGGAGTAACGCGCCTCCAACACCGCCGCGAGGTCGGTGGAATCCGCAAAGTCAGTCGTCATCAAGAGGTTCGCCAGCCCTGGGTCCGCCGCCACCCCAAGACCGACAAGGAGGCGATCCGCTGGACCCATCTCAGGGTCTTGGACCAGGGTCTGGCCGATGTCGAATATGACGAGTGGGCGCGATCCGGTGGCCACGGTCAGTCTCCGGCGGAAGTTGTGCCACGCAACTCGGCCTCTTTTATGGCCAGTTGTCGCCCTAGCCACAAAGCGTGTGATGGTAGGCCCACTGCCATGTCACCAATAATCTGCCGCTCTATCTTGGCTGCTGTTGCGGCCCGGTACTGGCTGAGAACAAGACCATCGTAGCAATGCTCGGCGACGATCTCCTTTGCGTTCGGATCCACCGTCAACTGGAAGTAGCCATTCGGATCTTCACGCAACGAGTGCCCGCCACGCTCACGGTCCCGCTCACCATCAGTCTTCCACCCGGCGGCGATTTGCCTAGCCAGTTCGAAGGCTGGATCGCGCGGATCCACCGTGAGCGAATGGCTGATAATCGAAATCGGCCCGGCCGCCAGGCCGGCCTCACCTGCGACCTGACGTTGAATGGCGATCAGGCCATAGACGTTCCGCATCCAGGCGCTTAGCAGATTGTGGGCTCGGTAGGTGGCAGTCAAGTGGAGTCCACCACCGGTGAGCCGGAAGCACAACGTCGTCAAGCACGGTGCTGATGCACGTGGCACGCCGTCTGCGGACAGATCCACCGTGTTCTCCCAAAGGGAAACGTATGCCCTGCGGCTCTCAGGATTCACGCGAAGAGTCGCGGCGACTGCGGCCAGGGTGTCACGTGCCGCATCGGGCTGATGGCCGGGCGGTCCAGCCTGTGGCCCAGAAGAGCCTAGATCAAAGAATCCGCCCAGCCGGTTGCCATAGGTGTATGGAACATCCTCCGGAACGGCAACCTTGAACATCTCAGCCTGGTACCGGTGAAGGTCGCCGATGTCGAAACCAGCGCTGGCAAGCACCTGAGGACTCTCCTCGGCCGGGTCAGTGACTATGGCGTGGGCATTAGTCAGTTCTACCCGTGGGCCATCCGACAGCTCAACGGGGACCCCAAAACGGACAACCCGGGTGACGAGCTCTTCCCAGCAGTCCAAAGGCCGGAGCCGCACAACCTGGTGTGCGGCGCTGTTAGACGGCCGGTACTGGTAGTCCGTCCCTAGGCTCATCGGCATCTCAACCGCGATCCGGTCAGCTGACCAACCGTTCGGGCGGACTGGTAACTGGCGCATGCATTCGCGCAACCTGCGGGCGCAGTCTGGCGCTGAGAACATGCCCAAGTTCCGGAACGTCAGCGTTGAACGCAGCCTATCCGCGTCGAAGCCGGCCAACCTTGAGAACCGTCGATCCGTTCCCCTGATCCGGTAGACACTCGCGCCGAACATCTGTTCCGTCTCTAATCCGGCGGTGAGAAATGCGTCTATCTCAGCGCACGCCGGCTGATTTAGATCCTGTCCGATCGCCACCAAATGTCGGATTTGAGGATTATATAATAAATTACAGAACATGGCGAGGAGCCCGCCCCCGTAGAGGTTGGAGATGACAGCCACACGGCTGCTGCCTGGGTCGAGAATGCCTGGTACGAGCTCTTCGAGTTTGCGCTCCGCCACAGGCCTTGGTGTCCAGAGAACGAGCACCCCGACATCACCTTCGGGGTTCACGACCCGAAGACGATCCGCGTAGTACAGCGCTTCGAAACGCATACCCTGTGCCCTCGTGCCGTCAGTGGTTTCGTCACGCTCACCATAGCCTGTGGGCCTTCATGTCAGACGCTCCGTCTGGCATGAAGCCACCTGGATCCTCCCGCCAGTCGAATCACCCCCTGCGCCAACGCCTGCGTGGCCGATGAATCAGCAGTGGGCTCGCCCGACGTGCGGGCCCCAGCACAGCCAGGTGCCATGCACACCCAACGGAACTTGTGCTCTCGACCCGTTGCTCTCGCTGCGACCACGATCACCCATGGAGCCGACACAACTGCGGCGTAGCAGGAGTCTCCGGCGTAGCATGAGCCTCCGTCGGCGCACATGAGCCACCACGGCCCGGGCGGCATCCTGGTGACCCAAGCGGGGCCGGAGAATCTCACGCACACCGGTCTTGTGCAGTCCGTCAGGCACCGTCTCGCAACCGGCGGCCCGTACATCCACACATGCAGGAGCAACTGACATGACAACATCGACTGTGACACCATACGCGCCGTTCGCACAACGCCAACCAGACGGGCAGTACAGGGATCTGCTCCGACGTATCCTCGCCCACGGCACCACTGAACCGACTCCCCAAGGTGCCCCCGCCCTCACCCTCATGCAGCAAACCACCCGCTACGACCTGCGCAACGGCTTCCCACTCATCACCGAACGTGACATCTCGTTCTGGAAGAAGGCGATTGGTGAGCTCTGCGCATTCATCAACGGCGCTACCAGCCTCACCGAGCTCGCCAAATTTGGCTGCGATTGGTGGCACCCTTGGGCTACGGCGGAAAAGACAGCCAAACGCGGCCTGCCCACCGGGACGCTCGGTCCCGGCTCCTATGGTGGGGCGTTCCGAAGCTTCCCTGGCCCGGATGGCCCATTCGACCAATTCGCTCACCTTGTCGAGCAGATACGCGAGCGCCCTGAACTGCGCACCCACTTCGTTTCGCCATGGATTCCGGCATATCAGGTCCGGGGTGAGGGAAAAACGCCGAAGACCACGATTGCCCCATGCCACGGCTGGGTCCATGTCCGTGTGCTAGGCGGTGCAATACACCTCCACATGTTTCAACGGGCCGCCGATGTCCCGGTGGGTGTTCCGTCAAACATGGCTCAGTACGGTGCCCTCCTGCTAATGATCGCCCACCTGACGAATCGTCCGGCAGGCACGTTTTACCACACGATGTCCGATGCGCACGTATACGAGAACCAGATCCACGCCATCACACCGATGCTGGGCCGCCAGGCCCGGCGGTTGCCAACGCTGGAGCTCACAGAGGCCGGCCGAGCGATCACTGACATCCACGACTTCCGCAGCGAACACTTCGAACTATCTGACTACGAACCACACCCCCCGATAGGCCAAATACCGGTGTCCCCGTGATCAAGCTCTGTGCAGTGGTTGCTGCGGCCACCAACGACGTGATCGGCCGGGACAATGAGCTGCCGTGGCATGTCCCTGCCGACTTGCGCAGGTTCCGCCAGCTGACGACGGGGCATTGTCTCGTTGCGGGACGGCTGACGCACGAGTCGATTATGAGCAGACTTGGTGGGCCTCTCCCAGACCGACTCACCTTTGTTGCCTCACACAGCGTGAGTCAGCGCGAAACACGTGAAGACGGCACCCGATGGGCCCCGAATGTGAATGACACCGCGCGTTGGGCGCTGGAAAGTGCCCACGCGCTGGGTCATAGCCACGTCTTTGTCATCGGTGGTGCCTCGGTCTATGCACAGCTTCTACCTCGCATCGACCGCTTTGAGCTGACACGGATTTTCATGAACGTGCGTGCGGGTGACGCCTATCTGCCGATCGACTGGTCGCAAGGATTCGTTCGGACAAGCATGGCCTACGCTGTCGGCGACAATGACACCGAGGTTCGATTCGAGACCTACGAGCGAGTTCCCAGTGGCACTGTACTGCCTCGATAACGCGCGCGCTAGGGCGCAGCGAGACCGAATGATCGCCCTAGAGAACGCTGGTGTGTGCCGATTCTGCTCGGACGGCTTGACCATGTACGGAGACTCGGCTGGACCGCTATTCGAGAGCGCCTCCTGGGTTGTGATAGAGAACGACTTCCCGTATCCTGGCACTCTCAGGCACTTGTTGCTCATACCGCGCGCACATGTGCGAGACCTCCTCGATCTCAGCCCAGCCAGTCGAAGCGGATATTGGGAGGCTTTGGAAGCTGCCCGATCCATCACTGGCCGCAGCTACTACGGGCTTGGGGTGCGAAATGGCGACTGTGCTGCCACCGGCGCCACGATTGCACACTTGCACATACACTTCCTGGTACCGGATACAGATGTTCACGCCCCTCCGGTTCGGATGCGATTCAGTGGTCGATCACACGCCGGCGGACTGGGTGTCAACCCAGACAAGTTCAACTCCGGCGGACTGAAGCACTCTTGAGCCATCGAGCATGCCGTAGCTGCCCCTGAAGTAGCAGCGACGAAAACCTGCTTCCGCGATAAGCCGAGCGCAGGATGGGCACGGGAACGCGCTGACAAATATGTCAGCACCAGCAGTTGACTCACCCTTTCTTGCGAATCGCGCAATCAAGTCAGCTTCGGCGTGTATTGCGGTCGTCAAGTCCGGTCGAACACCGCGGTGAAATTCATTGCGGGGATCACCGTCCACATAGGGTGCGTATTCTGTTGGGCGATGCTTGTTATGAGAAACATCGATCACATGTCCATCACGCACCACTGCCGCGCCAACGCGCCGCCACCAATCCGAGCTGCGCTGCCCGGCCTCGCTCGCTACACCAACCATAAGTCTTGCGAATTCGTCTGCCGTCACCGATCCGTCGTATGTCGCTGGCCTGGCCTCAAGACTCCACTTACGGTCCCAGCGCAAGAACGTCGCGTCGAGAATTATCCGCCGATCATTGGCGTAGAGATTCCAGATTCGAACAATATCGCGCATCATCTGCTCGTCGGGCACCGCCAATGTGTCGGCCACTATTAGCTCTGCAATCTCACCAGGTTGCACAACCCGAATACTGGGAATATGAAACGCCGAACGCAAATAGTTTGCCACAGCGTCAGGGTCAAGCGCGCGTATCTCCTTTTTGATCACTGGGAAGTACTCGGCGAAGTCGAGGCCAACCAGCAGGAGTTCCTCCGCATCGACATGTTTCCGAATAAACCGCTCATAGCCCGCGTGGATCACGGGCACATATGCAAACAGTTGCTTCATCGCCAGCAGTGGTTAGGGTCGGGCTGAACTATTCCCAGCCTCACTCGCCGCCACCAAGATCAACCGCAGGCAGCGGCCGGCCTTCGTAGTGATACTCACTGAGGCACCTCAGCGAGCAGAAAGATCCGTCGGCGATGCGACCGGTACCGTAGGGTGCTTCGCCGAGAGGCTCACCGCACATCGGGCATCTGTTGCGCAGGCGCGCAGCCGCCAGCTGCACACGGTCCGGCGGCTCGACACGAGGCATGCTGAGGCTCCTCACACCCGATGAAGCTCGGTTCTCTGGGGTTCCGTTTACGCCGCCTTTATGGTACACGGACCAACCCCACGCACCTAGTCCTACTGCGGCAGCGACACTCCCTATGATTCGGTTGACCGAGCGCTCACGGAACAGGGCTTGGAGAGGATCAGGATCAATGGAGTTGGCCGATGTGTCCATATTTTCCCGACATGAGCTGTTTGAGCGTCTGCGGGAGGTGCGGCTTCGCGGGTTCGGCGGTGCCCGACCATACGCCCTAGCCGAGTTCGAGATCGTCGAAGGTCTAGACGCCGATCGCGTGACACCCGCCCAGAACTACGTCCTCCGGGACGGTGTCCGCCTCGCACTTGAGCTGAGAGAACGACTCTCGAACTGGAACATCGACCCGTTCTCCCTCAATGGAGGCGTCACCTTCCGACTTTCGTGCGACTTGTCCGCGCGCACGCTCATTCCTCCCATAATTGAGGAATCGGCCGAAGATGACGGGCGCGTGATATGGTTGGTATCTGATGGAATGCACCGAATCTACGCCGCCCGGTCCCTCAGCCATTCGATTTCAGTCGTGTTAGTGAGAGGTTCGAGCTTTCCATACTACGCCTATCCAGTCGCGGATGGCTGGCTCGGCGTCCAAGAATTCGATCAACTTCCAGACGTTCACCAGAAAAAGGACTATAGATTGCCGGGCAATTATAAAGCGCTCTTCCGGGATTACAACGGTCCATTTCCCAATATTCAAGCAACGAGAGCCAGCTCAAATCCCCCGTCCCTCAAGGCTGGAGGCTGACTGACAATGGCTGACATCCCATTTCAACGCAATGCCTCACCCACGACCAACACGATTCCCGACCATAAGATGGCATGGCCTTCGCACTGCTGCGTCCCAGCATTTTTCGAACGTGCTATTCTGGCTCTCGACGCCCCCGAAAACATAGAGCCGTCGAAAGTTCGCCGCGAGCTGGCTTCGTGTTGCAATGTTTCAGTTCCGACGCATGCGCCCAACCCGTGGGGATTCCCCATCTCTGAGGACCCGGACGATTGGGGATCCAAGCCAGCAGGTGCAAATCAAGCATTCCGACAAGCTCAAATCGCGCTTGGTTCAAGACAGGACCTTGACCTCACACTCTACCCACTGAACGAGATTCCTCTTGGTGATTACGAGTCCGTGGTGCTCGACAACCTGCGAAGTGATTGCGTGTTAGGAATCAGCATCGATCCCTGCGGCCTCGAAGATGCCGATTCTGCTGCCGCAACGCGGCCGCGATCTCGACACCTTGTCCGACTGACGCCGCTGAACGACGAAGTTGGGCAAGAACCACATGTTGCGTCGACGGCATTTGGCTATGACTACAGCGGCAGTATCCATGTTTTCGACGATTCTGGCGAGATGGCCGCCGGGAAACCTGTGCCATGGCGAGCACTCATCCGCGCTTCACGACTCATGGATGGGGCGTTCTGGGTTGTACGACGATCACGACAAGACAGCGGCCAATTCGACCACCATAAGTCACGAGAGCAACCCGCGACGAGCCCCGCG
>Ga0123357_10012965_pt1 | contig 10777 bp, 6 predicted proteins | sample TergutEmb28metaG_FD_89873 | JGI IMG/M metagenome (GOLD analysis project Ga0123357, IMG submission 89873) | Embiratermes neotenicus P4 segment gut microbial communities from Petit-Saut dam, French Guiana - Emb289 P4 | ecosystem: Host-associated > Arthropoda: Insects > Digestive system > Gut ...
CCAAACCAGATACCACCCACGAAATAACAACCAGTTAGTCGCAGACTCCTGAAGATGGTCGTATTAACGGCCGAAACATGTTGAGCATTGAATGAGCATTGAATAAAATAATAAAATAAGTGGTATCAAGTTGGCTTCTCTTTACTCAACAATAAATAATTTCTTTCGCCAGGTTTCTAATTTATCATTCACTACCTGGTGGCTACTGTGTGTACCGTCTTTTTAAACATCAAAAACCGCTGAACGTTTACCGCGAAGTTTATTGAATCGGTTAATAGGAATATCACAATAAACATCAAATGTTTCTTTAAATACTGTTAACAAAATTGTATTTGTATTGGTTGTGCTTTTTGCAAAGTAAGTGACCTACGAGTATATCATCAGTTGAACACAAGCTAGCAGGCCTGAAATAAACACCGGAATTCATGAAATTATGCTCACGATTGTTTAGTTTAAAAAATCTGCCCAACTTCTAGTAATTCATCTAAGCCATTTTGTGTGTTTTACACAAAGCGAGATGATGGAAAAGGTACATAAAGCAAGTAATCTGAAGTGTAATATAACATCGTCAAAAGCTTTTAGAACACAATAAAACGAAAGTACATTATACTTCGACTGTAATGACGGAGAAACCCGACGAAGTTCTACGTACAGACGGCTGCGATAATAACGATGTGCTATAAGATGAATATGTGAATGATGCACTTCGTGATTTCCCTAGAGGTCTGAAAACACGTAATAACCAGCGCTCGAAACCGAGGTTTCCAAGCCATATACAAAATTAATTCTTAACTTATCTGGCCAAAGGCGTTAAGCTTCAAATATTAAGGAAGATTACGCTTAACGTAAAATTATTCTGATGTGTGATATGCCAGGGTACGGTAAAATACCCCTCAGGTATTGCACCATACTAAGAATGAATTATAATAACCGAATAAAAATGAAAATGAGGATGATTGCAGAGGACTATTTTACACATGTCCTTACTTTGTCATTAAAATAATGAAATCTGGAATTCTCAATTTGACGATTATGTATTTACTCTCTTTCGGGAGGTACAAACTTTTCAGAAGAACCTGCCGCTTTCGTCTGCTAAGCAGAAGACTCTTTCTTCTTGATAATTTAACGATAATGAATAAAGCTTGTAAAATATCAGGCTCGAAATCAGCACGTAATCAACGCCTCTTATAACGCGATAAATTTTAAATAAATATCTCAAAAGTTTTTGACACTTTTCATCTTCAGAACTGCTGCCCTCTTTATAACTCTGAATTAAATAAGAAGCCAGTGTGCTTGTACTGTACCACCACACTGGCTTCAGATATCTCGTCTGTCTTCAATATCTTTACAAATTTACGGTCTTTTTCGAGACGTGAAGATGTAGCAGTAACTATGGCAAAATCGGAAAACTAAAAGACAAAGAATTTCAACTTCAATGTTACCCTCTGCTTTGTGTAATCATCTATACACTTCGTTACGCTTGAAAGTCAAAAGTTTTCATAGAAGATAAAGAAGTAACAAAGACGAAAAGTACGTGGACCCTCAATCCGGAAATATTCGTTGGAAAACAGTTTTCTATAGCGTGTCCTCCCACTGTCAAAAGGCTGTTTTCCTCTCAACCCCTGATCATACAACTGTCCCTTAAAATGTTTCTACTGTCCTAAGGAGGTCTCTTAGAAAGAAAAAATAAAAATTCCTACCTTGTTGTTGTTTCAGGAAAACTCAGCAACGAGCATAAATACGAATATTAGAATGAGCTTACAGACACGGCGTAGTGTTTTCTGTGCAGAAAAGTCAAGGAGAGTTTTAGAAGTTATTCAACAATATATATTCAGTACTAAGAAGCCGAGACGTCAAAGGGTGTACTTACTGTCTATCTATGGTCGATGTTATCCATAAATGCAGTTTTACCCCATTTCACCTACACGCATTCATATTGTAGCTTGGTTGAAGACTACAAACTTTTCAGATGATGCCGCTCCTTCGTTATCTCGGTTGATAAATCCGTCATAATTGTGTGTGGCTGGATGGTTTGAGGAAACTGAATAATCAGGAGATTTATAGTTTTTACAAATGAACGAATATTCATACGTTAATCAAATACAGATTAAATTGGAATGACGCAGGCTACAGTGTACAGGAAGAGATCAGTAGTCCATATGAAATGTAATACTCGGATATCTTGAACAAACAGGCCACTTAGAATACGAAACCTTATGTCCAATATATCGTGATAACTTTAAAATGGATATCCAAGAACGTTCTCCACGCAGACTGGGTTCTTATCACTGAAGACAGCGACCAGTATGCACATGATAATAACTTCTCCTGTTCCGTAAAAGAACGTGGGATCTTTTACTGACATGCTGTCTCTCAACGGCTCAATAAAGAAATGAAGTAAACCAACGTTTCGACATTATTTCATATTTTTGTTTTGAGTGTCGGAACTCGGATGATCACGAACGCTGGGCAGATTTAGTGACAGTAACGTTACAGATTGTGTTCAGAAGATACTATATTGAATCTAGTCAAAATTCAGGCCATTAAATTGATTTCGTAGCTTTGCTCAGTTTCTTTAAATACGTACGACGCAGTAACTTGCAAATACTGGAAGACAACTGCCTCCCTCCAAACTCCATGTACGAGAGAGTCAGGATTCTTTTCCAGCCTTATCTAAGGTTCTACAGCAATTAAAGTCACTTAGTTCTTTTACGTGAAACACTAACATGAACATAGCGACTTGGCTCTTGTGTGTTCCATTTAAATAATAATTAAATATATACTAATTTGAGGGGACCGCGGTGGCACAGTGGTTAAGGTGCTGTGTTACAAATCGATCCCAGCTGGTGTCATTGGAATTTTTTCATTGACATAAAATCCTTCCGATCGCAATAAGGCCCTGCGGTCGACTCAGCCTCCAACAGAAATGAGTACCACGAGCATCTCCTGGGGTAAAGTTGGCCGGCGCGTAAGGCTGACAACCTTACCACCATCATGTGCCGTTGTCATAAATCTGGGAAACTTAACTTCCTGGAACCCTCTGGGCCACTCCAGGCCTGTAACAGTACTGCTTTACCTTTATATACTATTTTGAGATGTGAGGTACTCACTATATTGTATATACAGGTAGGTCATCTGGATTCGACGCACTATAACGTGGTACATGGTTCAAGGTCGTTTCGGAGGATCATGCTGTATCTGGTTTTAGGAAAGTAGTTGGAATCTCCCCCGAGACATTGAAACCTACCTATCAAACCACACACTGTCACATCCTGGAAGAACCTACTAGTCATAATCATTCATCGTCTTGGCGGATGTCAGTTGATTAGGCGCTCTTAGCAACAGAAATAAATTACGCAAGAAAATCATGTCTGTCTTTCAGTTTTTCCTAATATCAGAGCTTAAACCGATGGATTTTTCCTTAACTTTCTGGACGGTCTTTTGACCAATCCTAATTTTTAGCCTTTCAGATTCATAAAAAGTCTATTTTACTTAAGGCAACACGCAATGCATAAGAATTTGTTGCGGAATGTGGTAAATATAAATATATACTCAATTAATCTTAGCAAGTTTGCAAATGACGCCTTAGAAAAAATTTTGTGTACTACATTACAGAGCACAATCTAAGAAATTTGTATAGAATTCATCGCTTTCGAATATGTTTATCTTGCTTGTGAAAGGCACAGATAGTGATAAAATCTAAGAAATTACACTGAGTCAGCGTTAACACATATGTTATCTTGGAATAAAACATAGCTACACCAAACTATTTAGCAGTGTTGCCAAAACTTGCGTGCGGGCTTCGAGAGGAATATTTTGTGACTGAAAATCGAAATAAAAAGGAGCATCCCGGCTTGGGAACTGAAGCAAGGGGAATTTAATAACTCAAGACGGAAAACTGATGTTTTATTCATGAAATATCTGCATGCTTTTCATATAAGTAGAAATAATTTAATGTGATAAATTTAGATCCATATTTGTATGCTGTATAGTAGGCCACGTCAGAGCTGGTTTGCACCACACATTTTGCCGTGACGTCATACACGTTGACGACGTCATTTCTTTCCGTTAACTTTTAATTAGGAAACTGCAAAATCGATGTAGGTTTTGCAGAGCCGCCTGGCGGCGGTGGAGATGCCATTGACGACGAAACTAACGTCTCTTGACAGGATGTGGGGCGGCTGAAAGGATGGGAATGTGGAAGCTTCGAAGCCAAACCGCGCATGGGGTGAAAGAGAAACAAACAATATTTACTGAGACCAACACAGCAAACTAAATTCGATTTACGGATGCTTGCAAACCTGATGCGAGGGTATGAAAGCCTGCGATAATAATATAATGCATAAAACTGACTGAAAAAACAAACAAACAAAAAACAAACTGACTGACTAACTAACTAAAACCATAGAACAAATTTTCTCTTAAGAAAATAAGGATTACTCATTTAGTAAAGCCCTCCATTTTATGGAAATCGGAGTTCCATCGCCGTACTGTCAACCACCGGCCATTTGTCCCTGTCATGCGCCAAATGACTCGAATCGACACCATGCGCCCTATTTGTTTATGATTAGTTCCAATATTATTTTTCCATCTTTGCCTTGGTCGGCACGTGGTTTTGCTCCTTCATTACATCGACCAAAACCCTCTGGGCCTGTGTATTTCTCTTCTCTCACATGATTTACACTTTTCCCGTGCATCACATTCTGTGTGATTTGATTTGACCTGTTGGCTTGTGGAGGAAAAATCCGACGTTCCTCATCAGACATTTTTATACAGCACCACCTCACTTCCTGCCTCTTAGGTCCAAACACTCTCCTCAGCACGCTGGTATCTTTACCTCCCCTCAATACGAAATACCAAGTTCGGAAATCCATATGAAGAGCAGCCAAAATTATATATTTTTTACCGGGCTTACATTATTACATTTTTAGACATCTGACAGGAGAAGACAGGGTTATGAACCCACCGCAGTAATTATACATCGTTTTTCTAAACAGCATCAACCGGTCGACTTTCTAATGGAAGAGCATCTGGTTTTCTCGGAGGTAACTCTGAATTCCGAAATATAATTTTGTATATGTATTACCCACAACAACACTCGAGTAATTTCAGGCTTCTGCCACGGTGTAAATGAGATCTTCACTGTTCTGCAATATTACAGAACGTAGATTGGTAGTTGCGGTGGCACAGTGGTTAAGGTGCTGTGCTACAAATCGGAAGGTCGCTGGTTTGATTCCAGATGGTGTCATTGGAATTTTTCATTGACATAATCCTTCCGATCGCACTATGGCTCTGGGGTCGACACAGCCTCTAACAGAAACGAGTACCAGGATCATTTCCTGAGGGTAAATGCGGCCGGTGTGTATGGCTGACCATCTTACCACCATCCTGTGCCGTTGTCACGTAATGTGGGAACCTTAACTTCCTGGAACTCTCTGGGCCAATCTTGCTTTTTTTACTTTTTTTAGATTGGTAGTTGAGGTTTCAGGACAATTTTTAAAGATGGGACCCATAAGTTGTCCCGAAACGTCGGTCGCTAACTACCAACGCATGGTGCGTAACGTCCCGGAACAGTGAAGATCTTACATTAACCCTTGTCCGGAGGGATTGAAAAATACCTCATTGAGAATAAAGAGTATTCAGACCGTAATGCAAATCCATTACTTACTAAATGCGAAGCAGGAATCCAAACTGCATCATCATGCGCCCGATTTATTCTTGAAATTGAGACCAACCTACGTTTTTTGGATGTTTTCTAAAAAACATTCTACGATCGAATTTAATGTTACCAAAACATATATTTTGAAAATTCTAAATAATCTCTAATCATTTTGATGCTCTGTTCATTATATTGCACACATACTTTTAATTTCTACCATCCCTGCTGTAGTCTATGTCATTTCCATTTTCCCTTATTTGGTTTGGCCATCGTACAAATATTCCGTAAACTGCAACAACTATAAAGTTCCTGTTTGTTCAACTGTCGCAAGCCGCTCATTACTACACTCTTACAAATATTCATCTACCCCACTACGGAGGCAGCAGTGTCTTCTGAAACGTCGATCCACGTCTCCCATATTACAAGGTGTCATGTCCCACGAAACAGCATTCTTCCTAGAGCCAGAGGTGAGAACCTCAAATCTTACAATATCACAATCCGAAGTAATTGTCAGTATGGCGGATGAATATCAACACGCGTCTACACATCGTAACTGGTGATATAAAACATCAGACGCAGTACGAAATCTAATTGTCACAAAGAAGAACACAGTAAAAGTCAAAGCCTAAACAAGGGTCTGCGAATTTGATGTTCAACTTTTCAATTAAAACTTTACAGTGTCGCCACTTAGACGCTGTCAACACAACGTTAACAGAATGTAGAAGTTTAGTCAAAACTGAGGCTTGCTCGTACTTACCATAGAAACGTAATTCAGGGATATGGATACTTTCCTACGATACGCAAATTCCTACAGCCTATTAAACACGGCTTTATCCGTCTTATCACTTTTCTCTTCAAGCATTCGAATCTTAAGGTGACAGAGGTCTAAATTATAAAGTTTCTTCCCGTCAATAATCACATGTTCAATCGAGCCGCTTTTATGCACGCTCCAATATGTCTGCCGCTTTGTTTATTCCTTTATGTGGATGCAGAATCTCCCATACACAACATAGCTATGTACGCAGGAAACTAAAATAGTTACCAACATAAACTGACATTAAGTACCCGAAGATTATTCGAGCGCTAACACCGGCATTCTTATATGAGTGATGCTGTCCGTATTTGAACATCCTATAGGCCAAATTTTTGGGGAAAAAAAGTTTACGGAGGAACATGCCTTCATTCTCTGTCTTGAAGAAATGGGCCCCATTTGGCGCTGAAGTTATTAGGGTATGCTTGTGGTTGCAAGGATTGTGGCTAATGACGACTAGGTAAAAGATTTCGGAACAATATAATCACTTAACTTCAAACTGGATCCTATCCCATCCATCCTGAAGATCTAGGTCTTATTTGCTTTCGAAACTTCCTTGTAAACCTACAAAACTATACAGTGTAATAATTTAGAACATTCTAGTGAGTAATGTTTATATCTTTTGTGCGAAAAGAATAAAGTAGACAGAGATTAGTAGGACGTGCAACTTACAATTATTAGAAAAGATATACAAAACATTGTGGAAACAATAATAAATAGTGTGTAGCAACGAAGTAATGACTATGAAGATAACTGGCCTCTAAGATGTGACTCTATGTAGGTTGGTAGGCCAACACAGGTACCAATATTTCAAAGGAGCCTAATACTGTCGTCTTCAAAGTAAAAGAGACCAGATGGAAGCATAAAGCCCTACAATCACGTTGGTACTTTTTTATGAAACCTTACTACGCACACGTCAAAATACTATAATCTTCATATTTATCATCATCGGAACCTCACAATTCAGAAGTGACGTTAACAGTTATGATGACAAGTATGTTGTGAACATAATGATAATTATAGTGGTTTTGTCACAATGGAGCCACCCACGCGATAAAACAAATAAAGGAATCGGACACTGCAGTAACGAATTGTTGGAATGACCGCCTATTTCTCACTATCCCACCACCTCCTCTACCTTTCTGTCGAATAGCCGTGCATGTGACTAAACCAATAGTGTCGTTTGGTTAGAACGCTCGGCGTTCCATAACTTTAATTATTTAGAAAGCTCATAACCATTTTATTAGATGCCCTAGGACTCCATTTCTTAATGAATGGATCACTGTTCCCTTTCATACAGCAAACAATCCACAGCACATTACACGTCCTACACAATCTCGTAAAAGGACATGCTCGGTCTGCCGATATGTTTACGTCTGCTTGTAAAAAAACATGACAAGTAACACATCTGTGGGGACTGAAAAAGCTTTCCCCTGAAGAAATATCACCTTTACTGGATCTCTGCTTGCAAAATGGCGGCAGTTTTGTACCCAGAAGTCCTGGGGTCTTTGTTATAACAATGAAACCACCAGTTATTATAAACAGCTTTGCTCGCTTCCCGTTTATTGAACAATAAGTTTTTCATAACGACAAAGCGCGAACTGGCAACACCGGAAACAATGTCTATCAAATAGTGGAATACTTCTATTCAACATGTGCACGAGATCAGCATATTAATAAAAAGTGTTAAATGTTTTATACATTATGAGAAACGCCAAAAATTTTCTACAACTTTATACCACGTTGGCAATTCATCTATTCGAAAAACATGTGCCTGAGAGCAATAGCTCATGAATGTAACCCAATAACTCCGCTGCAATATAACCTTCAATGCTGAACCGTTTGCAGAGAATATCACATTATATTTGGTAGACATGCTGACTTGTACGGACTTGTCGCTCAACCATATAAGTAATTCATCTAACAGAGACACGAAGCTTGTAGGTTAGGCATTGCCTCGAGGGCTTAGAAAAAAACTTCTTTTGGAGGCAGAATATTTCCATGTGCCAGACTGGTTTCTTAGTAGGCGGTAATAAAGAATGCGAAAATATTTCTGAAAGGCTGGGTGTAATTTCCTTCTTATGTAATGAAATACGAGTATAATCTCAAGTGATCTTCTAATCCAATGGAACAAAGCGGAGGAGTAGGTAATCAGGCGGTCCTATCATCAAACCTCAGCCCGGAAATCAACTGCCGCAACTGAAGTCTTCGTGATAATCCTCTGTTCCTACAGAAAACTTCTTACGTTAGACCACAATCGTTTCATGCCAAACCACAACCATTTAAAGTGTCCCTGATCATACCTCACACAAGGTTTATACGTGTCTAATTCTTCTGCTGTCTCTACTGATAGATCACATTCTATTATTAACTTGTGAAATCTTCTCTCTATATATATCGCTCGCGATCTGTTTACTCTTCGGCGTCGCGCAGAAGTCCACTCCAGCAGCTGCCAGGGTATCCGACGTTTTATCAGGCGCCCAACATGACTCCACGATCAATGGCCGCGCGGTCTAAGGCGTGGGTCTGCTGCCGCTCGCTTGTTAGGACTGCGGGTTCGAATCCCACCGCGGGCTTGGAAACCTATTTCTTGTGAGTGTTGTCTGCTGTCAAGTAGGGGTTCTGCAACTGGCCAATTCCTCGTCCAGAGGAATCCTATCGAGGCAGGAAGAGAGAGAGAGAGAGAGAGAGAGAGAGAGAGAGAGAGAGAGAGAGCGTGTGTCATTGAATGTAATCATATTCAATGAGTAGAAAGTCAATATGCTTTAACATTAACGATTCACAAATCACCCTGCTGCGTAATATCAAATACTCTTAGATAATGAGAATGGCCTTAAATAAAACATAAATAAATAAATAAATAAATTTAAAATCTGAGAATCTCAGCAGGTATAATGATACACTTTCTCCAGCAATGAGGGAATGGCGAAATTTCGAAAGTACACGAAAAGTTATACGTCAGTTAGCTTTGAATTCGCGTTTTGCTGTTGGTAATACAACTTGAAAAAACCAACTTGGTGAGGATAGGACCCTCTAATAGGATTCAGGTAGAAAATTGTTTCATTATCTGAGTGGTTTTTCGCACCTCAATGGGGCCTCTGCTACATTAAGCAAGCTCAGCAAATACGTCTATCAAAATGCGTATTACATTACAGTCGTGTATTAAGTATATTTGCACTAAAACGTAATAGCCTTAGCATGAGGTAGTATTAGTCTACGTAAAAGTCGGGATGTTAACTAGCTGACAATAACAAGGAGGGAAATAACCATTATATCATAACGCCGACGCTCAGCATAGAGGCAGAGTTTTTCTCCAAAACCTTAGATTCCCTGCCCAATTTCATGGACTGCACAGTATCCAAAACAACACTATAACTAGCATATAACACAATTCCACAATACAAATATCCCGTTGTAGTTTGAAAGGAAAAATGTTAAAAACCAACTGCGTCATGGAAACGTAACTTCAGAAAAGCTTCGGTATTAAAACTTAAGTTTTTAGTACTGTAATTTAACCGAGACTTTAAAAAATACAGTTTCCAGTTGTACTGTACATAAAAATATCTTCCCTCTAATACAATCTAGCACATTCAGTCACAATATCACTAAGCATGCGCGCTGTCGGCAATCGGAACTTAATAGCTACACAGTTCAAGGTTGCAATGCTGAACGAATGGCATATTCTCATATCGGTAAACATTCATTCAGACTATTTCTTTTTAGGGGCCTTTGAAAAATTTCGAAAAGCGACTCTTAGCTTCGTAATGACCAACCGTCTGTCCATCCGTATGGAAAAACTCGGATCCCACATAGGCATTTTCATGAAATTTGATATTTGAGCATTTTTCAAAAATCTGTCGAGAAAACAAGTTTCACGGCAACAACAGTTGCACGAATGAGCCTCAATATTACGTAATGCTCAAGTTGTTACAAAATGGCAGAAGGAACCAGGGAAGGCCACTGAAGATATGTCCGGGTGTGTGAGACTGGAACGGGTCAACAAGTGGCCCAAATGCATGATAGCTATATGATGATGATGATGATAATGATGATGTAAAGTAGTATTAGTCGACAAGCTAATTAGTGATTATAAAATTATACGTTATTGACAAAAATTTGTATGTATAAAATTCTTTCTAAGAGCAAGGAGTAAATTGGCATTTGTTATACCTTTGAATATATATATATATATATATATATATATATATATATATATATGTGGAGTCTAGGTGTGAGTGAGGAGAGTATATGCGTAGATTTTATATATATGTGCCACGTCGAGTAGGGGGGGAGTTATATATGTTCGA
>Ga0123357_10012966_pt1 | contig 10777 bp, 4 predicted proteins | sample TergutEmb28metaG_FD_89873 | JGI IMG/M metagenome (GOLD analysis project Ga0123357, IMG submission 89873) | Embiratermes neotenicus P4 segment gut microbial communities from Petit-Saut dam, French Guiana - Emb289 P4 | ecosystem: Host-associated > Arthropoda: Insects > Digestive system > Gut ...
CGCACAACGTACACCGTCAGCAGCAGCAACTGTCCAAGTTTCTCATGCGCTACCAGCAGTTCGATTCTCATGCTTACTGTGGGGCAGCGGGGCCAGTTTCCAAGATGGCGTCCAAGCAGGAAAAGGCTTTGTGTGCTCCGTCTTGAGGTGTCCAGATCTGTGATTACAGTGCTGGACACCTCAAGACGGAGCACACAAAGCCTTTTCCTGCTTGGACGCCATCTTGGAAACTGGCCCCGCGGCCCCCCAGTAAGCATGGGAATCGAACTGATGGTAGCGCATGAGAAACTTGGACAGTAGCTGCTGCTGACGGTGTACGTTGTGCGCGTATAAGGTGAGAAATAAATTTCTGGTTCACTTTTGAAACCGCACCATTCTTTTGTGTATACCCTGTATTACGTGCCACTCTACCAAATTTGGTCCCTGCGACGACCTGGCACCACTGTAGTACAGATAAATCACGTTGAATTATATTGGGTAACTCTGAAGAAACATTTTGTCATTGAGTCAGGGGTAAGGAAGGTCGTTAGTCGTGTTCTGAAGCATTAACCAGGATTGACAGACTTTGTTATCGGGCCTGTTTTACAGTTTATGGTCGGGTTTCAGCGTCAGTCGTGTACATTGGCTATGCAGTTACGCATTACAAGCCTGTCATAGAAATTATTTCATAGTAATCCTCGTACTTGATACTGAGTTAGCCTCTTCGTTTATATTGCTTGAAACTGAAAACGGTTTATAATTGTAATAGGAAGATAGAAAATATGGGAGGAGATGTCATGCACATGAAAATGATGAAAATGTAGAGGGAATTATTTAACCTTTTGACGCCTATTGACGACTATAGTGGTCGTACCGAAACGCTAACCTCTAAACGTTGCATTTTGTATGTTTATTCAACAAATACAGTTACTGAATATTTTAAACACAGTGTGTACTGTCCGTTTTTTTCTCTTCAAAATGCAGTTTGTTTCATAATTCTAACGTATTTGGTCCCTGTTTTATTCACATTTTATATACAAGGTGTGCTAAAATTTAAAAGAATAATTCCGTCGCCAAAAGGTTAAGGAATTTTAAGCGTTTCACATTTCCACGGGTGAACCATGTAAACTGTGTAAGTCCCTCTTTACACATTACACTTCACAGAACATAGGCGTGGAAGTAAGAACAAGGGAATCAGAAACAAAATTTTGCGGGCCAACATACGAGCAAACCGTTATGCATCTCTTGCGTGTAACTTAACAAGAGAACCAATGTGTACGGCAATTCAGTTTTATTGTAATTGGTCAGTTGAGCTGGGGAAATCGAAAGAAACCCATTTAGTGCAATCTACCTTATTTTCTAGGGTAACAAAGCCATTAGCGAGGTGTTGGAAATTCGGCCTGCCTCTCCTGCTGCACACCTGCGCGTCATGTGCATTTCTGTTTGCGTAACGGATTGAATGTGATTGCACTTCGATATATTCGTGTATAATCGATTACCATTGAGCGTGAGCACACAGTGACTGGACAAGGTGTTTCCGCACTCTAACTGGCTGCACCAAGTGAGAGCGGTTCCAAAATTTATAGTTAGCCGGAACAGCAGTGTGACGGCGGCACACCGATTAGTACGTCGCGTTGCTTCAATTAAGGCATAAGGTTAATTATTACTTGTGAAATAAGTCCTGATAAACTTAACGTTGCCCCTTTGCTCACCGTGGGCCGGGATGTCGTCGTCGGTATAGCGACTCGCTCTGAGCTTAACGGTTCGGGAATCGAATCCCGGTGGGGGGAGAGATATTCCGCACCCGTCCAGACCGGCCCTGGGCCGTCCCACTCTCCTGTACAATGGGTACAGGGTATTCTTTACCGGGGGTAAAACGGTCGGGGTGTTAACCACTCACCCTTACCTAAAGCTGAGGTTAAAGAAACTGTAGATCTGTACCTCTACTGCCCCTCTGTTCTGCGGTGAACTCTTTGCACGCCATGACGGCACATAATTGGCGGTATAACTCAACTATTCTTAAGCTCGGCGCTATGGGGTGACTAACTTCGCGTGTCGGCCGCTTTGCCTCCAGGTAAGACTCCAGTAACCATTGGATAGGAGGCTGGGTGGGTCCTGGGGCCGATCTGGACCTTTTGGAGGAGTGAAATCGGACGTTGGGTCATCCAGGCCGTGGCTTTGTCACCGCACCGACTATATTATTCCCGGATTCGGAATAAGTTGTGAGGAATCTGAAAAGGGGGAAGATTTTATCGTGAGATGAGATTTGAGTTTCTCACAGCGGCGTTGATGAAGATTCACTTCCTGGGAAATAACGCCGTGTAGGTTTATCTGAAGTTAGCGACATTCAGAAGGAGCTTACTGCTTCCGTTTTCAGAGTATTTGCTGTCTCCATACTCAAGGGTGCTTGAGTGTGTAGGCAGTAGGCTCCTCACTGTCTTAAACTCTGCACCATTCCACATGCGTCATATGATGCACGACGTATACTTCTTCATGATTCCAGCAGCCTCGTAGACGGAGTTCCTGAACCTTATGAATACACCACTTAATGACGCCGTTTTAACTACGCGTAGCTTTGAATGGGGGTGGATAATAGTCATGATTAATGAATGGATAAGGATTTGATAGGTGTCGGTCGTTGCTTGTTTGGAGGAAAGCCTGGTTATTTACACATCCACCCGCCCTTGCTGGAAAGTTAGAGAAAGGGCTCTTGATGAAGTCAATATAACATTTGTTACGGAGTATTTTAGCAGGAAGAGACTACCTGCAGTATTAGATTAAAGGGTTTTGAGTCTGTACCATGAAAAGAAAATGAGAACTTAATGAAATTGCAGGCCTAATAAATCAAGGAGTACACTGGGGATGTAATTAATACCGGGGGTTTAGTGTGCCTCTGGATCGTGTGCAGTGGTGGGCTTTGTTTGGTATTAGCGGTGCTGAATCTTCGAGTTCTGTTAGTTCCTCACAATAAATTAGTTACTTATGGGTATTTATAATATCCTAAGAAGTTGTGTGTAATGAAATAAATTACGGATTACAATGAACTCCACAGCGTGAAACAGTGTGTTGAAAGGGACATTTTAATAATTGTCGAAAGACGTACGCTTTTGAATAAAATGTAGAATGATACAAGGTAAGGTTGTTATGTGTTTTGTTTAAGAGCTAAAGTATGTATAAACTGAATTCGGTAGTGTCAGGAGGCAAGTTGTCGAAGTCTATTCCGAATTACCGTTCATGAGGAACGTGAAGTGCCCAGATGATGGACTGAGCTCAGTGCTAGTTATATCCTCTAAGCTCAGAAGAAGGATTGAGGAAGGTCGCAAGGATGTCCGGGTAGTTGATACAGCGACCGAAACAACCGGCTACAAGTCATTACAATTACCCTTAATTTGCTATAATCACCGAACAACTTCAAGATTTGTACTCCTCGTCAAATATTATCCATGTCATTAAATCATGAAAAATGAAATGGGCGGGGATGGTGATGTGTGGGAGGGGGCAGTGGTGCATGCAGGATTTTTGTAGGGAAACCAGAGGATGAAATAGCCACTTCGAAGACCTAGGCGTAGATGGGAGGATAATATTAAAATGGATCTTAAATATGTCGATTGGTAGTGCGTGGACTGGTTTGTTCTGGCCCAGGACAGGGGCATTGTCGGGAATGTTGGCTTTCATACGACGAGGGGAAATTCTTAAGTGGCTGAGGCTTTTGAAGACCGACTGTGCTCCATGGAATTAACTAGCTGTTCAGTTAATTGGCCAGTTAGCTAGCTACTCAGTTAGTTAGTTGGTTGGTTGATTGGTTGGTTGGTTGGTTAGTTGGTTAGTTCGATGGATGGATGGATGGATATATGGATAGATGGATGGTTAGACGGATGGATGGATGGATGGATAGACGGATGGATGGGTAGATAGATAGGTGGATAGATAGATAGGTAGATAGATAGATAGATAAATACTTGGTTAGTTAGTTAGATACACTGGCCGCAATGTTACAACACGTTTCTTTGGCCCAGTCAGCAAATGACAGTTTTGTTCCTTGCAATAAGTCAGGGTAGTATCCCGTCCTCTCTTGGTCGGCTTCATTAGGCCATTTGGAACTGTACAGTATAAAACAACCTACAGTATGACATTAGAAGCTATCATACTAGTGCTGGTAAAGATTCAAGTCTCCTAGGATGTCGCAATTACCGACAGTACGATAGACCACAATGCCTACATTTCCAGGGTCAGCCAGCTTAAGAAGAGTGTGTTTGGACTTATTAACAGCGTAGCATCACAGAAGACTTCTTCATAGCATAACACATCGTGAAGTAACCTAACCGTACAGCCGAAACGTTTTGCGGCCCTCAGTGTTCGAATTTTCGCGTTAAGATGCCGTTATGTTATCGTAATGCGAGACAGCAATTTCGTATTGAAACTGTTGATACTATTGAAGTAGTGATGTATGGCTGTAGGCTTTGTTGGTTGTCATAGGTATTTGATATGTCACCGTTATTAACCGCAGGCAAGTGATGCGAATTTTGAAATAACGCCGCTGAGAGAAAGGTGTTAAGATCACAGATAAATCGCCTGGCTATGCGGTCGTTTTGCTGACCTGTGCAGCCTAGCGTTGTTCTCCCAGCCAAAGTGCCAACATCGGGCAAGAAACCGCACACTGCTTTATTTATGTTCCCTTCGAAAGCGGTTAATCGCCGACCCGTCACCTACAAGGACGGGGTTCGATTTTCGGTGTGGGTGTGTGTGCGCGTGTGTGGGGGGGATTTGTGGTGGACGACAGGTTTGTCTCCCTAATACTTCGGTTTGCCCCCGCGTTGTCATTCCACCAGTGGTTCACATTAATTCAGTCACTACCAAAGCTATATCATCTCATTTAACTGAGATTGTCATTAAATAGAACACTTCTTTCTTTAGTTTTGACCATACATTTGCGCCAGTTCGCTTTATAGCCACGTCTCTTCTCCTAGTGTATTGCGGAGTGCATATCGCATGTGTTGTGTGTGTTCTGTTCCGAATCACGTGCTAGACGTTCGTGTTGCATACGTAGGCAGGAGTGCTCTATTACCTGGCAGTCCCATTTCCAGTTTCTTCTCTTTTGTTTCCTTTTTCATTGTTTTTCTTTCTTTACTAGTTCTCGATTAAAGATTTTCCACATACTTTTTCGACGTCATTCTAATTCGTTCCCGTTTCTGGTAGATTTAAAGAAGCGCTGTACGAAACAAAATATATGAGCTCAACTTAAGTGTTGAAGTAAACAGTTTGTTTATTGTCGGAGTACTGCATAGCCGCCTTAACTATTGTGTGGTTTCAGAGGTTATTTTGCCACTGATCCCATAGTTTCGAGATTAAGAATGAGTGGAGCTGTACCTCCTGCTCCCCGTGTGCCTTCATAGCATGTGCAGGAACAATTTTACGCTTAAACAATTGTACCATTTACTAGTATCTTCCCGTCCCAGTTCTGCCAAATGGCAAAAAAAAAAAAACGCATCAGTAGGATTTGTTTGCTGTAAGCGCATTCGTAGTTTGTTAGAGGGACTACATTATGCTCGATATGTCGGCTCTCGCATTGCAACCTACATACATGTAATTCAGCATCGCGCATTATGTGACGTCACCATTCTCAAAAGATCTTGTCGAGCTAATGTCGCTCCGTCCGGGTAGGGAGATGGAAGAGTAGAGTAGTACAAGTCTTATTACAGTAGGCTACTACTTGTATCTAATTACTGAAGTAGCATGTCGCATGTATCAGTTGTACTCAAGATTGTGTTGAATATTACGCTCTTATCAAATGACGAATTACTGTTAATTAGTGTGTATGTGCTTACTCATGCGTGGCTGCATGTGTGGGTGCTTGCGTAATCTATTGAGTGTTCTTTGTGATTCTCAGCAACGTACTATTACACAACACGACATGCTGCCACAACACTCTGTTAATATAAAGGAATTATTTTCTAAATGTTTTTAAAATGACTATAGCAAGGAACAACGTAGCTCCCTGAGGATGATCTTAGGATCGAAACATGTCGGAGCGATTTTAAGTGTTTTAATGTGAAATTTGATGCGAGTGCATTTGTTGGTTGATAATTAAAGTGATTCTACGAAATGCACGGTGCAACAAGAATGATAGTGGCGTAATTGTTACACTAACGGTCGTAAGGGGCATTAAATTTTAGTTTCACCACAGATACGTAGGTATTGCATCCCGTTATTAGATGTGAGCAAATTTTTTGAGGCACTGTGTGTATTGAACAGCACACTTTCCATGCGGAGTAAGTAAAGTTTGCAACAGGCAGTCTGTGTTAACGTGCAATACAAGAACTAGGCCAGCCCACACCTTTTCATAATGTAGCTAACTCCCATGTATTATTCTGTGTTCACTTCCTCTTAAGATTTCCCACTTGACAGTAATTGAGGTCGTGTACCACAAGACGGTCGCCGTTCCCAGCTGGGTCACCTGGCTAACGGAATTCATCGCCTGTGGCGACAAATACCCGACGTAGCTAACCGCTTGCCACATGAATACACTTCTGTAAACTACATTACGGTTGCTGTCGGACACCATAACTGCTGAGAATTCAACCATCCGCCCGTGCATCCGGAACCACTGTCACCTGGCTACGCTTGTCTGGCTTCTCATCTTCTGACTGAAATTTGTATCATAGACACGTCTTAACGATTGGATTAGTTGCATCCAGGATCGTAATAAGTGGACATCATATGTTGAGAAGGCCAAAACATTTGGAAATTGAAGTTGTAGCGCCTGAAGAAGAAGAAGAAGAAGAAGAATAAGAAGAAGAGGAAGAAGAAGAAGAGGAGGAGGAGGAGGAAGAAGAAGAAGAGGAGGAGGAGGAGGAAGAAGAAGAAGAGGAGGAGGAGGAAGAAGAAGAGGAAGAAGAAGAAGAAGACGACGAAGAAATGTCTTAATTAACTTCTGTGAAACTAGAATTAACATCCCGTAATTTATGTATCTCAAGTTTCATACATTTTTGTCCTATCAGAAAAATTTCAACATGATGGTAACTCGTCATGACACGTGTCACTCAGTCACGGCCACAGAGAAAAGGTTCGGGTACAAGTGAAAAAAAAATGCCCCCCCTCCCAGCACGGGCAGACCGGATAAAAGTCTTTACACTAATTCGGAAAGACTGTCAGTTGCAGTAGTATAAACAACCAACTAGATGCGATAATAACAATTTATTGGTAACTGCAATCAGCTCAACATGTTTCCGGCGATAATTTCGCCCATTCTCAGGAGCTCTAGACTGTGTTTACAGCTTGTGGTATAATTCACCGGCGATGCGCCGAAGTTGCCTGCTGGTGACAAGGTCACCAGCAGGCAACTTCTTCGGTACATTATACCACAAGCTGTAAACACAGTCTAGTGCTCCTGAGGATGGGCGAAATTATCGCCGGAAACATGTTGAGCTGATTGGAATTACTAATAAATTGTTATTGTTGCATCTAGTTGGTTGTTTATACTATTGTATCAGCGATGCACGGTCACTATAACATCAAATGTCAGTTGCAGATTGACTTGGTCTTGACCTGAAAGGCTCAGTTTATACAATGGACAGATAGTGATACTACCGAGAAAGACAAAAACATAAGCAACATAGTCGGGCCCCGGCCCCGGCAATTTGTACCGCAACCCCCTCCCTCCCTTCCCGACGGCATTCGTTCAGTGTTATTTAGGTGTTCTAAAGTTTCGTATTCAGATGACTGTTTAAGATACGCGATATTTTTGGCTTTTGCAGCGCTGTTTCTGAAAATGCATGTCCTGTGGCGTATGACGACGTGTTTATATTGGTTAGTGGTTCCCGATGCTGCAAAGGAACTTTGTGCGTTCTTTTAATTTTCAAAGGGTCAAAAGCACCAGGAAGATGAAGGAACTCCGTTGCTTTCGAACGTCAAGAACCATACAGCTAACTTGGTGTCACTTGCTGTATTATTTCTTTACCTAATGCTCAACATGTTTCGGATGTTAATACATCCATCCTCAGGAGCTTGCGACTTATGTGCTGAGTTATTTCATGGGTTGCATTCATCTGGTTCGATGTGTGTTGGAGTTATGTTGTGGTATGGCTGTGGTGGTGTGGTATCCGTATGCAGGTTGAAGCACTAGTAGCACTGAAGCAGTAGTGCTTCAACCTGCGTACGGATACCACACCACCACAGCCTAACCACAACGTAACACCAGCACACATCGAACCAGAGAAATACAACCCATGAAATAACTCAACACATAAGTCGCAAGCTCCTGAGGATGGATGTATTAACATCCGAAACATGTTGAGCATTATGTAAAGAAATGATAAAGCAAGTGACATCAAGTTGGTCTCTCTTTACTCAACTATAAAGATGATGCACGGTCCTATAAACATAAGACATACAGCTAACATTACAGCGTCACATCCCATACGACATGAATCGTACCAAATTTCCGAAACTATTTGCTGTGTACGTATTAGACTGCGCGCAGGCGTGTGTGTTCTTATAAAATAATCTTAGGCGACAAATAATAACAATCAGTACGTGGCCTGCACGTATTTTTTTGATGAGGTGACGATAGCAAATGAGTCATCGTAACTTCACGCGTTGCATTGTTACGGTACGCTGAACATGTTAGAAACGGAACGTGCGGTAGTACCGCCTGTAATCTCCAAACGCTCTCCGATAGATGGAGACAGCAAATTCTTTTAATGTGTGTTTAGTAAAGACACTGTTTTACCCGTCCCATAAATAAACACAAAGCTGAGGTTGCCCCTGTCCCTAAGCATGAAGACCTGAAGGGGTATATGGGACGTGGACTAACACCTCCACCCGATTTAGATCTTGGTGATAGATGGGTGTGAGAGGTCAGCTTCAGGCTCGTGTTAGCTTTTCTCCGCGGTCACCGAAAGCGACCTCGGCAGCGACTGCATAGGCAGCTGGGAGGATCTAGAAGCCGATCATGTGTTATCAAGTAGAGCCGTTGTCCCTACAGAGAACTGAACTCTGGTTCTGCAACCCGTGGCCAGTCACTTTACTGTGCTGCTGACTCCAGAACAGTACATATTAATATTGTCGAATATTTATTAACTTGGCGTGAGTGGTTGCTCGGGTGACGTCACATTTGCATGTACACTGTCCCTTTTCTAATAAAGAATTTAGATACCAATTGCCTGGTGGACTTTGCGATACATATCTGTGTACAGTCATACAGCGCCACATTAGAGCTCTCTCCCTTTGAACGAAGAGCCACTGTGCCTACTAAGCAGGTGGGCGCATGGGCCCCAGAACTGGTCTGGGCACTGTGGCGCCGAGAATCGAATCCCGGTCGTCAGTACATAGCTCGCAATGGTATACCGGCCTAACGATCGGTGTGCAAGTATTCTGTAGAGTGTAGGTATCATTTCCATGCATGCAGTTGTACATGTGCGTGCGGGTGCGTATCGTTGTTAGAGCCTTCTTCCATAATGCCACTTTTAAACAATTTGGCGAATTTTCGTCCAACTTAATCAACATCTTTTCATTAAATCACATACCATATTCGTACAGATATTCCTACCGCGTGTAGTACCAACATGGCGATTGTGCGAACCGATGATGAGATCAACGCTGACGTCACGTAATGCAAGGCCCGAAACTTACGTGGTGTGTTTTCGAAACATATTCACTTTTATTAATATATATATATATATATATAAAACCTAAAATGGTAGCACGAAGACCTACGAAATCTTGTAGGTCTGATCGCTATTTGATAGCGATAATTAATAAAACTTTGAACTGTCTATGTATAAGAGCGTCGTCTTATAGCGTAAGAGCCAGTCCTAGTATACTCTTTATTTTTAAAATCAAACACTGATTATGTTCGCCCCTCCGGGAGAGTTAGAGAATTTCATATCGATACAAAATAAATGTAGTGGTCTGTTATGCATGTCATAAGGTTCGTCATCCCCGTTGTGTTTATAATTAAACTAGTGTGTATTTGTCTAACACAACTATAGTTGTGTTAGACAAATACATACACTCCAATCTGGTTCTGTTATGCATGTGTTTGTTTACACACACACACACACACACACACACACACACACACACACACATATATATATTATATATATATTTCTCCACTTGCGCAGATCGTCGTGGATTCTGCGTGAGACGAGACACGGGGGGAAACCTGTGTTCCCAGTCCACATTTTTCTCAACCAGTAGGTCTGCTGGTTATTATGCAGGTCAGACTACAAAGAGCTGCAGCTTTTTAAAGTTGTATTTCGGAAAATATATGCACTTTACCGATGAGTGTAACCACTCTTGCTTACAGGCGTCTGTAGATTATGCTTTTATATCATGCAGAATTTTTTTAAGGCGAGACATTTTTTTGGAGTAAGTTTATAAGGTTCAGTTTGAACTACACATGACGTCGAGGCCACATTCGACAGAGGGTGAAAAATAATTTTACTCGATATAGTTACGGGGCTACGGGCTGGGAGATATAGGGTTCGAATTCCGGACGGGACAAGAGATATGTTTTCTCTCTCTCTCTCTCTCTCATTTCGGACGTCGAAACCGGTTCAGGGGTCCACCCAGCCTCCTATTCATAGGGTACCTGGCTTTCCTCGCGGGGTAAAACGACGGGAGCGTGAAGTTTACCTGTCACCTCCATCTAATGCCGAGGCTCAGAATGAGTCAAGCTATACCTCTGCTCTCTCTGTACAACTTCATGACCTGAAAAGCTACAAATCTTTTTTTACACTTCAAATCCAAGTATAAAAATGTCATCGCAATCCCGTCTACTAGCTTCGGAAACGAA
>Ga0123357_10012968_pt1 | contig 10776 bp, 5 predicted proteins | sample TergutEmb28metaG_FD_89873 | JGI IMG/M metagenome (GOLD analysis project Ga0123357, IMG submission 89873) | Embiratermes neotenicus P4 segment gut microbial communities from Petit-Saut dam, French Guiana - Emb289 P4 | ecosystem: Host-associated > Arthropoda: Insects > Digestive system > Gut ...
GTTGTCTTCATAGATTTAAAAATTAATATGTAACAAATGTTTCTGTCGAAAAAATTGTTGCCTTTTTTTGACGACAAAAATTGTAAGAGGATGTAAAAGTAAAACAAATTTTTCATATACAACTCTTAAATTTTGTTTTGTAACAAAGATCGACTACTTTTACAACGAAAAATTCCGAAGTATTGCATATTTTTCGTAAATATATAAAGATAAATTAATCATTCATATACAATCAATTAAATATGAAACCATTGAAATTGTTATTCATATTGTTGTTGGCAATCAAGTCAATCCCAACTGTTTTCGGACAAGATTCGGAACAACTTCCCCAAATCAAACTTGTCGGCAACGCACACATTGACCTGGCATACCGTTGGCGATGGAACGAAACCGTTAAACGGGTTATTCCCGATACGTTCTGGGGCGTAATCCGCATGATGGAGAAAGAAAAAGGATTGACTTTTGCACAAAGTCAAATGGCGCTATACGAGCAAATGGCGCTGTGTTATCCCGACTTGCTGAAAGAAGTCGAAAAACGGATTGAAGACGGAACATGGAGCGTTACGGGGAACCAATGGAGCGAGCCGGATGAAATGCTTTGCAGCGGAGAGTCCTATATACGACAATTCCTTCTGGGCAGTGAATTTATGAAAGAAAACGATTTGGGACCGCTGAGCCGTATCGTATGGACGCCCGACGCATTTACCGGACATGCCGCCACATTACCCAAAATATTCAAAGGCTGTGGTATGGAAAATTACCTGTTCATGCGTGCAGCGCCACAAAATATGCGGATATTCCGGTGGGAAGCCGACGATGGGTCGAGCATACTGGGATACAACCTGCCTTCGCCTTACAATTCCAAACTTGTACAGGGAACATGGGATAATATCAAGGAATGGTACAAAACGACTGGCTATCCCGAAGCGCTCATTCTTTATGGCGAAGGCGACCACGGCGGAGGCCCGCGAGACACGGATATGGAAGCGCTTGCGAAATTACGTGAAATTCCAGAAATTCCCCCTGTCTCTTTCGAAAATCCCGAGAAATATTTCGCAAGACTTAATACTTCCGGACGCGATTGGCCCGTTTTCAAAGGCGAACTCGGAGTGATTATTCCCGAACAGAGAACTGTTGCCCAAAACTATCAAACCGAAGGGCCATCAACAGGCGCCGTATCCGGAAGCAGGGCAAGTACGAATGTTTTTTGTGCGTCATACGCCACGCAATCGCGAGTCAAACAGCTCAACCGGCAAGCGGAAAATGCTTTGCTGGCTGCCGAAACATTTGCCACAATCGGTTCCAAAATGCAAGGCAAACCGTTCTATCCGAGAATTGATTTTCGGGAAGCGTGGAAGATATTGTTACGCAATCAATTCCATGACATTTTGCCCGGCACCAGCGTCGGTGATGCCGCTGACGATGCTGTCCGTGATTTGGAATCGGTTATCAAAGAAGCCAACCGGCTGCAAAGATTCGGATTGGAGACAATCGGGTCGCGTATCGATACGCGCGGCGAAGGAACCTCCATCGTGATATACAATCCTTTGGCATGGAAACGCACCGCCCCCGTAAGCGCCGATTTGCGGTTTGTGACGCCTGTACAGACTTTTTCCGTGAAAGACGCCGCAGGTAATGAAATCCCATACGCCATCGACAACAGGTCGGCCGACCGGTGCAACTACCGCATTACCCTGTTGGCGGAAGATTTGCCTTCGACCGGTTTCCGTTTGCTAAGAGCCTTTGCCGGAGAACGACCCGGAACGATAAATGGCGTAAAGTCAGGTAAAGATTTTGCTGAAAATGAATATTATCGCGTCAAATGGGACAATAAAGGGGTAAGCTCTATCGTATGCAAACAAAACGGTCGCGAATTGCTGACCGGTACAGGCAATCAATTGGAGTTATCGAAAACAAGCCAAAGCAATGCATGGAATACGGATATTACAGATGTCACAGTTCCTTTTGTTTCGTTTGCCGCTCCGAAAATCGTTGAAAATACCCCGTTGCGCGTAACCGTTCAATGGGAAGACGCTGCAGGAGATTCGCGTTTTGTCCGCCAAATGATAATCGAAAAAGGAATGCCGCAAGTGAAGTTTCGTATCCTCGCCGACTGGTACGAACACGATTGCGCTTTGAAAGTCGTTTTTCCCGTTGCTGTAAAAAACGGAACAGCAACATACGAAAATCCGTATGGTTACATCGAGCGGCCTTTGTCGAAAGGCATACTTCCGGCGCAAAACTGGATCGACTTGTCGGGCGACGGCTGGGGTATCGGCATGTTCAACGATGGCTGCAATGCCTTCACGCTCGACGAAGGAATGATGGGAATGACCGCTTTGTATAATTCACGCGACATGGATCCGCGAATGGATCACGGGCAGCATGAGATTTGTTACGCGCTTGCCGCACACTCCGGAGGATGGCGCAACAACATGATTGTGCAGCGCGGAATGGAGTTTAACCGTCCGCCGGTGGCGATGCAGGAATACAAACATGCCGCCCAGGTGAGCGGTTGGACTACCGAAGTAGCATTGGGTAACGAAGAATCCTTTTACAGCACAGACAATGACCACGTTATCATATCGGCAATAAAGGTTTTACAGGAAAATTGGGCGCCCGAAAGCGTTGTGTTGCGAATCGTCGAAACGGAAGGACGCGACGACAGGGTCACTGTCAAACTCCCTTCAAAACTAATCAATGTGGTTGAATCCGACCATATTGAAAATCCTTTGCCGGAACAGCCCGAAATAATGCGTACGGAAAACGGTTTTTCTTTTGCAATCGGGTATGATCAGATTCGTACTTTTATTGTTGGTCTCAGGAGATGATATATTTTATTGTAAGTTAACATTTATTAAAAACATTTTAACAAAAAAAACTGTCCACAAAAATTTTCATTAATCGTAAGTATATTATAGTTAGTTAATTAAAGTGAATAAAAACTAATTTTAGTATAAATATGACAAAAATAAATGTATTGTTTTTATGGATAATTATAGCAACTGCCTGCTCGCGCTACCCTGCTGATGTTGAACGCGCTTTGCAACTTTCCGGCGACAATCGCGCCGAGCTGGAAAAAGTATTGGAACATTACGGTAAACGGTCTGAGGATCGACTGAAACTGAAAGCGGCTTATTTTTTGATTGCCGGTATGCCTTATCATTATACCGTACACGATGCACGCTTGGATTCATTCAGGACGTACGTCAACAATAATAAGCCGGACGATGGGTTATATGACGATTATGTAAAAAAATACGGTCCTGTCACAGGAGCAATGGAAATCAAGCCTGACCTTTATTATATCACATCGGAATATCTGATTCGGAATATTGATTTTTCGTTTAAGATATGGAAGGAATCGTACTGGGGCAACTATTTTTCATTCGACGATTTTTGCGAAGAGATTCTTCCCTACCGGTTAAGCCACGAGCCGATTGAAGATTGGAAGGAAGCATATTATGCCGTGTTCCGCCCGATTATTGATACAATGACAGTGCATAATCCGGAAGAAATATGCAAAAATTTACTCAAATACATCAATGAAAAGGGCTGGACGGTAACAACCGATCTCGACACGCAGGGTTTCGGCGCTTTAATACTGTTGCAAAAAAGATACGGCAATTGCAAAGAGCAGGCTGAATTTATCACTTACATGCTAAGATCGGTTGGGATTCCTTCAGGTATTGATATTATCTTACAAAATCCGGCGTATGGAACGCAAGCGCACTTTTGGAACTATACGCACAATACTGCAGGGAATTATACAAATTTCGATTATTACGAAATCTACAGTCAAGTAAAGCGGACTCATGCGCGTAAATATGGTAAAGTTTATAGACAATGCTATGCCGTGCAAAAAGAATCTCCTGCTGTAAAATATCAGGATCAATATATTCCGCCTTGCGGACTTGGAGATGTTTTACTCAGGGATGTATCGTCCGAGTATTTTCCCGACACAGATATTTCCGTTCGCTTGGAGCCGTCCGCCGATTTCGCAGGCAAGAAAGGTCTGGCATTTTTATGCGTGTTTAACAGTAAAGAATGGATACCGATAACATGCTGTAAACCCAAAAACGGTATAGCCAAATTCCGGTACGTGGAACCGGACATTTTGTATCAGTTGCGGTTGATTAGCGAAACACAGGAAGTTGCCGCATCTAAACCTTTTATACTTCGCGGTAACGAAAGCGCTCAATTTTTGGATGCTGATACCATCCACAATCAATCAATGACGCTGTTGCGTAAATTCAGACTCCCATTTGAATTACCTAAATGGGCGCATCGCGATATCGGCGGAAAGTTTCAGGGCGCCAACCGGCCGGATTTCAAAGATTCCGTAACCTTGTACACTATATGCGAAAGCGCTTTGATGACTTACAGGGATATTCAACTGGAAAATGTCGGGAAATTCAAATATGTACGTTATTTATCCGCCCCCGGCGGATACAACAACATGGCAGAGGTGTGCTTCTATTCGGATGGGAAACAGTTGCATGGAAAAGTAATCGGCACTGACGGTTACAGAAAATTTACCCCGAACAGCGGCGACAAATACACCCTTTTTGATAACAACCCACTGAGTTTTTTCAACGCTGTGGAAGCTGGTGGCGCATGGGCTGGCCTTGAATTAGACAAAGCATATAACATAGACGCTATCCGGTATATTTTCCGGAACGACGATAACAATATCCGTCCGGGCGATACTTATGAATTGCTTTATTATGGCAAGGGGCAATGGCTTCCGGGCGGGACGCAAACGGCAGATACAACCTTGTTGCAATACGAAAAGGCGCCTTCAAATACCCTTTACTGGCTACGCGACCATACAAGAGGAAAAGAAGAACGCCCATTTACTTATGAGGATGGGAAACAGGTTTGGTGGTAGAAAGGTTGAAAGTTAAATGATTAAAAATATTTAAAGTTAAATTGTATGAAAAAGCTATTTGTATTAATTGCTGCAGCAATAATCATTGTAGTTGCTGCTTTGAATGTGAATGTGTTTTTGATGACAGGAAAAGCGCCTAATGTTTCATTGGCTAATGTGCGGGCGCTTACTAACTCGGAAGATGGACAGATAGGAACGTCGCTGATGGATCTGTATAACTATAAAATGGCGATAACCAACACGAATAAATTGGGAGGATTAGCCATAAGGAACAACAACCCATCAACTGTAGGTTATTCTTCTTTTGGACTTGATGTGGAGCAAAATGTATTGGCAAGAGGACAAAATGTAGGTATAAGAGCGTATGCTGTAGCGACTTCCCCTCTCAACCCCGGATGGAACACCTATACGTATGGCGTATGCGCCACAGCTGGAAATGGGTCGTCTGGATATAATTATGGCGTTTTTGCAGATTTGGCAGGCAGCAATAATGGCGCAGCGTTGTTTGCAACAGAAAATGATTGGATGAGTCCATGGGTAAATGGCAGATTTGCAGGGTATTTTAATGGTAGAGTATATGCTACAAACATGAATGTTGGCGGTGTCAATTCGTCTTATACTTTGCATGTTGCAGGCAACATCGGTGTAAACGGCACATTATTCTTCTCTTCGGATTCGCGTTATAAAGCTAATGTAAGAAATTTAGGGAGTTCATTGGAAAAAATTGAGCAGCTTCGTCCGGTAACGTATAATCTCAAATCTGAAGATTTATCGAAATATTACGCACGTTTACCGGATACGGTAAAGGTAAAAAATGAAAACCATTTGCGCAGCTATTTTGGCCTTGGTAAATCGCCGGACGTGAAAAGGCAACACAAAGGCTTCGTAGCTCAAGAGGTGCAAAAGGTGTTTCCCGAATTGGTTCAAGAAGACAATCAAGGAATGTTGAGCGTAAACTACATTGAGCTGATACCAGTTTTGGCAGGAGCCGTTCAGGAACAGCAACAAATCATTCAGAAACAGAATGAAACCATTCAAATGCTAACAAGCAGGTTGGATGCGCTCGAAAGAAACGCGAATAATGCAGTGGGTGATTTGCAGGAAAACAATTTTTCCTTTTCGCTGTTCCCCAATCCTGCGAGTTCCGGCTTTGTTACGGTAGATTATACCATGAAGGTAGCTGCGCCGATAAGCATAGAACTGTATAGCACGTTTGGACAAAAGCTGAAAGCGTTGGCATCCGTACAGAGACAAAATGCAGGCAGTTACAGCGTTCAGACTTTGGTTTCCGAGTTGAGCGCAGGTACCTATATTGTAAGGGTGACTTCGGGAAACCAAAGCGAGTCTAAGCAGTTGGTAATTAACAGATAGTAAAAGTAATCAAAAAATAGTGTTCACTTCTCTGATACTTCTTTCTATTGCAGCCGTTGTACAGTGAAAAAATAATGGGATTTCCTTGTGAAACATACTATGAAGGGCTGAAAAGAGTTGAACAGCTACCAACAAAGGATAGATACTTGTCAAATTCCGGAACTTTCATAAATCTAAAAATAAAAAAGTGATGAATATAAAACAAATATTGTTAATTTTCTGCATTATTATCTTACCTCTTCTTACAAACGCACAAAATGAAGATAGTATAAAACAAAATGGATATGAAGAATGGAAATCTTCGCAGGACGAATACGTAAATTTTGATATTGGCAAATATTATACCCCTAATATTGTGCGGAATCAATTGCCTATCAATTTTAATTTGAATTCAAATTATTCACACTCAAATTTAGATGGCTCAAGGTTAAATTTTTATGGTGGAACAGACAATTACTCTTCTATTTTAGGAAGCTACAATTTTACCGGAAATATTGTATCAAACTTTTCGCATTATGTAAATACGCGCAAAAAAATATCTAATTTTGGAATCGGTCTATCATTGAATGAAAATTATTCCTTTCAAAAAATTAACCAACCGCTTTCGGATAATGACAGTGTTGTATCATTAAATAATTTAGACGAGTCATGGTCGAATAAATGGTATTTTTCAAAGTTGTTTTATTTGAATTATAATGTATATAGTGGTGTATTTTATGGTTATAGGCAAAACAAAATAAAAAATCAGTTAGCAGAAAGTAATCAAAAACAAAATGAGTATGGCTTTTATGTTTCACCCAGATTAGGTATCGGTTATGGACGTATAGAAGATGTTGAAGATGCTCGGCAAGCTGTGTATATTGCCAATGCGTTGACGAAAAAAAATGTACTGACTCGAAATTTATCTAATGAGGAGCTTTTTGATTTATCGCAACAAATATCTACTGTTAAAAACAAGCGTTTTTTAGATTCGCGACTGCATTTGATAGATGAAATTTCAAAGGTAGATTCATTTTTTGTAGAAAGAAATTTATTGAACGATACCGGAGCTGCTTATTTTACAACTTTGTATGATATGTGGCAGTATGGAGCTCTGTTTCCTCGTAAGGCAGGCTATGAAATATCTTTTTTAATATATCCTAATTACACTTACGATTATATGAAATATACTCCCGTTTTAGAAGGGGTTATTTATTATCCACATAAAGCATATTTTGAAACTTTTTTGGCTTTCAATTACGAAAAACCCTTTAAATTAAACTGGCAACATAGTGTAGAGGTAGGAAGTATTGCCAACTTTCAACAAGGAAAATCAGGAGAAACCGATTTTAAGTCCATTTTTTCAACGGATTATAAAACATTATCGGCATGGACACGCTATTCTTTGGGCTATTATCCTAATACGCGAACAAATATTCAGGCAACTGCAGAACAGCAAATAGCGAGAGAAATATATAAAATAGCTATCAATAATAATACAACATATATCGCGGGGATTAATGTTAGTATAAACTATTATCTTTCTCCATATTTCTGTATAGTAGGCAGTTTTAATTTTAATTATAATTATTTTTTTACTAACAATATTTTTGCAGAATATTATAGAGGGAACAATTATTATACAGCTTTTAATGTTCAATTTGTTTATTCAATTTTTTAATTTTTTATTTTTCAAAATTATGAAAAAGACATTATTATTTTTGGCTGCATTATTGATATCTTTTGGGGTATCAGTAGCTAAAACTACCTACACTTACAGTCTTGTAATAACGCAAGGTTTGCCGAGCAATGACAAGCCATACGTGTATCCCAATAAAAATAATGTGTATTATTATGAGATAGAATTGAATCCAGCACCACCGAACGGATCATTTGCAATAGGAAATTTTACAGTAACAATAGAAAACGGTACTATTCAAAATGTCTCTAATCCGGTGCCTGAAAATACTGAATTTTCAGTTATGTTTAATGATGTACCTAATCAACAAGGAAGTGTAAAAATATCTGCAGCAACTCCAACCGATACATCAGCTGTTATATTGAAAACAGGCAGTGTAACAGGATATTCATGTCCAATTGCCTCGTTGAAAGATCAAATACCAAATTTGATAGTGTCAGACTTTCCTCCAATGGGAAGTAAGCAAGTTATTACTGCACAAGTAGATGATGTTATTTATCCGGGAATATCTGTAAGTAATGGTCTTGGAGGCATAACTAACCTGAAAGCTGAAAACTACCAATGGACATTGCCGCCTAACTGGACAGCTTCCGGACATAACGGAACAACGTTTTACACAGGCTCAAATGAGAAAAAGATTACCATTACTCCGGATAACATTACAGGAGGAGATATAAAAGTACAGGCATTCAATTACTATTTATCAGCAGGAAGTGAAACAAAATCTTGCAATATGGGCAGAGTCCTCTCGTTTATTACTTATCCGCCTTCAATTGCTTATGGCGACAATACACCCCGCACTTTTTCAGTTACTGCGTTTGCAGGCGTGACATACGAATGGAGCTCACCTTCGGGGTGGCAAATAAATGGACAAGGAAATACGCTTGAAGGGCTTAACCTTAACAGCGTAAATATAACCCCATCTATTTGCTCTTTTGATACAATTAAAGTGAGAGTCAAAAAAGATGGAGATATCTCTCAATGGTACAATTTTCCTACACAAATAACAAACACTCCAAGCATTTCATGCAGTTCCTCTACTGTAACTCAATTTGACCCTCTTACGTTTACTCTAAATAATATTGACCCAAATAATATACAATCGGTAACCTTCTCAAATAATGTATATAAATCTGGCAATCAAGGTCTTGATTATAACGTTGCATTAGTTGCGGCAGGAAACATAGAAGTAGATATATCGGTTTTGTTAAAGGGTTGCAGTACGCCAATCACTTTCAAAAAACAGTTTACTGTCAGTCCTTCACTAATTACTATTACCGGTCCCAATACGGTTTGTTGTGTTGGCAACAGCACATTTACCTTGGAAAACCCGCCACCCGTACCTGTTTATTGGACGGTAAGCAACCCCAGTATCTTTACTGTCACCCCTTCAGGCAATTCGGCATCAGTAATCCAAACAGGAATAGGAGGCGGTGGAACATTATCGGCGCGTATCGGCAGTTCCAGCGGTCTGGTAGTTGCTACAAAAATGTTTTCATCGTGTACATCAATGCCTATAACTTTCCGCGATCAAACCATAAACACAAGTCAATCAGTGGAGTGTTGTAATGACATCACTGTTCGGAATGTGATCATCAATGCTGACTTTGTTATAAGATCCATCGGCGTAATTACTATCGGTAATGATGTAATCATTGGCAGTAACGGCGCACTACTACTTAATGCCATGAATAACGGGCAGGTAGTCTTTGATGATATGTTTGACATCGGTGCAGGTAGGGTTGAAATTTGGTAGGATTTAATGAAACAACATGCAAAAGATCAATAAAAACCTCCTTCTTTACACAACGTTGTGGATATTCTTGTTATCCGCAACCTTTGTTGTATCCCCCCGCTTGTGGAATCCAACAGAAACAGGAAAATATTTTTATTTAGCGCTGGCAGTCTGTGTAGCTTATCCTGTCGCATGTTTTCGTTTTCTTGCCAATCGTTCCGCTTTCCGCATCACTTTGACGGATATAGCGCTATTCTGTTTTGTTCTTTGGATATTTGCCCGCAACGTTTTGAGCGGCGGCCTGCGCTCCGGTATGAGCCTGTGGTTTTTCACGCTGCTGCCGCCGCTGTATGTTATCGTTCGCACCGGACATGGCGTTGCAAGTGTAGCTGAACATATCCGCCCTATTTTGTGGATTATCGTTTCGGCAACGATTATTGAGGCGATTTGGGGATTCTTGCAACTGTACGGGCTTTTACAATCATACAACAGCGTTTTTGCTATTTCCGGTTCTTTTTTCAATCCGGGTCCATATTCGGGTTTTCTGGCTTGCGGCGTTCCTCTTGCGCTGTACTTTACATTGAAAGGTCGCAACCGGGCGGAAAAAATTTTGGGCATCGCCGGCATTGTTTCTTCGGTGGTAATACTTCCGGCTACCATGAGTCGTGCAGCATGGATAGCGGTATTTGCCGGATGTTTGTATTTTGTTCCGAAATCAAAAAAACTTCATTGGCGTTTTATTGTTTGGGGCGGTTTGCTGGTAGCGCTTTTTTTGGCAGGCGTGTATTTGCTGAAAAAAGAATCTGCCGATGGTCGTGTGTTTGTATGGCGCACCAGCATGTCATTGGTGCGCGAGAATCCATTGGCGGGTTCCGGTTTCGGCAGTTTTCAGCCTTTGTATTGCGGTGCGCAGGCAGATTATTTTCTGACGGCTAAAGCTACCGAAGAAGAACTGATGATGGCTAACGCGCCCGAATACGCATTCAACGAATATTTACAGATAACGGTAGAACACGGCATTATCGGATTATTGCTGTTTCTGTTCGCAGTGTATGCTTTGTTTGCAAGGAAAAGAAATTTTCAGGATGCAGGGGCGGTTGA
>Ga0123357_10012969_pt1 | contig 10776 bp, 7 predicted proteins | sample TergutEmb28metaG_FD_89873 | JGI IMG/M metagenome (GOLD analysis project Ga0123357, IMG submission 89873) | Embiratermes neotenicus P4 segment gut microbial communities from Petit-Saut dam, French Guiana - Emb289 P4 | ecosystem: Host-associated > Arthropoda: Insects > Digestive system > Gut ...
CATAACGACTTGCTAATATGACTGGCCTGAAGTACTACCATGGTCAATATAGGCAGGTATAAACAGTACCCCGGTTCCATTTCGCGTGGGAAACATAGACAGGTATCCAACATATAAAGGTGGTAAAGTTACGGAGGTGGTCGTATATGCAAACTACATAGGACTTTGCCGGTTCTACCGATATGTGGTCAACATCAGCAGGTGGTCAGCTTATGAAGGTGGTCAACTTGACAGGTTTTACTGTATCTTCTTATAATGATAGACACCCTGTTACTAAGACCTTCACTACACTTCGCCCAACTACACTTCACTATACTAGTCGACACTTCACTTCCCATTTATACTTCATTCAATTACACTTCACTACCCTCTCATTTGGCTACCACGTGGTAGATATAGAGGGGTTCCTGGAAACAGTTCGTTGTAACCACAGAGCGAAATCTGAACGAAAAAATAATGTGGAATTTTGTAACGTTTTACTCTAGCATTACGGAGGGTTCCCGCGGGGTCTCTACACCGCCTGGGGTTTCTTCAGTTCCCAGCACGTCTCTTATGTGATAAAGCATTCCTTTGCGATTTGCGAAGTGCGGTGATCTGACTTACATGAAAGTAAGTCTGGTGTGGTAAAAATGGTGTGAGCAGCTGCCACTTCCTTGTATTCATTGCACGTATTGACGAACGTTTTTCATCCCTGGCGACACGATTATTTAACAGGGTATTTTGCGGATGGAGCACTGTTTTGTGCATGTGTGCGGGCGAAATTTAATTGGAGAAGCCAACAGCGATTACGAGGGTATCTCCGGTCTCCACTCGTGCCCCAGCGTACAATAAGTTCAATTAATGTAGTTCCGAAAATAGGTTTAGCGTGTAAATATTATTAAATGTGAAATGTAGAGTGCCATAAAGTCAGTATATTGTGCGGTGTGTTCAGTGAACTAGCCTTGGGTCGTGCCGTATTTAAGGAAGATACACAGAAACTGTGAGGCGCCAGGGGAGTGTCCTGATAAAACTGAAGAAACTTTGGACTCGAGGTCGATATCGTGAGAAACATTTGTGCGTCACCATCCGACCAAAGGCGACAGAATATGAACGAGTGGCGGCAGGTATGCTGGCTCCGTACATCGTACACGCCACAGCCGAATGCTGTGTGGAGGTCCGATTTAGATGCTCTAATGGACATTTTGTTAACACGCGTGGTCGAATCACAGGCACAGATAAAGGTAAACTGTGAATTCGTCCGGGTGTGTGGGCTCAGAATGAAAATTAAAAATGCGAATTACCCATCGTTTCATTGCGTCTTTATGTCCTTGCAGTATGTGGTGTTAAGGGCCCCGCAGTTCGTTTATGGGACATGAATTTTCCTTGTGTGACCGTGTTTATTTTTAGGGACTCTTGTTTTCATTGGGTAGCTACCAGGACTGTGGTTTGCAGGCTGTGATGTATATCAGTGCGTCATTAAGTGTGGGCGAGATCTGAGGTTCTTGAAGCAATGTTGCCGAAGATTCTGTCTGGAGAGATGCTGCGCCGTCTTTACCAGTCGACATTCCGCAACATCCCTGAACATCCATTTCGTCAGGGATGTTACGCAGTGATTTACCTGTCAAGACGACGCATCATCCCTGAAATTTGAAAGTGTCTGAAACCCCACGTAAGGATTCGAAATCCAGCCTGCGATTTGAGTCGCATGGATTCTTTGTGTGTTCATGTTGCAGTTAACAGTCCATTTCCGTCCTCGGTGCAGTGTACGGACCTGTAATTTTTTGTATACTGCCGGCCTCGGTGTACTGTTCGGTCGTGTACGCATTTCATGTCAATTGACCCCCCTGTCGCTCTCGGCAGTAGCCGGAATTTCCATTCTCCGCTTTACTGAAGGGTGAATGTTCGGGCTGTTTGAAGTTAGTTGTTGGGTTTCCTACGCATTTTTTAAAATTAATTTAATTCGCATTGTGACTTGTGAATGTCTCACCGTTACGTAGTACTGCTTACGGGGGTACACCTACACAGCCAGGGGCAACGGCTGAAAGTCCCCCCATTCCATTTACGACGATCGCTGCCCTGATTGTTGTTGTAGCGTTTCAAATAGTCTTTGTAGAAAACAAATTATTTTTTACAAAACTAAGATTCACTGAAGGGCTTTTGGTTTCACGTGATTGTGTGTTGGTCACATGGAGATACAGGGTGATACAAGGTGATGGTGTTGATGTGTGAACACAGCTGAATGTGCTGTTATTAAGGTTCTTTTGAATTTCGGTTGTTTTCCGGACTTCTTACGTTTGTGTTGTAAAATTGTTGGCCACCCTGTTATGAAGTGTGTGTTATTTATGTTTTCTTCAAAGGTAACCACAGACCCACCTCTTCATTTTTTTTTTCCAGTTATAAACTGTTGTACTGAGTTTGTGTTTTGTGCATGCTGTGTTCATTGTTCTTAATACGTGGTATTACTCAACGCATGACCACTGTGCCGTGCTCCTCATCCCTTACCGTATTGTTGGTTAACCATGCATTGTTTCCACTGTTGTTTGCCCCAGAGACCAAAGTCGCAGTGTTAACCAAGAGTTCCCAGACTGTGGTGCGTGACCTCCGGTTAGACACTTTTTTTTTGGAGTCCCTGAACATTTTCTTCGTAATTTGTAGTGGATCTGTACATTGTGATGCTGCTGTGCTTCCAGTGCTCCAGTATAGGTCATTTGTCACTCTTTGGCTGTGAAGAACCTGTCAGAGTTGGTGGACGGGCCTACTCTGTACGTGGGACGTCATGGGCAGGATATTTATTTTGTTATGTTGTGTCCGCCAATCAGCTGTCTCTTTCGCTGTTCACGTAACTCTCACTTCTGTCCTTCGACCAGAAAATTCCACCGGCCAAAAGTCAGCAAATGACCTATAAGAATTGTTGTAACACCCTTAACCATTCTTGGTTGGTTAACTAGCATAGAAGCATGCACATTCCGTTATATGGGAAACATGGTGTTAGTTCAGTGTAATGATATCCACAAAAATTACAGTTCGTGAGTATAACCGTCTTCTGGTATGTGAATAACCTATTTTCCCCCGATACTAGAAGCAGCATAATCCTTCGAGACGGTCGGCACCTGTCACAATGCAGTGTTACTCCCAGAAGGCGGTTTTCATACTCACAGCCGGGGGAATTTCAAATCTCACGTTGGATTTCATGTCCAACTGCAGTTCAGAATAGGTGGGAAGGGCAGCAGATACGGTAATCTGGGAACGAGCTTGCAAACAGCAGAGTTCGTTTTGAAGCTGTGAAATGTCGTCTATAATGATTGAACTGGATTGCATGTACAGTGGAAACAATGTTACAGTGAGTGTTTCAGTCAGTGCAGCTTTTTTACAGCGAGGTCATTATAGCCTATTGGCACTTGTTCTTGTTTTCAACTGTGGGTTTACATAATTACGTAATCAATCTGTGCAGTGCAAAAGACACGAATCCTCGAAGGACCAATATTGCAGTGGACACGTAAATGCGATTCCTTGTCACGAATACGTGGGAATATTGCTAAGGACCGGTCGTCAAATCCGAACTGCCCCTGCATCGCACCCCCACTCTCCCGGCCCCGCGCTATTTCGTTGGCCTGAATGTTTCTTTGGCTTCTCTGTTTGCCTTGTGTTCTTGAGTCCCTGTTTTATCTTGTGTGTATCCCTCTATGAAAGCTATGTGTTTGGTCATTGTTACTAACTGCAGTCACGTAGCTAATGACAGACTCACTGTTTAACTAACTGCAGAGTCTTGTAGCTAATGGCAGAGTCACTGTTAACTAATGGCAAAGTCATGTAGCTAATGCCGTTTCTTACATGTGATTTGTTCAGGCGCTCTAGGAGTTCATTTCATAGAAATGTGTTCGCTGATTAAAGCTTGCTTTATCATGGCCGTGCTGTGGACTTGTTTCGGTGGGCTTTTATCATCCAGCAGCTGGGCACGGATTGTTAACATGTCCTAGGTTGAGTCATCTTTGATAGTGGTTTAGAAAGACGTAAATTGCACATCAAAACGAAGTAATGTTGCAGAGACTACATTTACGCAGTAATTACAACATTTTACATAATTCAGCTGGTGGTTCCTTACATCGTGGTTTAGCGTAAACGTTAATAATAATAATAATAATAATAATAATAATGTAAGAAACTTTTAAAACTACAAATAAGACCACAGAGCCTAATCCTGTTGATTACTACATCCCAGGCTAGGTGAATATTTCCCAGCCAAAACTGAGAAGTGAGAAAATCGACGACGACGACGATGATAATAATGATGATGATAATAATAATAGAGTATAAACACATTTATTAAGCAGCAGGATAACAACAGCAACTAATATTTATTTATTAGGTTGCTTGCCAGCAGCAAATAGGTGAACACTACTACTACTACTACTACTAATAACAATAATAATAATTGTAGAGCAAAGCACGGCACCATGGAACTACCGAAAACAGCTACACCGGGCACTGCCCACATACTTGGGAAGTGCAAATGTACAAGTACAAAACGTTTTGTATGGAGAATAACATTACGTGTACTATATACTGAAACTACAGAGTAGGTGCAGCATTGTGTGCCGCAGAAACATGGTTTGTTGCAGGTGTTAATGTAAATACCTTGTATAAATATAACAAACAAATAATTAGTGACAGTGTACTTACATGCTGACTGAACAGCGTTGATTCCAATTGCACGGCCAGCGCAAATACAGGAAAACCAAAAACATTAACAACAAAAGGAAGTGGGCCAAGTACTGTCAGAACAGAGCCATAACGTGTAACTAGTTTGCGATCATAGTGTTGGTTATGCACGTGCAGACTGGCAGCCATGGAGAGGTTACGATTAGTGATTATGACAGATGATAATGATGACAACGAGGATTTGATTTGTATCCAGAATTGTTCAGCAGAGGCGAGACATCGCCAGTATTGTGCAGATAGAGATACACATTGCTGTAAGCATTACCCCCACACACCCACAGAAAAGCCAAATAAACTTGCTAATTTTGTTTTCATTTATTTCATCCCAAGTTTTGAAACCATTTTTACATTTCTTAGTTTTTTTTCCGTTTCTTTTTTAGTTGGAGAGAATTTCCATTTTTATTTCAGATGTGAGTCACAGTCCAACTGCAGTGTGCCTGTCAGCAGTGCAGTTTTCGAGGATCCGTGTCCTGGCACGCACAAATACGTTGAAGTGCATTATGAGTGCATGCTAGGTTGGTCCTGCACTTACGATAAATAACTTTGTGCCAAGTGTGTCATGTCGCCATGTTCCGCATGTTTCTATACATAGTTGATTATCGCCATGCTGTTTCGGTAGTAATGCTATTGATTACTTTTCTGGCCCTGTTGGCGATAAAAGTAGTTGGTTTCGCGTTCTAGAGACGCCAGCTGTTACAGAGCCTGTACCGCGCCTAGGACCAGAAGGGAGGGGATCGGGCCACACCAGGGAACAATGCACCTTAGGGGTTTCTTGCTGCGAAATGTGGCCTTGGTTTCGTGTGTTTGCCGCTAGATGACGGCCGCTACCAAACTCCTTTGTTCCGTATCTTGCTCTCCGTTATAGCTTGCTTTCTTGACCCGGCCGGCGTGACAGTGAGGCAATGTCTTCTAATGTTCGGCGATGCTGTTGCAGTGTTTCAGCACTTTGGCAGGTGGCAGCACTGCGTAGCTAACCGACACTTTTTGGCAAATCGGCGCACTTTGTTTGAAACATCACGTGAACATTTGCGATATGGCGTGACTTTTTGTTTGGAAGTGGAGTGAGTTCAGAAATGGGCCCTTGCAGCAGCATACAGTTCGGTTGAATGGTCCTTTTTGGTGTGATTAATTTGGCACAGCTCTTCGCTCTTCTGGGATGTTGCGGGGCGTTGAGTGGCATTTGTTACCGACGGCTGGGGATGAACTGTTGGGCCCATCTTTCAAGACTGACCTTATGTTGCAAGTGTTCTGAACTCTCTCCACAGCCAGGGCACATCGTTGCACTTTGTGCAATTGGTGTGAAGTGTTCATAGGATTAGTGTTTTCTATTTTTATCACCAGATGTAACCAGCAGCAGAATTGCAGCATTCTTGCGAGTACAAGTATGTTTGGTGATCCATGCCCGGGCACTCTAAAATATTTAGAGGCCCACTATCAGTGCATGCCAGGTATGATTGATCTTTTAAGTATGGTAATGAGACTAAGGTTGGTTAAATCAGTGAGGGTCAACAAACAAGGGCATGACATGTTGTCTTTTAAATCTCGGTGTGAGCAGGATGGCACAGACTGAAGGGCCATGGAGGTTGTCCACTGAACAGCAACAATTTCGAAGTGAAAGACGTCAGCCTTTATTGTGTTCTGCCACTGGATCGTGAGCGATACAGGTAGCCATAGAAACGGCCTTGACATCTTAAAATTTTATGTAAAGTCTTTGTGGAAATATAATCAGTGTTGTATTATATTTCAGCTGCCTTACTAGCAGCTGCTTATTTTTAATCCACTTTATGTATTCATACATGAATAATATTTCTTTTTAAAGTAATGGGGATACCAAAAATGCTGTTGGGATGTGGTATAATTACATTCGGAATGTCATACAGCCGACTGATTCTTTCTGTATTAAATACGTCACCAAACACATTTAAATAGAGGAGAAGAACTGAACTGTTTGTCCTAGATATCTTGATTTTAACATAGAATACTTTTGGTAGACAAGGAGAGTGTGAATACTTTCCACAAATATATGATACCCTTCTCCCTACACAGTGCTTAAGTTTGTTTCTGGTTTGGTGAGAAGGGGGGGGGTTAGACACCAAAAATAATTACAGGAAAAGCAGCTGGTGTTTCTGAGCAAGGCCTTTATATGTAATTAGGCAGACTAAAATTACATTCACCCATGTCATAAGTAAATGAATGAATGGGTATTGTTTGTGTGCCAAATGTTTGGCATTGTTCACTAAATGAAAGGATAACAGAGGAACACTTTCATATCGTTTTTGAAGCTACAGGCGTTTCACATGAACTGGTCTGGTCGTTTGTAGTGTTTCTTCAGGGACAGTGGAAGTTGTTGCTGTTCTGTGAAAGACATGCATGGCCAGCATGTTAGCACTGGGAACAAATGTGCGATGGAGGAATGACATAACTTTGAAATCAGCATTAAAAAAGTATCTCACGTATTTTAGAACTAACAGGAAGTGCTTAAAAGCAGTGTTGTTCCCAATCAGTCATGTTGCATGTGGAGCAGTCACTGCTCTTATATTTTTGGATATAATTACAATATTCTCCATTGCACATTCCATACAATTTCTAATAAAGGTTCATCCCAGGCTAGCTGAATGAGGAACAGAGAACGTTCATGTCGATGGTCTCTACTGCCCTTGTGTCAGTGTGACAGTATGCTGCATTGTGCCAGTAGCACATGCTGTACTGTTGTGAGTCATACAGACCAAGCCAGATAAATTTGCCATAATATGGCCAACGGAAAGCCAAAGTGAGATGCAGGAATGATGAAAACAAAACGAGCTACTAGTGGGTGTCAGAGAAAAACATCCAACGCTGTTTCTGTGTTGCACTGTCACCTGAAAGCAAGTGTCACCACATCTGTAGACAAGTCTGCATTCAAACAGCTACAGTATTCTGAAACATGGAGTGGCATACCCACCATGTTTACCACACTGGCTGTCAGTAAGGTATACAGCTATTCTGACAGCATCATCCAAATGCAGGGACCATCTTTCTGAAGCTGTCAGTGACATGCTGTAGGCAGTGAATTGCACAGTGCAGTCCTTCAGAGCATTGCTGCCATGTTAGCATGGGACAGCATGAAGGATTGTGAAGGCACATGCATTGTTAGGTATTGTTAATGGAACTGTGACTAAGAGTAGACCGACCATGTAGCAGCTGTGGTGACGGAACAGTGGGAGAGACAGAATAGTTGGGGCCCTTCATTTTTCGTGTTCTGTGTTGCAGCACGCACACGTGTTTGATGCAAGGTACACATTTCAGTTGACTTGCCACTTTCAAAATATAATCATTAGAACTGATGGAAGCATTAGTTCAAGAAAATGTATACAGCACTTATGTGTAGCTGTAATTTCAGGAAGTTATGTAGGGACCATCGATGTGATCATATGTTGAAGTAGGCATATTTATTTTAAAAACACAGTATTAGAAGCTTCACGTGTGTGTTTGTAGTCTTTTAAGCTTATCTGTGAGTAATCATTGTTACAGAACTTGAGGTTATCAGATTGAAAGAAATTCTCTGGTTCAATATGTTATTTTGATTGTCATCACCCTGTGAGGCCCAGATTAGACCTTTAAAGGCAAACATGACAGTCACCAAATGCCCATGGACATAAGCAGGTAGTTGCTACACCATCCCTGGAAAGCAAATTAGTTGTTGAGTGGATCTGAGCTAGGGATTGCCAACATGTGCTGTGAGCAGATGTGAGAGGTTGCGTGTGTGTTGTTATTCGTGGTTGGACCCCTGCTTATGTCACATTCTCCATTCCATGCATTATACTACACTTACTACATTTAAGACCAACAAATACACACAGTTTGTTTAAAATTACAGTACTATAAGACACCAGCTGATGCATGTTTTGCACCATACTGGCCCATCATCAGTAACACACAATTGCATGAAACAGTGCGACTGTCGTAAACATGTAGGAGTTGGTGTTTTGTAATATTATTGTAATTTTAATAAAATTGTGTGTACTGTCACAGAATTGTCACCATTTATTTTAATCATTTTATAAACCAGGTTAAGGGCCATGTAACTTTTGTAATAATTTCTGTAACCATTTACCAGTAAATGTCAGAATTCTAGTTGAGTAAAGAGAGACCAACTTGATGTCACTTGCTTTATTATTTCTTTATTTAATGCTCAACATGTTTTGGATGTTAATACATCCATCCTCAGGAGCTTGCGACTTATTTATTGAGTTATTTCATGGGTTGTATTGCTCTGGTTCGATGTGTGTTGGTGTTGTATCCGTATGCAGGCTTCAGAAGCCTGCATACGGATACCACACCACACCACCCCAGCCAAACCACAACGTAACACAAACACACATCGAACCAGAGCAATACAACCCACGAAATAACTGAACAAATAAGTCGCAAGCTCCTGAGGATGGATGTATTAACATCCAAAACATGTTGAGCATTAAATAAAGAAATAATAAAGCAAGTGGCAACAAGTTGGACTCTCTTTACTCAACTATCAAGATGATGCACAGTCCAATAAACATAAGTCAGAATTCTAATTTGTAAAATAATTCAGTTTTTATACAGCTTTATTCGCAGTTTGTAATTTCATGTTTCAAGCCGTCACTTTCAATCTGTTCATCTCAAGTAAAAGGCAGCTGTCGCTGGATTGGATTTTCCAGTTGTCAGACGGTACTGTGACCCAATTACTGAATGTAAATCTAGTCTGTCGTGATTTCTGTGGAATTCAAATATTTAGGATCATTTGTGAACCAGTTTTAGATTTCTTGTCACATGGAATTTAGATTTCTAATTTGAAATGAGAACGCTGAAAATTGAAATCTGTTTTATTACTTGTTTTCCATTGGTCTGAGATTGTGAAAGCAGAGTAAATCCCAGGTTGCTGATAGGACACGGTATTGCAGTTAGTCTGAGGGATTGGGTTTTTGGAAGTTCTTTGATTAGGGATTTCACTGGTCCTTCTTATGTCTGTTATCATTAGTACATTATGTTTAGCTCAGAATGATAGTAATTTTTTCATAAAAGTTACATAGAATTCTAGTTCAAAGCCACATGTAGTTTTATCATAACGTATCCTTCAGAAGTAAGCAGTTGCTTTAATATTTTGGTAATTTTAGAATGCATAGTTGAGATTTCCTGTTAAGGTAATATTAAATTCTTTGATTTATTTATATTTTATTTTTGTGCCAATACTTATTATTTATAGTGGAAAAAGTTAACTTCAGTATGCCATTGCAGAAGCGACAACCACAACAACCAGTCGCCCCAGTCCACCGTGGCTGATTACTTCGCAGCCAAGTGTGTGGAGCACGGGCAAGTCAGCCACTCTACGGCCACCATCTCCACAAAAACCGCTGAGCACACCAAACGGTCAAGTTGTCACTACCACAGCATCCAGTAGTATTGCCACAGCAGCGTCTGGGTCAATTAGCACAAGGGTTCCCTTGCCTGCAGTAGCACCAGAGGGGGCACCCAGTGTCATTGACGCAGACACACATGCACCACTTCCGGGAGACACGACTACTGCATCTACATCTGCTGTACCACCAGCGTGGAAAACAACGCACAGAACAACATTAGGTATGGCAGATATTGATGTTGTTTGCTTCAATACTTTCCCATTTTTTCTGTCAGCTTTTGGGTGCAGATACATTATTGTGGGGACCAGGTAACTTGCTAATTGGGCTCCCGTGCATTGTGCGTAGCTGCAGTCGGCACGGCATTGTCACTGCTAGGCTCACCTTGGAATGGGCAGGCAGCATCACCTCTTTCAAAAACATTTACTGTTTGGAAGTATATTTGTAGAGTCATTCACTGTGAATGTTTTTGAAATGGACAGAAAACATTTATCGGTTTGTGTGCATTTCTTGCACTCATAATAGCTTAAATTTTCATGGATGCACCAACAGCTAGCAAGTAGCCCTTACACTACTGTAGTATCGGTTACTGTCCCTCTTACCAGTATATACATTTCTCCTCCAAATGTATCTGGAATTTGCTCTGGGTTGGGGGGGGGGGGGGGGGGGGGGGGGGGGGGGGGGGGGGGAAGGGGGGGGGAGGGGG